>Ga0256405_10010978_pt1 | contig 11729 bp, 10 predicted proteins | sample RumenRJG_02DNA_FD_189096 | JGI IMG/M metagenome (GOLD analysis project Ga0256405, IMG submission 189096) | Bovine rumen microbial communities from Lethbridge, Alberta, Canada - RJG_02 | ecosystem: Host-associated > Mammals > Digestive system > Stomach > Rumen | place: Canada: Alberta...
CAGGCAGAACTGCAACCAGTCAAGCAGAAGAAGCGCTCAGCTGAACTGCACGTGCTGAAGCTCAGCGGTGGCGTCAATCTGATCACTTCCGAATTGCAAGTTGGTGATTACACCTATGACCATCTCCTGGGACTGGAGTACTTGGCAGAGTATGAAAACATCTTCGACAAAGGCGGAGGCCGGGGACGGGGTGTGGGCTTCACTTTTAAGGGAAGCCAGTATCGCGATGGCTACCTTCGCTTCGACCTCTACACCTTCGGCGTGAACCGCGTGTGGTGCAACATACCCTCGACGAGTCGTTGGCGCTGGGAACTGGCACTCGGTCTCGGTGCCAGCTACCTGCATGACAAAAGCGAATTCTATCGCTACAACTACTATGGCGACAACTCCAAATTTGGCTTGAGCGTCTTGCTGAAGGCGGGCATCGAATATCGCCTGTCCAAGCATGTGGGACTGGGCTTAGAGACCAACTCCTTCTACCACATTTTCTTCGACAGCGATTCAAAAATGGACGGCAAGCCCATCAATGGCATTGTCACTACCGACGTGATGCTTGGGCCTCGCATCTATTTCTGACATGCCACAACGGGTTAGAAACGAAGCGAAAAAGCGGAGTGAAGCAAAAAAACTTGTAAAAAGTTGCACGTAATTCAAAAATTCTGTGTAACTTTGCACCCGATTTCAGAAAATCACCTCTCGTAGAGGAAGTTACACTTCCCTGCCACACAGAGGTTTTCGGGATGTAGCGCAGTTGGTAGCGCACTACGTTCGGGACGTAGGGGTCGGGCGTTCGAGTCGCCTCATCCCGACTTTGCAAAAAGGATTTCTTCGGAAATCCTTTTTATTTTAATCACCCATATAATATAACAAGGTATGACTTTGCCTTTTCACATCATTGAACTATTGAAAAAAGAGTCGGGCAGTGAGCTGCGGTTGCCATCCGACTGCGAGGTGCTATCGCTCGACATCGAGGGCAAGACGGGCGTGCACCTAGGTGCCACCACGCTGAAACGGCTCATAGGGCTGGCTCACGACGAGCGCACCCCCCATCAGAGCACACTCGAGGTCATTGCCCGCTACCTGGGGTTTGCCAACTGGGAACAGCTAATGAAGATTGAAGACAAAGGCAACTCCGACTTTGATGCCAATGACGACGAACTGCGTGCCGACGACCTACAAGCAGGCACGCTGGTGGAAGTGTCCTATCTGCCCGACCGTGCCATCACATTCCGGTATTTGGGCAATCGCCGTTTTAAGGTCGTCAGTAGTGTGAACAGCAAACTCTCAGATGGCGACGAGGTAGAAATCCTCAATTTCGTGCTCCATCATCCGCTGCTTGTGCTCAATGTTTGGCGAAACAGCATGTCGCTGGGGCAGTTCACGGCAGGCCGCATTTCCGGGCTGTCATCTATTAAAGTACTACCTGAAGCATGATTGATTCGTCACAATTCTCCGACCTCCAACCTCGCTATGAGGCGTTTGAACAACTCCACACGCAGGGTGCCACGTGCGATGCCTTCCGAGTGAAGGTGTTCGGCAAGCTGCATTTCCTGAAGCGGCTAAAGCCTGAATATTCCGGCGACATTCGCCGTCAGGAGGCTTTGCAAAAGGAGTTTGAGACTGGCTATCGGCTGGAGCATCCCAATCTTGTGCGCTATCTTTCGCTGACCGATGGCGCCATCCTCATGGAATACGTCGACGGCGAGACACTCAGCCAGCGCCTCGCAGACCATCCCGAGTATTTCAGCAAGCGGAACACCGAGAAACTCCTCCGCCAGCTGCTGGAGGTGGTCGGCTATCTGCACAATCATCAGGTGGTCCATCTTGACCTTAAGCCCGACAACATCTTGCTCACCCGCATCGGCAACGACGTAAAACTTGTCGACCTGGGTTGCTGCTACACCGACACCTATGCCGACACGCAGGGGCGTACCAGCAAATATGCCGCACCAGAGCAGTTGGATGGAAGAAAGCCCGATGAGCGTACTGACATCTATGCCATCGGAAAAATTCTGGAGCAGTTGCCCTGCCATCAGCACTTCAGTAAAGTGATCGCCCGCTGTACAGCCCCAGCCCCCGCCAACCGATATCAGACGGCTGAACAGCTTTTGCAGGCCGTAATGCCTCACCGTCGCCGCCGTTCAATCACTTTGATTGCTATGGGCATCAGCATTGTCATCCTGGGCGCTGCTATCTTTTTACTGTCTGGTCAACCAGCGCAGCAAAATGCTCAACAATCGTCAGTCAACGCTCAAGACACGTCCGTGCAGGCGCCCGTTCAGCCCGTTCGTCAGGAGACGGATGCAACGGTGAAGTCTCTTTCTCCTGTGACGGATGTTCCTCTATCAGCCGAAAAAACACCGAAAGACCCTCAGGCGCTGATGAAGAAAGATTTCAAACGCATGATGGACGAGGCTTATCGCGCCACCATCGCTAACTTCTGCGACTCGCTGTTTCCTTCTCCCTCGCCAACTACGGGTGAGCGATGGGCAGAGCAGTCAACAGAATTCCATCGCCGCACCACAGCCATTGCCGACCAGTTAGTGAAGAATTATCCTCAACTGCTTGAGAGCGATATCCGTCAGGAAGCAGAAACTCGTTTCCAGCATTTGGTTGCCTACGTGTTCAATAAGATGCGCGAGAACGGCAACAAACAATAAAAAAGAGCAAAATGGAAGAAATGGTCGCCCCGTTTCTTCCATTTTTCTTCACAATTTCCTATCTTCGCACCCGATAAACGGATTGTAATAACCCAAAAAGAAAGGAAAAAAGTATGCGAAGTGGATGATTCTCAGAAAAAAGAACTACTTTTGCAAAAAAATACAGCTCACACTGAACGTTTTTTGCTAAATTATTCTTATCTTTGCACCGTGGCGGAAATCCGTCGCAGACATGACATAGGAAGCGTTTAGCTTTTTCCATGCTGATGAACTTGGACCCTCATCTGGAGATATGGAAAGGTAAAGACGTTCTTCCCTTTGTAATGATAGTAGTGGATTGTATCCAATTACTACATACAAGGGTGTGAGCTGTTTTACTAATCTTTCTCCAGGCAGTCCAAGGCCTATCAGCGGATTAGCTGACAGGCTCACACTTCTGTTTTGTTGTGGCTAACCTAATTTTAATAATGTCATTATGTCACATTGTACAAAATTCGATTTCTCATATACGAGTGAGGATGCCATAGTAAAGGCATTTCGGAAAATGAACATCAAGTGCTCAACCGAAATGGTATCTGAGTTTTCATCTGACTTTGGAAAGCAAATATTAGGAAGGTTAGGATATGCTGGTCATAAGCAATATCGGGCTATTGTTGGGGAGATAGAAAGAGGACATATCTTTGTCTGCAGGGTTGAACAAGATAAATACGAACTCCTTGTAGAACACCATCAAGGTTATAATCCATCAGAAGACAAGATTATTGCTGATCAATTCCGAAATGCCTATATTGAAGTGGCGGTTGATAAAGTCTTGCGTAAACTTGATTTAAACGCTACGAGGTACGAAGTATACAAGCAACCTAATGGAATGATAGTTAACTTCGGTCCTAATCTAGAATACACTCTATCTGTCCTGTCTGAGAACAATCAGATTATAGAGGATGTAAAAGGGGTAAAGGGTGATTTCTGTACTAAGTTGACGGAAGACATAGAAGATGTTCTCTCCCAGCCAACGTCAGAACTGAAGACAGAATGGAAGCAAGAAGTAGAAATGCAAGTTGATGATGAAGTTCTGCAAGTGTTAAGTCTTAGTTTCTGAAACGATGTATCTACCAATTAATAATATCTGCCACTCCCGCATCAATGGCCCAGGTAATCGTTTAGTTATCTGGGTACAGGGTTGCAAGTTCAATTGTAAGGGATGCTTCAATCCTGAGACGCATCCTTATACGAAAGAGCATTTGGTAGATGTTGTTGATTTGGTGAAAATGATTAACGAAGACAAGAGTATAGAAGGCATTACGATTTCTGGAGGCGAACCGCTAGATTATCCGAACCAGATGCAATTGTTATTGACTGGTATTGAAAAACGGATAACGTCAATTCTCTATTCTGGTTATCATTTTAAAGATGTCATTTCAAATAAGGCTTTGTTGAATGTCGTAAAACTTGCAGATTTGTCAATAATAGGACGCTATGCCTCATCTTTACCTCATCCGTATTATGGGAAGAAATTTATCCTAACTTCAGGTAGGATTGACATTAATTATTTCAAGCCTAAACAAATAGTAGAGTATGTAATAAACAAAGAAACAATTACAAAAACGGGAATTTTTAAAAACAATATTATTAACAATCTAAAGAGCAACAAAATATGAAGGAAGTTAAAATTATTAGACCCATTTCGTTGGACATTTACAAAATCACTACAGAAAAGCCAATAGAGATACCCGTTGTAAGTGGTTGTATGGGGTGTATAGCTAAATTTGGCCTGTTGATTTTTCCTGTCATTATCCTTATTTTAGGAATTACTTCCCTAAGTGTTGGTATTGCTCCCGCTGATGGGGCGGGTATTAATCTTTGGCAATGTTTGATTAGCCTATTAGTTATATCTTCTTGTTTTTTGTGGATCAAATGGATTATTGCAGGTGGAAAATATAGGCCGGGGAAATCTTTCTATTGGTGGAGATTGACAAAAGAAAAAATGCTATTAATTTACAAGATAGTTGCTGTCATTGTAGTAGTAATATGTATTCTTTTGTTAATATACGAGTTTAAGCTAAGTGGTCTAGTTACTTTGGTAGTCGTGTTAGTTGCCCTATATTATGTACCGAAATCATTTATGGCTCATGAAGATGTGGATTATGTTGCAAATCAGGAGCTTGCAGATATTGTTGGAATGGAAGTCGATGAAAAGGTTCAGGCTTCTTATTTGAAAAAAGATATTATATTCCTTCTTACTGATAAAAAAATTTTGTTTGCGTATCAGGAAGATAATAATTGGAGTGTTCTAAATAAAAGAATAGCCGATATTTCAACTATTGGCGTTTATACGCCTATGATGATGGGAAGTATCTTTAATACTGACTTATATTTCTTACTAATGTTTACTGATTCAACAAGTGTTGAGTTAAAAATGGATTTAGGAAACAAGCTTACAAGTAATCCCGACTTGTTTTTTAAGAAGTTCCTTATAACATTAGATGCGTTTTTATTAGGTAAGACAGACGAAAAAATTGCTTCTCGAAGAAGAGTTTCCGTAAATAATGACCCTAAGCCTTCAGTAAGTGATAATTATGAAGGCACTAGTGTACGAACGATAGATATAAGTGATACAATTCTTAGGAATTTGCGTGATGCTACTCAGATAGAATCAGGTAGAACTTTGGAATTCTAATATATTCATGTTTATGGCACAGACATTTAGCAAAAACCTAACAGATTATATCAAAACTCGCAGATTTGTCAATAATAGGACGGTATGATTCTTCTTTACCACATCCTTATTTTGGGAAAAATTGTTCTAACTTCAGACAGAATATACATTGACTACTTCAAACCGAAACAAATAGTAGAGCATGTAATAAATAATAATAGTATAACTAAAATTGGATTTTTTAAAATATTAAACAATCAACTTAAAAAAAAAACGTTATGGATACAATTTATGTAATTAAGCCATTGGAGATTATGGCCGCTGCAAGAGGCAAGTTCAAAACTTATACCCTTTTTTATTTAGGAATACCCTTGCTTATTATATCCAGTCTTCTTATGGTCATTTACGGTGAAGGTCCTTTCACTAAAGCTATAGGATTAACAGGTGTATTGTTTTTTGGAATAGGAGGTTGGCTTATTAATAGAGAGACAGTATATAAACCAGGCAAAAGTTTTCCTTTTTTGAGGCAATCAAAAGAGAAAATAAGAGTAATTACACTATACTGTGGTGGGGCTTGTATTATTTTTATAGGCTTATTTCTTTTGTTCACTTTTTTAAGTCCAGAAGGAACCAGTGTAAGTACTTATTATCGTGGAATAGTTGGAATTGTTGTAATTGCTGGCTTTATTTATTATACGAATAAATCATTTGAAGTTCATGAAAATATAGATTTTGTTTCATCGTCTGAAATGGAAAAAATCATTGGAGTTGAAAATGATGAAAAAATACAAATAACTTATCAGAATTTTGATTCTTCAAATGCCACTAACATAGAGGATGGCTGCAATATTATGATGGTTACTGACAAAAAAATTTATTTCGCCTATTATGAACAGAATCATTGGTCTTATGTTATTAAAAAGATTGACGAACTTTCAAGAATTGGATACACAGGAACTGAAGAAGAATTATTCTTTGAGTTAGTTTTTTCAGACGATACCATTATAATACTCCATATGGAAATTGCTGATAAATTAACAAGTAATTCTACTCTGTTCTTGAAAAGGTTCCTTGAAGTATTAGATTCTGTTTTGTTAGGAACTGTTGATGAAAAGATATCTTCTCGGAGAAGAATTTCAATAAATAAATCTCCAGCTAATACGGAACAGACCGAGAAAGTTGATGAAGGAAGGAATATAGAAATAGATAATAGAGTTTTGCAAGGGCTAAAAGAAGCTACGCAGGTAGAAGCAGGCAGAGTCTTAGAATTTTAATTGCTTTTAAAATATAGTCTATGAACCATTCATTTAATAAATATCTTACAGATTACATCAAAGCCCGCTATGCGGTTTTGGTAATAGAATCTTTTGAGGAAGAACGAGTTTTAAGAGAACTTCAATGTATCGCTCAAAGTATTAATCACGAGTTGTATATTTGGAACTCTACTGATGGAGTAACCTATGCAAATGGTAGTAGTGCAAGTCAAGACAAAACTCTTGACTTCACTGCTGCATTGAAATTCTGCGAGAATCGAGCAAAAGAGCAGGGAAGCAGAAACATCTTTGTTTTCTGTGATGCAGACGGATACTTAAATAGTAAAGCTCCAGCAGTTAATCGGAGAAGACTCAGAGACTTTGCTATTAATATTCGGAAAAAAGGGTATGTTAGCAATTGCATCATCATTGCTCCTACCTTTGAAATAACAACAGACCTGCAAAAGGAAATAACGTTAGTGGACTTTCCACTCCCATCAAGAGAAGAGGTAAAGGAGATCATATCGTCATTCTTGAACAATTATAAAGGGATGCAGGGAGTAACTATAGATGTAAACAATGACCTGCTTGAGAAATTTGTTGATGCTTCTGTTGGATTAACGAAACTGGAAATTGATAATAGTTTTGCAAGGGCATTAGTTTCCAATAGGCGGATAGATGCTTCAGACTTGAAAGGAATTCTTTCTGAAAAGAAACAGATAATTAGGAAGACAGGTATTCTTGAGTATATTGACAGCCAACTAAACCTAAATGATGTTGGCGGTTTGCAGACGTTGAAGAAATGGCTGGAGTTGCGTAGTCACTGCTTTGGTGACGAGGCTTTGAAGTTTGGCGTAAAGCCTCCAAAAGGCGTCTTACTGACTGGTATTCCTGGTTGTGGTAAGTCATTAACTGCAAAGTGTGTGGCAACTGCTTGGAATATGCCTTTGCTGAGGCTGGATATGGGTAAGATATTCCAAGGCATTGTTGGTTCTTCGGAATCGAATATGCGCTTGGCATTAAAGACAGCAGAGGCAATTTCTCCTTCTATCTTATGGATAGACGAGATAGAAAAAGGTTTGTCTGGTGCTTCTGGCGGTGGTGGCGACGGCGGTACGTCAACCCGTGTGTTCGGAAATTTGTTGACATGGATGCAGGAAAAGACAGCACCTGTATTTGTATTTGCTACAGCAAACAATATTAATGGATTACCCCCGGAGTTGTTACGCAAGGGAAGATTTGATGAAATCTTCTTTGTTGACTTCCCTACAGCAGAAGAACGTAAGAAGATATTGAGTATTCATATTTCTAAGTTGGGACGCGACGTAAGCAAGTTTGATTTAGACAAATTGGCATCTCTGAGTGGTGAACAGACTTTTGGAAAGGATGTTGTATTAGCAGGTGCAGAGCTTGAAGCATGGGTGGCAGATTCGTTGATTCAATCATTCTCACGAAAGATTGATGGCGATAACCGCGCAGACTTGTCAATGAAAGACTTTGAGACAACTATCAAACGTGTTGTCCCTATGGGACAGATGCGTAAGGATGAGTTTACCAAAATCCGTTCATGGGCGAACGAGAATGCTGTAAGTGCTTCTTTAAGCCAGACGCCTCAGAGTGGAGTTATACAGAATGAAGAGTTTATTGGTGGTAGAAAATTGGATTTCTAAAGAAGTAATCAATATTAATTGTTATGAGTGAACTAGAGAGTAGATTTACCGGATTCTTTTCTGGCTTTAAAGATTTTGTGGTTGACACAGAACTTAAAGGCTCCAAAGAAAATCAAACTGTGCGCGTAGATGTTGTTCTCTATTATGCAGAAATGCCAATTGCATGTGTTGAGATTAAAGATAATAACAGAAAAGAAGTGCTGGAGAAGCATTTGAGAGCTCAGTTGCAAACGGTACAAAATAGTTTTGACTCAGTCAAGTTCTTCTTTGGTTTAGTTGGGGATTCCTATTATTACTACGATGACAAACGAAAAGAATTGATTGGTAAGTCAGAGTATGAATTGTTCGAAATGCTTCTCGCAAGCATATATGACAATGCAACTAAATGCAATGATTTGTTGGATGAATTCAATGAAAAAGTACAGAAAGGTGAGAATGGAGATACATTCAAAAAACACTTAAAGAAAGACTCCCTCTTAAGATACGGTAAGAATATCTTTTTTGACAGCAAAGAAGAGATAAGCCTAATGTTAGATTTGCTACAACAACAATCTTCATTGAAGGACTATCATAATATTTGCAGATACACATCAGCGAAATCTTTTTTTCTCTCAATAAACAAAGCTTTTAGAGTTTGCAGTGTTGAAGCGATGAACGACACATTGGAAACGAAGGTTATAGACAAGGACGAAATATTAGGTAAGGTCAATACCGAGTTGTCGCAATACATCTATAAGGGCTTTATCATGTGTTTCACTTCGATTCAGCGAAAAGACGAACTGTTTAATTGGTATATGTATGGGGATAGGGCTAAAGGAGTTTGTTTTGTTGCAGAACCCCAAAAGGAGTGTTCAACAGATGTATTCATTGCCCCTGTTGTTTATTGTTCCCAAACAGACAAGTGTGAGTTGCTTCATTTCTTAAGTAAGCTGCTGAATGAAGATATAGGTGGATATAAATTTGTGTTACGTTATTGGCATTTGTGGAAGTACTTCTTTAAATATGACTATTACAAGGATGAAGAGGAGATAAGAGTTCTCTTTATCAAGCGAAAAGATGCAAGTCAAGGAGATTCACAAAAAGATGATATTAAAATGGACTGGCATCCAGATAACATTCCATACTACTATATTGATGTGAAGAAGGATGAGCTACCATTTAAAATAAAAGAGATAGTGCTTGGACCAAAACTGGAAAACGAAAAAGAGTACAAAAGCTACTTGCAGGAACACATGAAAGGGGTAGCAATCAATGGTTCTCGAATAGAGGGATATAGATAATATGGCAGAAATGCTGAATAAGAAGTATGGACTTCATATTGCCAAAAAGATAGATGTGACGCAATGCAAGCGGAGAGAAGGAACTCCTGTTCTGTCTTATTGGTTGTCCCAACTAATTTGAAACTCAAGAAGCTGTTTGAGTAATAGAGATAACGTCTACGTCCTCAATGAACTTTATGTTCGATAATTTGTCTGCGATGCCGACAATTCAAAAAGGATTTCTCCAGAAATCCTTTTTTGTTTTAGGGACGCAGGGGCCTAAGCCAAAGGCCGCATCAGCCCGACAACAGAAAAAGCAATCGGTATTCCGATTGCTTTTTTGTGTTAACGGTACATAGCGTTTTGGGGCAAATGTCACGAATTCCTTCTTGCCAAACGCGGTGTTGGGAAATCCATACAAATGATACCTTATTTGTTCAAGACTCTTTCACCTGCAACTTCTTGCGGTACTTGGCGAGCTGGCGCATCAGCTGGCGGGTGATGAGGCAGGCGCGCGAGGGCGCGGCGATAGCCAGCAGCGGTAGGAGATGTTTGGACGTGAGTTTATTTTGAGTTTAGAAAGTGACGTAGGGGCGCAGGCGTTCCAGCACCTCAGGCGGAAACTCGGGCAGCAGGCGCAGGTCGTCCAGACTCTTCAACGGACCCTTCAGACGTCGGTAGTCGTTGATGGCGCGCGCCATGTAGAAATCCACATACGGATGCTGGCGCAGCTTCGAGAGCGACAGCGTGTTCAGATTCAGCTTACGAACGGCCGTGGCGTCCACCTGGAAGTAAGGCAGCGCGTCCTCGGGGAATCCCTCTATTTCCAGCAACTGCTCCGGACTGACGAAGCCGCCCAGCCGCTCGCCGTACCTCGTGATGCGGCGGGCATAGTAGCTGCCGATGCCCGGCACGCGCTTCAGCATGGTGGTGTCGGCCTCGTTCAGCACGACGTACTCGCCGGGAGAGAGCTTATAATGGAGAGTGGAGGGGTCAGAGTTGAGAGTTCCCGCTCCGTTTTGCTCCGCAAAGCCCCTTTCGGATCGGGTGGAATAGTTGCGTGACGCATTTCTGGGATACAGTTCAGCCGCAGGCCGATAGTCGGCCGAAATGCGGATGTAGGGCAACAGCTCGCGATACTGCTTCTGCGTCAGTCCGTAGAGGCGGGCGAAGTCGCTGGGCTGGCTGAACACGCCGCCGTGAGCCCGATAGCGATAGATATTCCTCACCAGAAACGGCGGCAGCCCCAACCGTCGGAGTTGAGTGGAGTCGGCCGTGTTCGGATCGAAGGCAAACCGTTCGGCCTTCGCGCTCTGCACCTCGAGCGGCGCCACATCGGCCATGCCCTCCCCGAGGGCGCCATAGGCCCTGGCGGCCGCCGTGCCGTCCGCGCCGAGAGGCTCCTCCGCTGCCGGCGACGCCAACAGTTCGTCGTCGCTCAGGCTGCCCTGTCCCAGCAAGTTGATGAGCACCACGCACACCAGTGCCACCGCCAGCAGTACCGTCAGCACTATGCGTTGGTTTTTGTCCATGTAGAAAAACTCTCTAATGTGCATGTCAGGGTCAGGGTCGTTTTTTGACGATTCGTCGGTTTTCCATTGCAAAGATACAACTTTTTTCCACTGTATGCAAGAAAAACGAGAAATAGTTCTATTCCGCACCCCCACACTGGTGACCGTGCGTCACTTGATGACGATTTTTCTGCCTCCCTGAATATAGATACCTCGAGCCTGCGTTCTGCCGACGCGCTGGCCGTTGAGGTTGTAGACGGCGTCACCCTGCCGGCGCTGCGGCTGTGTGAGGGTTTCCACCCCAGCTGCGGTGTTGCCCATAAACTGTCCGACGAAGAAGATGGCTCCCGTGCTCTGCTCGCTGATGATGTAGAGGAACGGCCGCGTGGCGTGGAACGTGGCATGTGGCGGCATGCCGGTGGTCTCACTTCCGATGACAGTCACGGCAGCAGCCTCCGTGCCTTGCTCGTCGACCTTGATTCGTGCCACCTGCTTCATCAGTCCGATGTAGGTGTCGCGTTTGCAGAAGTCGGGGAACTCGGCCAACTGCCAGTCGAAGGCGCGCGGCATGCCCAGTTCGCACATCACCGGCTTCAGGTCTACACTGACCTCGGTCTCGAAGCGCGGCAGCTTCAGGTCGGTCTGGTGCATTCGGCTTCGGAACTGCCAGTTCTTGCCGTCGAGCACACTGAGCACGTCGCTGACGGTCTTTCCCTCGCG
>Ga0256405_10010979_pt1 | contig 11728 bp, 10 predicted proteins | sample RumenRJG_02DNA_FD_189096 | JGI IMG/M metagenome (GOLD analysis project Ga0256405, IMG submission 189096) | Bovine rumen microbial communities from Lethbridge, Alberta, Canada - RJG_02 | ecosystem: Host-associated > Mammals > Digestive system > Stomach > Rumen | place: Canada: Alberta...
ATATGCGTCAACGGACTCTTCAGTCAAGGCATCGATAGTTGCTTTTTCCTCTTCGGTCAAGAAACCATAGGATTGATCCATGTATGTATCTACGGCCGGGAAGAGTGTCGCAAATGTCGTCCGGCCGATGTTCAGGCGAAGAGCATACAGGAATTTTTGGAATTCAATATCTCTCTTGTACAGAGGTGTATACTCGGTGTCGAAGGGACGATCGTTATTCCTGAAACGAAGATGGTCGGAAACATACGTCAAATCATTGGCCGAGCTGAAGAACAGGGTGGCGGGGGAAGTTGCCCCAATAATATTGATCTGAGGGTCTTTCCTTTCAGGGCCTTTGTAATTCAAGAGGTATACCCTCTTCATCTTATCAAAATTGTATGATGAGGCATCCTGATTAAGATACATGTCAAGAGTCTCACCAACAATTCTATGCTCCTTTACATTGGAATTCTTGAGCTTGGAAATCTCCTGCTCTCTGTCCCACACAAGAATCTCAACTTTGTTCTTGCTATGATCGCTGGCATCCTTATAACTGTCGGCATTGAAGAAGATCTCGCCAATATCCAAGCAGTCAGACACAATCTTGTGGTATATGGAATCACCTTCCAGTCCGGCTTCGACAACCGTTTTGAATGCGGTGACGGCCAAATCTATTCTTGAGAAAGGCGAAGGTATGGAGGTGATTTCCTTCGTCGCCTTCGCACCAAAGGGATCGGTAATCTGCTTGATTACGTTATCACCATAGGAATGGCTCTTCTGCCAATCGATAATATTGCCGGAGCCTTCTTGATGTATTCTAAAAACCTTTGCCATAATCTTAGAAGTTATATTTCTTGAGAGTCAGCTTACTTGTTGCACGGTAGAACAGTTCCATGAATTTCTGCTCTTTGGTTGCCGCCTTATTCCATTTGGGCCAGTTGGAGTTCAGGATTGAGTCCATGAGGGCATAATCTCTGGAGAAGAGTTCACTTGTAGGCCAATAGATGCCATGCGCCTTTTGGCCGTTAATGAGTTCGAAGAGGGGCTTCTTTCTGTTCTCGTCAAATGGCTTGAAGGAGCGTTTATTACGATCAAGCTCTTGGAGCCATGCCAGATATGCATCGTGGAATTTAACGACATCGGCATAAAACTGAGCAGTGAAGAAATTCTCATCAAGACCACAGTCCTTGGCCCAGGGCTGTGCTTTGAACTGTGAACTCAGCGCATTCTTGATGTACTTGTTCATAAGGATGAACATCGTCAGAGGTTTCTGTATCAGCCCACGTGTATCCGGGCCGAGATCCTTAAACACCACCTGCTTGATATCTTCATCATTGGTATCAATGCCGAATTCAAATGTCTGGGTTCTGTCTCCGAAATCGTTATCCGGAGTAGCTGCGAAATTCAAGATGGAAAGAGCCGCATAGAGTTCAACCATGTGAGCATCGTTCCTCTGGTCTTTACCACCATCATGATTCTTGTATGTAGCAGGCAGGTTATCGCCCACGTAGTACAAGGCGTTTACAGAATTGTTCCCGGTGATATTCCTATCGTAGTATGCGAGAGCCGATTTCGTTTTGGAATAGAAGGTGGAAGAATCAACACCGCTATCATCGTCCTGCTCAACGCTGAAATACGGAAGGACGGTTACTGCGCCAATCTTAGCTTCCTTGATGAGCTTCCAGTGTGCAGAATTCTGATCATTGCGGAGCGTCTTAAGTAGCAGCGGGAATCCGCTCGCTCCAGTACCTCCAAAGATGGAACTGATAATAAAAATACGATCGCCCTCTTCGAAGTTATTCGAAAAAGCCCTGTAAGCATCTGATGTGGAGAACTGATTCAGAACGACACTGCCGATGTTCGGGTTGCCTTTGAAACCGACGACCATATCGGAGTCCAAATTGGCCTGCGAGAAAAGCATATTGATGAGAGCCTTGCTCGCGGCATCCATCTGGTTGGTCTTCATGTAATCACGGAAAGTCACGTTCTCTGTGTTCTCCAGAGTAAGCTTAAAACTGGACATGTCCTGAATGGGACAAATCTCTGTTTTGAAGAACCTGTTCTCGTTATTTGAATTGAACTGCAGATCTTTCCTGATGGCCATGTAGCGCTCCATCGCATCGACTGTACGGGTCATGTCGGCAGCAGAGGTGTCCGGATCAATAATAACAGGAACAACTGTTTCAAACTTGCATTCTACACCGCTGGCAAGAAGCATAGTCAAGGCACGAAGAGTTCTGGATCCAGTGCCACCAATTCCAAATACATATAACTTTGCCATAGCTATTTCCTGTTAATGAGTGATTTGAACGGAGAGTTCTTTGCATTTTTGCTGCCGAATCGTCCGATGATGGAAAGGACAAAGAAGAATACCCCAGCAAGAACGCCATTGTAAACCCCAAACATCGTTGCATTATTGGCGGCAATGTTGAGGGAAGGATCAATCGGATGCGCAGAGGCCCCCAACAAATCGGACATCACAAGGCTGCGCGAATAGAAAAAGATAACAACAGCAAGGATGGCGAAAGTGATGAGCCAATGCCAAAATCTATTGAAGCGAGGGTGGTTCAGAATATAGTAGTACAGTACGAAGAATACTGCAGCTGCACCGAAAGTAATCAGCCAAATTAACGGGAACTGATTATTCTCGGCTACAAACTCAAAACCATTCCATCCCTTTAGGTGGTAGAACAAGTCCTGTCCGTACAGATTGTTCTGGTAGAAGATAGAAAAGAACTCCATATCGTGATTATTTTATCTCAAAATTGAACTCGGTCAGGATGTTGGCATGTCCGGCATTATTGTAGCCGCTAAAAACGCCATCGAAGATATATTTCAATCCATAGGTCTTATTGTCGTTATCACCATTGAAAACGTGGTCATCGACATCTGTGCATTCATAGGCCCAAGACGGGACTTTAGGGATGAAAGCGAGTGTGAAAGTGCCCTTCTGGAAAGGAGAATCTGAATCTACACGGAAGGAATGCGAATAGGGAGACCTTTGATTGTAGTCTTTCTCGATCTCTCCGTAGAACAGTTCTCTTGTAGCCTTGTTGACAATCTTATTATAATTGTTTGTGTCCTCAATATATGAGTCGCCCATCAGAGTGGCAGCAAGGCCCATATTGGCACCAAACGAGAATCGGAAGTTGCCGTCTGGACCTTTCTGGATACTTCTAAGCACTGTCCTATCCACATGAGTGTATTTCCCATTCTTCATATTGTTGGGAAGCATCAGGCCATAGAAGACTCCATCCTTCTGCAAGTAGTCCAGCCTGGTATTGAAGATCATCCACTGATTACGGATGGGTGCGACCTTGAAATCTTGATCAGGAACAACCTCCAATTTCAATTTGGCAATATTGTATGTATGGCCGAACACCCAAATATAGAACGGTCTCTGCATATTCACCTTGTGGGGTTTATTCTGGAAATCAAAGTATCGACCATTGAATCCGGAATCAAACTGATACACAAGGCAAGCCAAATCCTGATACTGATTGATGTACCCGATAATGGCATTGCGGACGTCTGTCATTTGCCCATTAGCATAAGCTGCTGTATTGCTGTTTGAGCCGGGAGAAATAATACAATCCGAAATAAAGATAGAAATTGTATTATTATCCGTCTTTTCTAATATGGCTTTGAAGAGTCCGCCAATATCGGTTGTTGCGCCACCGCCAGCGGCGGCAAAAGATGACGGGGTCAACCTGGTAATGTAGTTGGTCAGATCCGTGCCTTTAGGCGTGATCTTATTGTTGATGTAAAAATAATTGACCGATTGTGCAAAATTCCCGTTGTTAATACCCGACAGATACTCCTTGACTACCTGCTGGAATACAGATGTTCCGCCATTGACGTAGCCGTTCATACTTCCGGACGTCTCAAGGTAAACATTTACAACCGGATTTGCAGAGAAAGGATAGATATTTGCTCCTACGGCTGTCCCTTGCTGAGAAGCATTTTGCGAAGTGCTTGCTGCTGCCGCATTATCGCTTGCTGCTGCGGCGGGCGCATTCTGCTGTGCCGCTGGCTTTCCTCCATTGCCGGGATTTCCATTAATGCATGAGGCAAGCATAACCGCAGAAAAGCCAAGCACTATGGCATGGATTATTGCTTTGGTTTTCATATCCTTGTGGTTTTTGCTATTCTTACAAATGGGTATATTCATACAAAGGTATAAAAAAAAGTAACAAATTTTAATTCGATTTGACTTGTAACTTTAGCCCCGAAAGAGACTTAGGTCTTCCCCTCTTCGTCTTTTTCAATGTATAAAAATGCTGCCGCTTCATGCTGTTTTCTTATCTCTGCGGCCAAGTACTGGGGCTCCGGCGGGTCTATTATAGCCTCGCGGAAAACTCATTCAAATGTGGCCAGGATGTAACCAGGGTGTGACCAGTAAGTGCCCTACCCCGCAAATGGTTACTGCCGAATTACCTCGATAATTGTCGTTTTGCAAGAAAAATCGCCTGGTTCGATTCGCCAAGCGAACATATATCTCGCCCATTCCAGATACGTGGAAGGGCGATTTTTATAAAAGGGTTACGAGAAAGTTACGACCTTTTGACTGTCAAAGAGCTACGGAATGTGGGTATATCATCTCACGACAAATATGGTTACTCTTTTCCGTTATATCAAGTTATTTCTGCTCTTTCTGCGAGTCTCCAGAAACACGGTGCTGCTCCACAATCTTGCCATTTTCATAGACATTGAAGGCATCCTGGATGGCCGGATCGCTTGCCCTTCCAAAGTATCGGCCGCGATTCTGTTTTACAGCTATTTTCGCTGCTTTTAAAGCACTTTCCCCGTCCGGGTGGACAACCACACTATACTCGTCCTTTGGGCGCTTCTTTTGCCTTGGAATAAACGTCCGATTATACCTCTTGCTGTACAAGACGTAATCCGGGATCTCCGTTGGCGGAGGAACTGAGTCGAAGTCTGACATTGTTTAGATTGCAGGGAGATATGAAATCCAGTGTGCGAAGCATTCTTCTGTCGAAGTCTGACATTGTTTAGATTGCAGGTGGTACTGGAGGATAATCGTTGGGATTATTATGCTGGGTGTCATCTGACTTCTCAAAGATGCCTGCGAGAACCACAAAGATCCCGAAGGCAATGCATACCCACTTAACGACTAAAAGTATGTCCTCCGCTGTAAACTTCATTTCATTGGTGTCCAGCGGTGTGCTTCACAATACTTCATCTCCCAGCGCTCTTTTTCCGGAGAGCCGTAGTGGTCGTATTCGCTGATGATGCACCCGGTATAAAGGTCGGTGGCCATCTCCTCGATGACGGACAGAAGCTCCAGATGCTCGGTGTAGTGTGCAGGGATGGCGCTGCGGCCAAGCAAACAACCCATGATGTTACCACAGATGGCTCCGGTGGAATCGCTGTCTCCGGAGTGGTTGACGCAGCTCACAATTGCATCCTCGAAAGAGCCCTGATGCTTGGCGGCACTGTAGATAGCGATTGCGAGCGCCTCATGGCCAGTCCAGCCTCCGCCGATGGATTCGATGGCGTAGTGGTCTTCGATGTCCGTAGCCGCCAGATCAAGTGCTTTCTTAACGAGCCTCTTCTGCTTCCTGATCTCCTCCGGCCACAGCTTGCCATATGTCTTATGCTCATCAACCTCCGAAACTATCTCCGGGAGCAGCAGCAGCGCCTCTTCCACATATTCCTCAATCCGGCGGCTATTGTCCTCCAGAATCTGCATCAGGATGTCATTCAGGATGGCCGACGGGATGAAGCCCAGAGGATGCTTGTGGGTAATACGAGCAGCCTCCGCAGCGCACATGTCACAGTAGGACTTGTCACCGTCTGCGTAGCCATGAAGGGAATTCAGCAGCGCCAGCGGAGCCGTCCGCATCACGCCACCGCAGCCGCAGCTGTTGTTGCGGGCCTCTCTTCCCTCATCAAGAGAGTGCAGTGCTGCCAGACAAGTACTACCAGGTGCGCGACGGGAATACAGCTCTGGCACATCCATGAGCCAAGAATCCACGCGGGCATCCTTGTGTCGGGATGTCCATTCCTGCGTATGGAGCCAATCAAGATACGTCCAGTGGCAGTAGGTGTCGATGCGGCCCATCACGCCTCGCATGAATCCCCGCGTCATTCCCAGCAGGATGCCCGCAGCTGTGAAAAGGGACATCTGGGTGTCGTCGGAAATCTCTGCAACGCCGTGCCTGTCCAGCTCAAAGCGCGTGATGCCCTTCTCCCCATACTTCTTGACGATGGAATCGTAGGACGCGAATTCCACCGCATAGCCAAGAGCATCACCGACGGCCTCGCCGACCATGCAGCCGAGGACTTGATCCTTGGCGAAGTCGTATAGGGCTTTCACGGCCTTAGCAATTCTTTGATGCATCTCCTCCAGGAAGGCCTTCTGACGAAGAATCATCTCCCAGAACTGCTTTATCTCAGGAATAGAGAGAATCTCGCGGACTTGGTCTTCGGCTTTTTCGGCCCTATTGCGCTCTTGCTTGGCCCGGCGCCATTCCTGATTGGCCCTCTCTTTTTCTTGAGCAATCGCAAGGTCGGCGTTTTCGGCACGCTGGTTTGCTGCAGCAAGATCCATTCGCAGTTTCCGGACGGCATTCTCATCCACAGACGCAAGTTTTCCCTTCAGATTGTCGTTCTCTTGGGTTAACCTCAGGTTTACCCCTTTGAGTTGCTTGCTTTCTTCACTGATTTTATAGATTTCCCTTTTGGTCTGCTTGTAGAGCGCTTTGCCATAACTCAAAATCTTCCGTTTCTGGCTCCCCTTCGCCGCGATAAGATCGTCTTCCATATCCGCCATGATCGTCTTTAGAACTTCTTCCCGTTCCTCTCTCCACTTCTCCCTTCCCACAACAGGAACAGGTATTGAGAGTTCCTTCCGTATGGCTTCCTTGGCTATTTTGACTATACTGTCCGTCTCTATTTCAGGGACACTGAACTCTTCCTCGTCGAAATCGAGTCCCCTGATCTCTGACTCCAAAGCTTACGTCTTTTCCTTGACCGCCTTCTGCTCAGTCTTCAGTTTCTTAAGAATAAATTCCTCCCGTTCCAGGTGTTCAAGCCCTGCTTCTAAATCTGCCACTCTCCGGACCGGCTTCGCTTCATTTCCCTCGCCATTGCTCTGAGCCGAAGTCACGGCTCTGGGGAACAGCCTTGAAAGAAGTCGGGGTGACAGGACTGGGTTGCCTTCGTTGTTGGTCCCTGTCGCCGGAGGGTTTCCGCTTCCTGCGCTTTATCTCTATCCGATTAGGAATAAAGGGAAAGGGAAAAGAGTCGGGGATGGATCTACGATGTCCCACCTGGGTCCGGAGGAGTTGCGCAGACGGATTTATCGGTTTCGACAGCAGTTTCAGGTGGGACATGCTTCGTTGTCCGGGACGGTTTCACAATCGGCTTAACCAAGGGTTTACTGTTAAAGAAACTGCTCTTTTTCATTCCCCAAGGGGTGAACCAAACTGACAAGCAAATCAACGCGTGAATGGTAGTCCGGTTGGACGATTCCGACCGGAGGATGCCAATCTGGTTGAACTCCTGGACTATGCGGGTTGCCGTCTTACGGTCACAGCCCCACAATCGGGCAAACTCAACCTTGGAAGCCTTGAATTGCCCGGGTTGTAGGACAGCTGAATAGTTCTTTCCGGAGACCTTGGTTTCCTCCAGGACGGCCATCCGGATGAAGGTTTTGAGGCACTTCATCCGGAGGATATCCTGCTGCTCGTCTGAGAGATAATCGAGCTGCGCATCATTGAGGGTGATGCTGTATCGGAGGTTCGTGAACTGACTCATCGCCGCTGATACTGTATAGCAAGGTCGCGCGCCTTGTCGACATCAAAGACGATCCGGCGCCCAATCAGGGAGACGATGGCAGGCTTCAGGATCTCGCCCCCTTCGGCAGAACCGTCCTCTTCACGTGCTGCGCGCATGAGCGCATATATGGTAGAATCCGAGCATCCGAGCTCCACGGCCAGAGCGTGTACGCCGAGGGCCTTCTGACCCATAGGAACCGGACTGGTCTCCACGTTCGGGGAAAGACTCATCGCATATTGCGTGAGTTGGCAATACTCCTCCCCGGTCATCTGCCAAAGGGGCTTTACAAGAAGCCCTTCGATGATCTTTTCGTCCTTCATTTCTCTTACTTGTCCAAACAAGTCTTTTAAGCATTAAACTTCGGCACATCCGTCCTTTTCTTTGATCGGCAGGATTGTACAAACGTGCCGATCTTTCAGAGACAACGTGCCCACATTCATGGAACTATGGGCCACTTCCCTGACTCAAGTTAGGAATATGCTATCACCTGCAAAAGACTTCCGGGATTCCCGGGGCATTTCAGGGCGAAAAAATGCGTTTTTTTCGAAAATGGTACTACAAAATGGTACTCAGTATACTTTAAGCGTATACTCAGACGCCTCTGATACGGCGTTGTAAAGCCCTTAATAGTTGGGGGCTTTCACCGTTTTCGCGATCCTCGCAAGTGGCACGCTTGGACAAAAACTGAGGCTTTCAAGAACGGCAGATCCACTTACTCCCCGGCCTGCTTTCTTGTTTATCAAACCATCTCGATTTCCGTTTGAACAAAGGGAAAAAGAAATCCCTCGGGGAAACCGAGGGAGAGAGTTTTTATACAATTATAAAGAGCCACTAGCCAGGAATAGCTGTTATCTTCCCTATATTCGGCTGATTAGATCATGAGGAGTAAGATCCTGCATAAGAGAGACTGCGAACCACTTTTTACCGAGATCTTTCAAAGATGCGCCGAAATGATAGACCTTATCATCAATGATCAGGAATCTATCATGAGCTTTATTGAATGGCTGAACGCTGATGGGAGCATATTGGGCATTGTGCTTGTTGACGTCCAATTGGAATTGAGACGTAATCTGCTTCGTGTAAATAGTTGCCTTTACCGAGGAGTCCCGCTTATCAAGCATAGTAAGAACGCTCTCATCTATGTAGTTGTCAATCAAGACAATCTCTGTCTTTGCGCTTTTGATAAGTCCGGAAACAAACCGATAGGCGTCAAATACCTGGCCATCGAAAAAGATGTTTTGTTTCGGGATGACGGATTGCTCTTCCAACTTGTCGAAAATCTGTTCAATCTTATGATCTGTTTCCAGTTGCTTGAGTTCCATTCTGTCAAGTCTCTGGAAAACCTGAGCATTTGAGAGCAGGAAATGACGCATTGCGACGAATGCCTCTATGATCTTTATACTGATTTGGACCGCAGATGGACTATGAAGAACGGATGCGAGCATTGCAACTCCCTGTTCAGTGAAAGCATAGGGTTTGTTAGGAGAGAACTTTAACATCGCGAGGCGCTCACAATTTGTTACCACCTTGTCAACCTCTTCTTTTGACATTTGGAACCTGAACGACTCCGGAAATCTATCTATATTTCTCTTGACCGCCTGATTCAGAGATTTCGTTTCTACACCATACAGTTCTGCAAGATCTCTGTCAACTATTACCTGAATACCTCGAATGTTCAAAATTCGGTTTTCTACAGGCTCCAGTTCGAGGTGGTCACAATTTGTTACCACCTCTGGCCCATTAGCATTCGCAGTAATATTACTTGTCTTCTTTGCCATAGCACGTTCTTTTATGCGAAGGTAATCATTTTTCTACAACAGCCCATTGAGTTTTGTCATCGAAGAAGCCTTTATTTCATCCACGATATCGATGTAAGGTTTCATGGACGAGTAGTCACTGTGCCCTGTCCATTTCATCACGACGTTCGGTGGGATGCCCAGGGACAGGGTGGTGACGATGAAAGTGCGGCGTCCGGTATGTGTGCCGACCAGTTCCCACTTGGGATGGATCTCGTCGGTTCGGACGTTACCCTTGTAGGTTGTAATGCGTATTTCCTCATTGATTCCGGCGAGTCGGCACAGTTCTTTGACATCCCGGTTCATCGCTTGGTTTGTGTAGTTCGGCAAGGCCTTATTGTCATTGAAAGGGGCATCCTTGTATTTCTCCAGAATAGCCTTTGTAACGTCGTTAAGTTCGATGGATATACTATCTGCCGTCTTGACGGTCGTAACCTCTATATGACCGCCTTTTATGTCGCTTCTGCGGAGATTATTGGCGTCCGAATGTCTGAGTCCGGAGAAGCAACAAAACAGGAAGACATCACGGATCGGATTCAGGTATGCCTGGGCTCCCGCCAATTGAAGATTACGGACACGATCCATCTCCTCCTTGGTAAGGTAGATTACCTTTTTCTGAGTTGTTTTCAGTGTTGGCTTGAATGACTTATAAGCCATATTCGTATTGTAACCGTTTTCGGTCGCCCAGTTCAGGAACCAACGGAGAAAACGCAGTTTCTTTTCGATGGAAGAATTCTTCAAGCCTACGATGTCATCGTGGTCGTACTCTTCCCTATCGCCTTTCTTTTTGCGGGGCGTCCGAAGCGTTTTCACATCACGGAAATAACCTACGAATTCCGTTAAGGTAGACTCGGTTATATCCGAGAACTTAAGGTTCTTCTTGAAGGCCTTCAAGTCTCTGCGCATCGTCTCCATCTTCGCATAGGTCGCCTTTGTCCATGCATTCTTCTCTCCGCTCTCTTTGATGAACTTATCGTAAATCTCAAAGAAATCCGGAGCCTTAGGTTTACGCTCCTTCTTCGGTTCAGGTTCCGGTCGCTGGGGAACAGTTCCATTCAAACGGTCCTCGTACTTCTTTTGAAGTTCACTCGGCGTCGGAATCTTGTCTGTTGCTTCGAAGAACTTGAACGTGTCATCCATCTGGTCTTTGATATTCCGGAGCTCGTTATTGATGGACAGAGAGGTCTCCCCCTTGGGGCCTTTGTAACCTGGCTTAACCAGTTGGGCCTCGTCATCCCAAGCCTCTTTATCGACCAACTGGCATCCAGTCTTAATGTCGATCCTTTGTCCATTGAATGTAGTACGGAGCCTGATCTGGAAAAGGTTATTATTCTTCCCGTAAGCCCTCAGTTTGAAAGCGACATTCCTTTTAATCTTCATAACGCATCCTTGTTAAATCGTGACCCAATAATGGCCCAATTTTACTCATAGTCGAGCAACGTCACCGGCAAAGATACGCAATAGAAAGCATTCCTGTAAGGGTTTGTACAGGGGGTAATTGTTGGTTTTCGATCCTCCTATGCTCCACAAAAACCGCCTTCCACGCACGTGGGAGGCGGTTGGCGTTTAAAAGTTAGCTAAATCTTGGATTCATTTTCATCCCTTTGATTATCCCTTCAAGAGATATAGGCTCACCATTGAAATATTATTTTACTGACTTGGGATTAAGGAATGCAAGCATCAACTTCAGGCAGGACGAAAGGACTCATCTGATGGAAAATGCCGTTTATAATGAGTTGAGAACAAGGGGGTTCAATGTTGATGTCGGCGTAGTCTCCGCAAGAAAAGCAGTGGAGGACGGTACAAGAAAACTGATCAGTTACGAGGTGGTAACTGAGGATTGCACAGTAAAGCGAAATTAAGAACAATGGAATATGGGCGATTCCAAGCCAGACCGTATATGGATTGAAGAAATTGAACAATGGGTGGAAATATAAACTGTGCTAATAGCAGGAGGGCGAAGAAACACCATTTCTTTGTATATCTCTCCAGTTTCTTCATATAATTCAAATTTTGCGAAAGTGACGCATTTCCCGCGACATGACAGAATTTAATCTCAACAAGCCATACAACTGTCCACCATTGTCAAGCAGCCATCTATGGAATAACCTTGTAAGAAAGAAAGACTTTCCACATCTCCGGATTCCGGT
>Ga0256405_10010981_pt1 | contig 11726 bp, 7 predicted proteins | sample RumenRJG_02DNA_FD_189096 | JGI IMG/M metagenome (GOLD analysis project Ga0256405, IMG submission 189096) | Bovine rumen microbial communities from Lethbridge, Alberta, Canada - RJG_02 | ecosystem: Host-associated > Mammals > Digestive system > Stomach > Rumen | place: Canada: Alberta | collected...
AATGGAATATCAGAAATTGTTCCATTCATGTCTCCATCATACTGCATTTCAGAATAATGGTCCACATTACCAACTGAATAATAACGCACCTGAGTCATCCTTACCGGGCCATAAAAACTCTCCTCGTAAAGCCCGTATGGCATATATATACCCTTCAGTGAGTCTGTGGCAAGGTCACCCTTAAATCTTGCAGGAACATACCAGTGATTCATATCCTCCTTGTACTTTGCCACACATTCTTCTTTAGAAACCTTGAAAGGAACTATATAATCAGGAGTCTTCACTTTTTCAAGCCTTGACTTCATAGTGACAGGCTGTCCACAATAAGGACAGAAAGATGCAGCTATGCTCCCGTCAATTCCGGTAAGCTCCCCGCCACAGGAAGGACAGGTAAAAATGACTGCATCAAATGTCCCTTCTTCCTCCGAATAATTGTCATCTGTTACTTTATTCGGATCAAAAAAACTATTGCATGAACGGCAGACCATTTTCTGACTTTTAGGATCAAAAATCAGTGGACTGCCACAATTTGCGCATTGAAACATCAAAAAACCCCTCTTTATAATTTATTGCCACATTCCTGGCAGAACTTTGCTCCCGGTGTAACAGGTTTGCCGCACTGAGGGCAGAATTTAGGAGCATTGCCAGAGGTATTTACTGATGAATTTGGCGTTGAATTGCCTGTTTGCATATTATTCATCATATTCTGAGCCATGCTGTTTGCCATGCTCATGCCGGCTGCCATGCTTGCAAAGGTTCCTGCTGTGGTAGGACCTCCCTCCATAGCATTTGACATCGCATCTGCCATAGCAGTCTGCTGGTATACTCCCATATTGCCGCCTATCATACCCTGACTTGCAACCTTCTCTATCATATCACTGACAGTCTTAGGGTAGGAAACCTGAGAGATCTTGAAGTCGCAGACCATAAGTCCTATGTCAGAAAGCTCTTTATTAAGATCTTCCTTAACAGCATCTGAAATCTCAGCAAGGTGTGTCTGCAGGTACATAAAATCACCTGCGGCGGCAGTATGCTTTACCACTAGAGTATTTAACGAGGCAAGGATCCTTGTCTTTACATTTTCAACCGTAAAATCGTTCTGCGCACCGGCAAGTTTTTCCATCATCGTTCCATACTTCTCTGCCTTAACCACAAATATACCATTTGCACGAATCGGTATGCCGCCCGGAAATCTTGCATCCTGCAAATAAATAGGCTGAACTGTGCCCCAGAGGGATGTAAGTTCCTTGGTATTTACAAAGACAACCTCTGCCCTGTGTCCCGGATCAAAACCAAACTTAAAACCTGCAATATTAGAAATAAAGGGTATTATCTCTGATTCAATATCAAATGAGCCTTCCTTTGGAAAAACACCTGCCAGTGCTCCATCATAAAGAAAAAGGGCATTCTGGCCAGGTCTTAATATAAGCTTTGAACCAAGCTTAAGTTCGCTGTCCGGAAACTTATGGAATATCACATTTTCACTCTCGGATTCTTTCCACTCTACTACTGTTGATAACTGTCTGCTTTTGAATAATGACATGTTCTCCTCCTCAATATGATCGAATTATTGTAGTATCCTGCAAAGCGGTACACTACAATAAATTATAACACGAATGATGGAGTTTTCGGTAAAAATTTTTATGTTTTCTTGTGAAAATATATTTAGTGTAGTATAATTGGTTGAGTTTTCTAAATTAACAGACTCTAATTCTTCTGTTTTAAATAAAAAGGGGGACAAAACATGTACAACAACATTCTAACCATCGGCAGATTCACCCTGCATGGTTATGGTCTTATGATAGGTATAGGCTTTATTTTAGGCCTGCTCTGGGGTATGCATCTTGCAAAAAAACGCGGTATGGATTCAAACCTCGTCATAGATCTTGCCTTTTTTATATTCGTTCTTGGCTTTGCAGGCGGAAAAATCCTCTTCATAATCACAATGATACCGGATATAATAAACGGAAAATATGCTTTCGGGGACATTTCAAACGGTTTTGTAGTTTACGGTGGCATAATAACCGCACTCTTTGTAGGTTTTATCTTCTGTAAGATAAAAAAAATAAGTTTCCTTGAAATGGGAGATATAATAGCTCCTTCAACAGCCCTTGTGCAGGGCTTTGGCAGAATAGGGTGTCTTCTTGCAGGATGCTGCTACGGAATGGAGACTCATTCTCCTTTTTCGATCACATTCAGTCACTCTGATTATGCTCCAAACGGAGTTGCCCTCTTTCCTTCTCAGCCTGTATCAAGTGCGCTGAATTTTATCAACTTTGCAATATTGACCATTGCATCAATGAAGTTTGATAAGCCGGGGCAGATATTTGCCCTTTACCTTATCAACTACAGTATCGGCAGGTTCGGAATAGAATTCTTCAGGGGGGATCTCATAAGAGGCAGTGTAGGTATACTTTCAACCTCACAGTTCATTTCTGTTTTTATCTTCATATTTGGCATCGCCTTCTTTATCTATAACACAAAACGCGCTAAAATATCGTAAACGAAATAAGTAATTTCGTTTGCGATAAACGTCGCCGAGAAATAAAGGAGTGCCCACAAAAAGGCACTCCTTTATCACTTTATCTTTCTAACGTTATTGAATATCCACCTGTAAAAGCAGCTCCCGCCTGAAGCAGATTGCCAAATTTTCTCTCTTCAAGTGTTCCGTTGAAATCCTCTCCGTCGGCTCTTCCATACCATGGCTCTATGCAAAGAAACGGGGCTTTCTTACCTGCCGGAGACCAGATACCAAAAAGAGGAGCGTGGAACTCTATAGTAAGTTCAGCCTTCCTTGCGGCATTGCATATTTCAACACTCCTTACAGAGCCATCTTCTACTATAAGGGCATCCTTATCGAACATCTCGTTACTTAATTTAAGGAAACCACCCTCAAGTTTACGGGTGTGTATTTCAGTATCCTTTACCTGTCCGTTCTCATTTATAAGCTTATACTTTAATTCTTTAAGGTCGTTAAAATAAAGCATTGCGCCATTATCAAGGCTCACCCTCCCCTTGTCATCCTTTGGGCAAAGAAAAGCTGGATGTCCGCCAATGGAAAAATACAATGTCTTATCATCCGTATTGACAACCTTCCACTCTGTAAGAAGACTGCATCCCTTTAATCTGTAGGTAATATAAAGTTCCCAGTCAAACGGATAGCGTGCTTTGGTATCTTCATTTGAAAGCAGAACAAGCTTTACCTCATCATAAGCTTCACTCAGTACTTCAAATTCCATATCTCTTGCAAAGCCATGCTGTCCCATCTGGTATTCCTTGCCGGAATAGGTATACTTCTTATCTTTCACGCTTCCGACAAATGGAAATAATACCGGAGCATGTCTCCCCCAGTATTTACCATCTCCATTCCAGATATATTCTCTGCTATCCGATTTTCTTATGAGACTGTACAGCTCAGCTCCAAGTGTGCAGATTTCTGCTTTAACCAGTTCATTTTCAAGTATTACTTTTTTACTCATTTTTTACCTTCAATAATTCAAACAATATTAAGATCACCATTGATGATCTTGTCAAATTCTTCAACGGGCATTGGCTTATAGAAATAGTATCCCTGCATACACGAACATCCAATACTCTTAAGGAATTCAGACTGGGAAGAATTCTCAACTCCTTCTGCTATAATGTCCATTCCCAACGACTTGATAAGTTTAACAACAAATCCCACTATATTCCTGCCCTTTTCCCTGTCACCTTTTTCTGACAGGAAACGAAGGTCAAGCTTAATAACATCTACCGGAACTTCCTTTAACATATTCAGAGAAGAATAGCCACTCCCGAAATCATCCATTTCAACCACAAAGCCATATTCACGTAATTTTTTTGCTGTATCTATCAGGAGATTGGCATCGTCCATATAAGCCGATTCTGTGATCTCTATTCTAAGCTGGTCTCTCTTAAGGCCGTATTTCTCTATAAGAGACCTGAACTGCCCCGGTATATCCCTTTCCGCGCTAATATCATTTCTTGCAAGATTAACAGAAACCGACATATGCTTGCCTGCATCATTCCATCTTTTAAGGTCTTTACAGACCCTATCCCACATAAAAGTGTCGAGTTCATAAATCTGACCTGTTGCTTCAAGCACACCAATAAACTCAGCAGGAGAAATTTTGCCAAGATCAGGATGGTTCCACCTGCACAAAGCCTCAGCGCCGGACATGGTATTCTCGTTAAACTCCACCTGAGGCTGATACCAGACCTCTACTTCACCAGCCTTAAGGGCATCCGTCAGATGACTGCTTATCACATTCACTCTGCTATCTTTTTCCCATTCTTGCGGATTGTATAAAGCATACCCGTCCATGGTATTGGCCTTTAGCTTATGTTGAGTCAATCTGGCACAGTCAAGCATATGGTCAATGTCAAGAGTCACATAATCATCCTCGGTTAGAATATAAATGCCCGTTGTAATCTGAACCTTGTAGTCAAGTCCTTTATCGATAAAATAATTTCTTACCTTATCTACTGCCGCTGTAGTTAACTTCTTAGTCTTCTCCTCTCCACCATCAATCCTTAAAATAACAAATCTGTCTCCGGAAGTTCTTGCCATAGCCTCAAATTCGCCAAGTGTGGCACCTACAACCTTTACCCAATACTTTAATAACTCATCTCCTTCGTCCATTCCAAAGCGTTCATTAATAAACTTAAAACTTCTTATATTACTTATCGAAATAGTATACGGAAGATCTCCGTGCTCCTGCAAAAGCATTTTTACTTTCTTTCGAAATCCCTGATAGCTAAACGCCCCTGTAAGAGGGTCATAATCAATAAGTCTTCTGACAGCTTCTTCATGTGTCCGTTTCATCCTTAAATTGATTTCTACTGCTATCATTACGATCACAACTATAAATAAAAGTATACATAACAGCTGAGCCCAATATGCATACAAATAATCGACAAACTTATAATGGTACAGTCTTTGCGATGTGTAATCAAGAATTATTGCCTGACGCTTGGATTCAGATATTCCTGCAATCCCCTTATTAAGTCTATCAATTAATTTTCTGTTTTTAGGGCTGTCGATTGCTCCTGCCTTAAAATCCATTGTAAATATAGAGTTAGAATTTATTTCTAAATCTTCATATGTTGGTTTCTGAAGGATATAGCTCCACACATATGAGTTATTAAGCAAAGCTTTTACTTTACCCTTTCGTACTGCCTTAACTTCATCCTCTACCGTTTCATAAAAATGGATATTAACATTCGGATAGATTTTCCCTATAGTCTCTGCTACTCCTCGTTGAGATGAAAGCATACCAACTTCTAATGACTGTGATAAATCTATACTTTTATTGTTAAGTGTAACCAAAGTAAATGGCGTAGTAAAAAGATTATCCGTTAAAATACTTTTTTTTCCGGAAGTACTTTCTATGGCACTTCCGAAGGGCATTACTATGTCATAATTATCATTGTCCAAGGCATCCTTCAGAGTTTCACCCACGAGTGGCTTAACCGTGATTTTAATATCCGCCATTTTAGCCGCCTCAGTAATGAGATCAACACCTATTCCTGTGATTTTGCCATTATCCTCATATATAACTGGGCATCTGTCAACTGGAACTCCTACAACAATAGCGTCTGTTTCTGACGCAGCACTATGTAATGGCGTATATACAAACAAACTAAATATACTTAGAAAAACAAATACTGACATGTGTAGCTTTTTATTCTTATTCATAAGTACACATCCTTCATATTTATGATACTTGCTCATAATTATACTTATTATTGTATTATCGGACAAATTCCGGTAATGCACAGAACCTGCCATCGCAAAAGCAATAAAACATTACCAACTATTCCTTCATACAGTTTATCATAACCCGCATCACCATTCAACGTTTTTTCTCTTGTAACAAAGTATATCTCTGCTCATGCCTTGTCTCAAAATCGACCATTGAAATAATAATTTCTCAAAAATCTGTCATTATTTTCCCAGGATACCCCTTCCTGTATCAATGAATACCATAAGGGATCATGTCAGCAATTCTATGATCGAATCCCTGTCAAGGTCTCTAACAAGCTCCTTAAGTCTATTGTACTTTTCCTTGGCACTATCCGGTACTTTATATCTGCCAAGCTCCTCCATGATTGCTTCCACACTTGCATGGTCAAAAACTTCTGTAAATTCTTTTATACTCTGAAATGCTTCTTCAAGGCTTTCCACTTCTATAAGTGGTTTGCCTTCATCCTGCTCAGACGATTCATCGCCGCAATGACCATAGCTTCTAAAAAGGCGCAGGAATTCCGCCGTATCCTTCTTTATAGTATCAAGATCGCCTTCATTTCCTGCCGTTTCAAGCCTTTTTGCCATTTCAGAAAGTTCAAGTGCCCCTACTACTCTTGCCGAGCTTTTCACTGCATGCACTTTGATAGTATAATTTTTTATGTCTCCTTTGTTAAAATATTCCTCTATTTCCTCCGCATTTGTTGATGCAGAATCAGAAAACTGCCTGAATACTTTTCCAAAGGTATCAGCACCGGCACAATTTTTAAGTCCTTCGACAATATCGATATTTAAGAACTCCTTTGCTACCTGCTTCATTGCTGAAACATCACCGCTATCCTCGTTCGTTAAAGCAGCCGGAAGGAGAACTTTTACCTTTTCCTGATCCATCTCATATTCAGGGCTTCCCGGAAGATGCAAAAGCTCATCCGGAAGATACTCCATGATCATATTTTCAAGCTTCACTGAATCTACAGGTTTTGAAAGGTAATCACTGAATCCTGCCTCAAGGTACATTTCTCTGGCTCCTGAAATTGCATTGGCGGTAAGCGCTATAAATGGTGTATCTGCATTCAGGTTTCTGTCAAGAGGCAACTTTCTTACAGCTTTCAGCGTTTCTATGCCATCCATCCCCGGCATCCTGTGATCTACAAAAATAATGTCATAGTGCTTCTTTACCACCATATCAAGAAGCTTATAGCCGCTTGTTACTGTTTCAACCTGAATTAAGGTTTGTTTAAGTAAGCCCTCTATTACTGTCAGATTCATTTCTGTATCATCAACAACAAGCACTGTAGCTTTCGGCGCACAGAAACTTCCCCTATACTCATACATCTTAGAAGCTTCTTTATTGAATCTTGCCGTAAAGTCTCCAATAGGCTCGTCCTTGACAATATCCTGCTTTACCTCAAACGAGAAATCACTACCCTTGCCATAAACACTTTCAACCTTCATTTCCGAACCCATAAGATATAAAAGCTGTCTTGTAATGTTCATGCCAAGTCCAGTACCCTCAATTGTACGGTTTCTTTCTTCTTCTATTCTTTCAAATGGAGAGTAAAGCTTCTTTATATCCTCCTCTTTTATGCCGATACCTGTATCTTTTACGTGTATCTTAAGTTTTATTTTATCAGGAGCTTCTGCTATACGACTGCAGTCAACCTTAAGAGTTACGCTGCCCTCCTTTGTATACTTGACAGCATTTGTTAAAATATTCGTAATACACTGTTTTAGTCTTATATCATCCCCGTGAAGCAAATATGGAATATCTGGATTTACTTCAGCTCTAAATTCCAATCCCTTGTCCTCTGCACGCTTTTTCAATAGATTGACAAGATCATTTATAACAGAGGAAAGATCATAGTCAACTGGCGTGATCTCCATTTTACCAGCTTCAATCTTAGAAAAGTCAAGTATGTCATTAATAAGAGAAAGAAGTGATTTGCCCGAGTTTTGTATATTTACTGCGTACTTATGCGTATTCTCCTCTCTCGTTTCACGAAGGATCATTTCATCCATTCCCAATACTGCGTTTATTGGAGTTCGGATCTCATGAGACATATTTGAAAGGAAATTGGACTTTGCCTCGGAGGACTTCTTAGCGATCAAGAGCTTTTCCTCAAGTTCACGTTCTATCCTCTTGTGCTCTACATAATCTCCTGTTGCCTCTACTGTTTTAAGCAGAGTACAATAAAGCTCCTCAATCTCATCATTACTCGAAATGTCAAGTTCTTCAAGAGAATACTTTAACTGTTCTAACCTGTCCTCATTCGCTTCTTCATTTGAATAGAATTCAGACATTACCCTGTCCATATCTGAAATAGGCATGCTTACAAGAATACGCATCAAATAGTCTGTTATCATCCCTATAGGAATTACCAGATTCATTAATAGTAATAAGAGTTTAGTTATAAATCTTCCTTCTGCTAATGTCCATTTGTGAATAGCTCTTATACTCAAACTATCCTCATATTCTGCGCCAAATACCCATTCTACAAACGCCACTCCAATGTTTCCATGAGTATTAACTCCGACAGAAAGATCACTATCCTCAGATTCTGCATCCTCTTCCTGCGACTGTGTAACAGTAACTTCTGTCTGCGAAGGTCCATGTTTTTCAAGAAATCTCACCAATGAAGGAAAAAGAAAAGAACAAAAAACAATAACTCCTACACATATCACAAGTATTTCTGTAAGTATTATCAATGTAACTTTTTTTCCAATCTTAGAAACATGTTCGCCTTCCTCTTTATCGTCTTCCTTTTTTCTATAGTATTTTCCCATCGGAAACAGGCTGACTGTCTCTTGCGGAGCACGTAAGAAAAAAAACTTCAAGATAAAAACAGCGATAAGTATCTCAAACAAAGGTCCCCAAAAATAACCTATAAGATTTATAACAAGCGATTCTGAATAATGCCATGCACCTAAAAAGCCTAATAAAATTCCCCAGACAACACCTATGATAAGTCCCATGATCAAAATTGCCAGTATTGTCTTCTTGCGACTGGCAAACCATCTATTATGTGCAAAAGTTCCCATAGCAAGTGCTGAAAGAAGAAGTACAGATGTAATATAAGCTATTGAACCATTCATTATCATCTTAACAATAAACCCAATAAAAACGCTTAGCACTCCGTAAAAGGTTCCACAGCTTCCTGCAAGTATCAAAGTTGCAAAATCACGAAGAATGAATATCACTTCTGCTTCTCTGTTTCCTGGGGCAGGAAATACCAAAGCCATATTCTCTGCAAATATACTATATACTGTACAGGATATGAACAAAATAGCAACTGCTATATTCTGCATCCTTGTTTTTTTTCGATCAAGTCCCATATAGTGCAATATCTTACCCGTATTGATTTTTTTCATAAATGTCCGCCTTTCTTAGGCTTCGTTTATCCTTAAAAGATATATTCCTATAATAGATTGTATACTTAAAAAAGATAAAGGTCAACAAAAATCAAGAAAAAAAGAAAGCATAGTCCTTAAAACTATGCTTTTCCCAGATTATCACAAATGCGGTCAAAATAATTAAATAACTGCTCTTTTTCCTTCTCTGAAAACCCCGATAAGCATTGTAAATCTATCTTATCTGTGAAGCTTTCTATCTCATCTGCCTTTTTTCTTCCCTCATCTGTAAGCCAGATTGCATAAGCTCTCTTGCCTCCATTGATGAAAACGGTCTCCTTACGGACATAGTTTTTTTCAATAAGCTTCTTTAGCATCACAGTAAGTGTTGCCTCCGAAATACAGCATGAATAGGCAAGTTCCTTCTGCACACAGCCATCAATCCTCTTAAGCGTATACAGGATACGAGGCTGCCCTTCTGACAGACCGAGTTTTGCAAACGCAGCTCTGCTGGCAGCTTTGTGACTCTGATAAGTTCTCATGAGTTCAAGAAAAAATACTCTATTCATGTAGTTCTACCTCTAAACAAATGTTTTATAGTAAGCGAAGAAAATAATTGCGGATAGAGCTTGCTCTATCCAGCAATAATTCTCGGCGACGTTTATCGTAAACGAAATTATTTATTTCGTTTACGATAGTAATTTAATTTTAACTTACTTATTATCTTATAAACACATTCACGTGTCAAATGTGTCTTAAATCATTTTAACATTATTTTTGTATTATCACTAAAGACCTGAGGGGCAAATGCCGATATATACACATGAGACTATCCGGCCATGAACAAACGCTCTCGCGCTAGTCGGCAGAGTGCATTACCGGACTTTGTCCGATACTTCCTGTAAAAAAGGTGGTTTATCTTATGAAACAACAAGGATGTGGGATTAACCCACATCCTTGTTGCTTTAATTATCCAATTCAGATGATCTTTTCTATTTTAAGCTTATCATTTACAATAAGTACATCTCCGTATCTGCCAGCTTCAAGGCTTCCTACCTTATCATCCACACCTATACTCTTTGCAGGATTTATAGTTGCCATCTTAATGGCATCCTCTAAAGGTATGCCTGCCTCCACAGCACAGCGGACACAGTCAAACAGATTGGATGCACTTCCGGCAAGAGTGCCATCTGTAAGAGTTGCATGTCTGCCCTTTTTAATAACCTTCTGTCCACCAAGAGCATAATCTCCGTCAGGCATTCCTGTTGCTTCCATAGAATCGCTTATAAGGCATATCCTGTCGGCACCGAACATTTCATATATTCTTCTTATCATAGAATAATGAATATGTATACCATCACATATAAGTTCAACATAAACATTTTTATTATCTGCAGCAGCCCCTATCACTCCCGGTTCTCTATGATTTAAAGGCGGCATGGCATTGCACAGATGAGTAACATGATCGGCGCCTGCCTCTATTGCCTTCATAGCAGTGTCATAGTCTGACGTAGTGTGCCCTATCGACATTACAGCCTTACCGGAAAGCTTTTTTATGAATTCCAAAGCATTCGGACGTTCCGGAGCTATAGTAGTAAGCTTTATAAGCCCGCCCGATACTTCATTCAGACGCTCAAACATATCCACATCAGGTGCTTTTATATATTTTCCATTCTGCGCACCCTTCTTTTCTGGTGCTATAAATGGTCCTTCCATGTTGATGCCGACTACCCTGGCACTCTCAGGGCTCTTTTTGTAAGCTTTAGCTGTTGCAAAAACTTTTGCCAGCTTATCTTCGTCAAAAGTCATAGATGTAGGGCAATATGAGGTTACTCCAACACTTCTTTCGTACTCTGTGATCTTTTTAAGTCCTTCTACATCAGCATCACAAAAATCATGTCCTACTGCCCCATGGCTGTGTATATCCACAAGTCCCGGAATAACGTAAGCCTTCTTTGCATCAACAACTTCACCATCTGCAGGGTCTGTATCAGTAATGATGCCATCTTTTATATAAAGCGGCTCATCCTTAAATATGCCACCTTTAAAGACTTTTCCTCCGATAATCTTCAAAATACCACCTGCTTTCCCTCTCAGATCTCTCTTCCAAGGTCAGTTTCCTTTATATACTTTCCGGCTTCCTTATCACATATTATAGTGACATGATTGTGAAGCTGAAGGATAGATGCAGGAACCTGAGGTGTTACAGGACCATATACAGTTTCTCTTATAGCGTCTGCCTTTTTAGGACCATTTGCGATAAGAAGGATATGCTTTGCCTGCATAATAGCCTTGATACCCATGGAAATGGCCTTTCTCGGCACCTCATCAATACTTTTAAACAGCCTTGAATTAGCCTGTATAGTACTCTCCGTAAGCATAACCTCATGGGTTTCCTTCTCAAAGGCTTCGCCTGGCTCATTGAAACCAACATGCCCATTTTCACCTATACCAAGTAGCTGAAGGTCTATACCGTGGTTTCCTCTTATCACATAATTATAGCGTTCACATTCTCTCTCGATATTATCTGCAAGCCCGTTAGGAATATTGATATTGTCCTTTTTGATATTTATATGATCAAAAAGATTTTTAGCCATAAAATATGCGTATGACTGTTCATCTTCCTTGCCTA
>Ga0256405_10010982_pt1 | contig 11724 bp, 23 predicted proteins | sample RumenRJG_02DNA_FD_189096 | JGI IMG/M metagenome (GOLD analysis project Ga0256405, IMG submission 189096) | Bovine rumen microbial communities from Lethbridge, Alberta, Canada - RJG_02 | ecosystem: Host-associated > Mammals > Digestive system > Stomach > Rumen | place: Canada: Alberta...
ACTATGGGATGATATTACAAACAAGCGTAATGATTTTCAGTGGAAACTGGCACATGAACTTTGTCGAAAGTACGATAACATCTTCATTGAGGACTTGAACCTTGCCGACATGAAGTTAGGTCGTAGGGCTAACAGAAAACTCAAAGATCAGTCTCATGCAGAGTTTGTGGAAAAACTGCAATATGTTGCTACCAAATATGATGTGGTAGTACATAAGATAGATCGCTACTATCCAAGTTCTAAAACTTGCACTTGTGGATATGTGAACAATGATTTAAAGCTGTCAGACAGGAAATGGGTATGTCCTCAATGTGGTGCTGTACATGATCGGGATTTACTGGCAGCTAATAATATTCTTCGTAGGGGCATCTACGAATTGAAGAGTGATTGTAAGACCTCGAAGCCAACGGCTAAAAGGCTGTCGCGTTATAATCCAAGAATCGCACGCCAAACTGCGTGAGAGTATGCCAATTCATGCATTATTTTTGATTTGTTTTAAGTTATTAATTTAATGGTTTATAGTTTTAGTTTTAGATTTTTAGTTATTAATGAGTAATTAGTTAGTAATGAGTAGGTAGCCTATCCGTGAGGACAGGCTGCTTTTTGAAACGAAAGGTGGCATCCTCACGGACACCACCATCCTTCATTGCTCTTCCTCCATAATCTCTTTAAGTGAACACTGCTCAAACAATTCGTCTTTGAGTTTTGCGAACTTGCAGCATGAAACAATATGCCATATCAAAGGCTTTTCGTCTGATACTGCCATAATGTGCTTACCGTCCTTTGTAGTGGCAATAATCTGTACTGATTTGATGTCGTCTGATGTCATACTTAATCCTCCTCTACGTTTTCTCTCATAGCTTCACTAAACACTCTGTCTCTTAGCTCTTCAAAAGTGTCACATAGACCTTCTTCCGTATATGGTTTGAACTTGTCGTTACTAAGATAATAACTCACATTTCCAAAGTCAGAGGAGCTGCCAGATACGTCCTCGCTACCTCCTTGGATGTTTATGCGTATAATCTTTAAACATACAGGATAATTGTCAAGCATTATCCACACCTTATCACCAATATTGTACTTTACTTTAATTGTAAACTCTCTCATTTCTCTTTCCTTTCTTCGTATTTGACCATTGTATTACTATCCCAAAGGCACTGCTCTGGGTCTTTGCATATCAGCACTATGCGGTTGCGCTTTGGGTCGAACATTACATCTTCAACAATTTCCTCATAGCCATACGCACCTTTTGTTACAAAGTAGTGTGACACCTCGCCTCCGTTCAAGGCAGCACAATCGAATGCCTTTAACTTCTTCAGTAATTCTTTTAATGTCATAGTTCTTTGATAAATTTTACGTTAGCATAATCATATTCCTCACGATAAACCCATATTGTTGACTTACGTCCTCTAACATGTTCTTCGTGAGCCTTTTTAACTTTGTCATTACTCTTGACGAAGATACCTTTTTCTGTGCGAACAATTGTTCCTTTCCCTATTGCAGAAACCATATAAGCATGGTCTCTGTTTCCAGTGCAAGATGTAAAACTACAAGTTACTTCATCACCAATTTTATGCCCTGTTAATTCAAGGTATTTTTCTGCCCATGCTATATCGCATTGCAATTCAATTTCTTTCTTGCTCATAGTTTTATTTCTTTATCACAACCCATAAGACGCATAGCCTGTTGTAGTTCGTGCACATACTCAATAGGCTTAGCAATATCTTTCTCAGCAAACTCAATCGTTAGGAATATGACTGGTGGAATATCATCCTCTGGTAAACCTTCGTCAAAACTAACATTTATCTCATAGCAATCGTAATAATAGAACTCTGTATCATCAGTTTCTTCTCTTGCCTCAAACCCATTCTTTATAAGGTGTATCTTTTCAAGTGGAATAGGCTCAAATTCAACTAAACTCCGAACAAAGTGCTCTGGTTTTATTTTTTTGGGTAACGCTTTTATTGGATAATCCTTGATAAACACCCAATCCCCAACCATAATGTCTTTAATTTTAAGTTCTTCTTTCATATTTAGTCCTCATCTATTTTAGGAATTTGACAATCCAACCAATACTTAACATTAGGAATATTCCATCCACCTTTGTCATAGGTCTTAGGATAGTTTCTTGTAACCTTACCTGTAATAATATTCTTTCCATCCCAATACTCTGGTGGTCTATGTGCAAATACTACCTTGCCATTGTCAAGAATGGCTATAACTTCTCTGTCTATTTTTGGCAGGTCATCACCATCGGCAGGTTTCCAAAGGTTTTCTTTCTGCCACTTAGCACCAGCCTTGAAAGCATCTGCAAGGTCATATTTGTCGCAAACTCCATTTTCCATACATTCATTTACAAATGTTTCTTTACCATATTTGTTTGCGACCTCTTCCAAGTCCTCGCTTACAGACTCTTCTTTGGTAGTAAGATTGAGAAGTTCATCAATATAAGCATATTTACAATCTTTCCAATCATATTTATCATTAATTAGGATGGTTTTAAGAAATACCAGCCCTTTCTTATCAACAAGAATCATCTTATCTGTTTTAGGAGGCTCTATACTTGCATCATGCCAAATGCTTACAGGATTTTTAACGATGGGGCAATTGTGTGTGAATACAAGTTCATCGAACTTGTCTTTGTCATTAAATCCTTGACAAGAGTTGCATGGCTCTTCTTGCAATGAGTCGATGAAGCAAAGAACATCTTTGTAAGCACTTATTTTATTAAGACATACCGCCTCTACTTGTGTATTAACAGGACAAGACTTTATTTTAGCATTGCACCTATTAATGCATCTTTCAATCTCAGCCTTTACTTTTTCTAATTTATCTACCATACGCTATTTAATATTATCCATTGCTATTTTTTCCCTTTTGTATTTAATAAGCCTATCAAGGCGATATAGAATATACTTGAAGTTATCTATGCCAATTTCATCATTTGGTACTTCTCTTGTTGATTTACCTACCATAATGATAAGTTTTCTATAATCCTCAGAATATCCTTTGAAAGTGATTGTAGGGTATTCAGGCATTACTTTGTCTGTCATACTATTCTCCTTTCTGTGCTTTAAGTAAATTCTATCCATTTTACAATATCATCAACATTGTCATAATCATCATTAATTCCATCTATATGTACATTAATATGACCTTCACAATCTTCATCAAGACTTCCATTAAACCTTTGGATTGTTCCATCTTTCATTATACATGCAAATTTGTAAAGACCCCAATCTTCAACTACATCATATATATCTTCTTTTTCTTGCAAATGCCAAGTGTCCACCTCTTTCACTTCAAGGGTGTCGAGGGAAGACAATGTGTCATTGAGCGCATCTACTTTACCTTGATAATAGTCGAGATTTCTCAAACCAAGCATACACTCTTTATTTGTCTTTATTCTTCTCTTTATCTCCGTTAATAAAGTGGATTTCTTAATATACTGTTCCATAACTATTTATCTTTTACGTTACTAATTTCAATCTGTTTTGTTTTTTTATTAAAGTGCATATTACCGTTACAAGCAGCAAATAGTAGCATACAAACAAAGAATAAATAGACCATATTTCTTACGAAATAACACATCTCTTCTTCCCTAACATACCCATAGATGTCTTCTAATACTTTTTTAACATAGAGGTTTGTTGTATCTTTGTGAAATACTCTCATAAGATGACAGAATATGTGCCAGATAATGCCTAATAATAAAACTATTAATACAATATAAATAATCGTCATTTCCATATCTCACTTTTCATTCATATAGTCACGAAAATCACTAACTAAATCATCCGTAGGTAAGTCATAGTCATCCATCCAATAACTTCCACCGTTTTCTTTCAACCACTCACACGCTTTCTCAATAAAGGCATCAGTACGGGCGTATTCAACAGAGTTATTTGTAGGAGAACGACTAACATTAAATTCTCCCTTAAACAAATCTATATACAATTTCTCTGGTGCGTTTGCTTTCATAACTTTCATTTATCTTTTTTATTCATATACCTAACAGGTGTTGTTAAAACCTTTTCGTCAGACCATCCTTTACGATGTCTAATATATAACGTGTTACGATTGATATTTAACAATCTGCTCCACTCTGGCAATGTATGTGTAACTCCATTAAGCGACAGACGGACATTAGTTCTAACATTGTTTGTTTGTTCCGTTATAGTTGCCCATCTACAGTTGTCTGGGGAATAGCCCTTATTGCCATCAATCCTATCTATAGATAAAGATGGATGATAACCATTCTTAATCGCCCATTCAAAAAACACATTAAAATTCTTCCATTCTTCACATATAGTTATACCTCTCTGTGCATAATTCTTATAACTTTTGCCTTTTTTGCAGCTACAACGATTTCGCATTGATAACCATATATCATGTAATCTCGATTGTTGCGGTTTATCTAAACAATCCTCAATAAACCCTCGATTAAGTTCTTTTCTAAGACATCCGCAAGAACGAGTAACACCATTTCTCAAATTGTGAATACTAACAACTGATTCGTTTCCGCAATCACACTTGCACAAAAAGTACCTTACATATCCGTTTGAACCATATATTTTTGGCTCTACTTCTCGGATAACAGTAAGTCTTCCAAACCTCTCACCCTCTTTTAGTATAACCACTTTTTTACTTTTCATCTTTTAATTTCTTTAATTGTTCGGATAGACTGTATAATTGATGTATCGTGTCTTGTGATATTTCCCAGTCCGCTTTATTACGTATATACGAACAAATGCCATCTAAAGCTTCCGTCTGCTCATCACTCGGCTTCCAAGTGTTCTGAGGTCTGAGGGATTTGAGCCAATCTATTAACGCTTTTGGGTTATTCTCTTCTAATACATAAGCATCAATTATTGCTTCAATCTCTTCTATGATATATTCATCCTCTTCACTCCAGGTAGAATAACATTTAATGAAGTTTACTGGAAGGAAGTACTCACTTGCATCTTTAAGACCCATAATTGGCAATCCTCTTAATGCTTGTACAACATTACCCTTAGATGCTTGTTTTTTGCCGCCACAGAAGTAATCTTTAATACAATAATAATATTTACCATGTTCTGCTTCAAAGGGCTTTACTTCTTGTGTAGGATTCTGCTCAATCTTCTTCAATTCTTTCTTGTCGAAGTCAAAGGTATATCCTGCATCAGCCATTACCTTAAACAAAGTTTCATGTTGCTCTTTGGTCGCTGGGTGAATATCCATTTTATCTTGTTCTGTTAGGGAATAAAGACTATCCACTACAAATCTTTTACCATCATAGCAACAATAATAAACAAAACCTCCAAAGGTTGTTTCTTGTTTAGTGCAATTTTTAATATTGTGCCTATATAGTGAAATTTCATCTTTATAAGAAAGCACATCACCGTCCTTTACATCTTTGGAAATGTCCCACAAACGTGCATTTTTGAGAACATCTATGTCAAACAAACATTCTCTGCCATTACAAAAAAGAGTTACGTTTATGCCTTCAATTTTAGAGATTAGATATGTGGTTTCTTGAATAACCACGAAATCACCTTTTTTAAAAAGCACTTTCGGAGTAAGGTTATACTCTATTCCGTCAATAATTATCGTTTTCATACATTCAATTTATTTATGTAATGTTTAATTGTTTCTTCGTAAGAAATACCGTGTTGTCTTCTATATGCAGACGCAGATTTTCTATTTATTCCCAATTTATCACACCATAAGGATAGAGATAACGTTTCGTTATTTATTGTAATATAAACGTTATTTCTCCTATTATTCGCTTGAACCTTGGCTGTCGTCCATCTGCAATTATCTGGACTATACCCCTTGTCATTGTCAATTCTATCAATACTTAGACTATCGTCATAACCATTTGCAAGCGACCACTCTTTAAATGTTTTAAAATCATTAGCCCACTCATCACACATTGTTATACCTCTATCAAAATGATACTCTGATTTAGATGTATGTTTCAATGCTCTATGACGCATTAGTCTCCAGATACGATGCAGTCTTGTCTTACTATCCATGGTTTCTCGTCTTAAACAACCACAACTCCTTGTTAATCCACTTATAAGGGCTGGGGCGTGAATTGACTTGGTATTCCCACAGTCACATTGACATATCCACTTTGGATGCCTTGTAGTGGAACTATCATCGTGTTTTACAACAACCAGTTTGCCAAATCTTTGTCCTGTTAAATCTTTCATAAATCATTCTTTCTTAAACTTTGGCTCAACCTCGTCAGCAGGCTTTGCCACCCTTTTAAGCTGTGACAGATTGACAAGCACACCGTCTTGATTTCTGGTCACTTTATCGCCTACTTGGATGGAGTCACGGAACTTATCTTTCTCGCCTTGCTTTTCGAGCCAAGCAAGCCAACAAGAACGAAAGCCACCTTTTTCTTTAAGATATTTCGCTATTTCTTTAGGAATCCATTTCTCACCCTCGCTCTCTTTGAGTTCGGGGAAGATAATCTCACATTGTTTTGCACGAATATTTTCGCCCATGTCAATGGCATCTTTATGTAAATTCTTTGCCCTTTCAATAGCCTCGTCATAGGCTTTAGCTTTTTGCTCTATACTAAGTTCTTTCATATCACTTGCTTTTAATGATTAACACCCAAACTGTCAACACTTCTGCTGCTATGGTGGCAATAACACCTATAACTGCTCCTAAGATTATTTTTATCATATCTTTTCTTTTAATCTAAAATTATCGCATATCTTACCATACTTACTTACTGCTTTATGCAAAACCCTTCCATCTTTGCTCTGTTTCTTTGGTTGCATCTGGCAGACCAAAGACTTGTACCATCCACTGTTTGATGTATATCCCTCTACATAATGCACGCAGTCCTTACACCTGTAGTCGCCTTCAATCAAGCCTCTGGGCTTTGGTTTATAGACATGTATTGTACAGCCTATCCTTTTGACCGTATAACCATCAGGGATAAAATACTCACCTTCTTTTAATTCCATATTTTCTTGCTTTTAATTGTTACTAATTAGTGGAGGCATGGGACTTGAACCCATAAAAATAAGTCAGGCGATACCGCTCCTACAACCTATTACCCCTACGGTGAACCTCCATGTGCCCTCCGCTGAGGGCTAAATATGAATTTAAAAAATAAATATCACCCTCACGGGCTTATGTTTTTTGATTAGAAAACTCAATCCTGATGTCCTTACCTCTCAATGATGGTCGCTTCTCATATACAAACCTTTCAAGATCCTCAGAGTCGTACACTGGCACTACCTTGCCATCTATAAGCTCTGGGAAGGGCATGCCCTCATACTTCAGCTGGCAGATGAACTTGCCGCCAAGCATTATGTCTAATAGAACTTTCTTTGCCATATCGCTTATGTTTTAAGTGAAGAGTGAAGAATTATACTTGTTTCTTTTTATAGAGATTCGTTAAGCGTCTGCCAATGTATCTCATTTGTTTTGGGAACAATTCGCAGGCTTCATCCTCACTATCGAGTATCTGGTCAATCTTCCAAGCAATGTCGCCCTTGATGTCATCAAATGACTTTGCTTGTTTCAGGTCGTCAACAATATAATTAAAATCGTCCTCATTCCAACTGCTGACGATCAGCGCAGCGTTGAGAAGACATCCGCACTCTTCGCAGTGTCTGAAGCTGTCACTCTCAGGTGATGTCTCTTCATACACTTGGTGATAGTATTTGCCACCGTCTTCTTTGTCGAGTTCCTTGGCTTTCTCTGTGGCGCAAAGGTGGCAATAGTCGCCGTCTATTTCTTCCACTTTGTAACCCTCGCCGTCGTGCTTCTCTATATAACACACACTTTCGGGGTCTGAAGCCATTCGCCAAATCTCATCCCTAATTTCTTCTGATAGTTTCATACGTCAGTCCTCCTTAATCAGATTATAATCTTCCTCGCTACAAAAGCCAAACGTACCACCGCCAGCATTATTCGCATACATATAGCTGTAGCCATTTTCGCTGACATAGGTGATACGGCAATTACCGCAAGTCTGCTCGCCATAGTTCTTGTGTCGCACGATGTCACCCACGCAGAACTTCGGCACATGACGGCCTACAATCTTGCCGTCAACATAGTCCAGCCCCGAATTTTGCAAAGCCCTCAGCAGCGTCTCGTAGCGTGACACCAGCGACAGGCTTCCTTTGATGATGTGGATGTCCGTATGACTGTGATCTTTCGCCACCACTGCCACAACGCTTTCAGGGTCGGTGTGGTCTTGCAAGGCATAGCCCATCAGCGTACCTCGCACAAAGTTTTTCGTCTCTACCTCTCGGCCTTCTACATAGTCGCCGATTCTGATAGTTCTAAGATTCTCGTCAGTCATAGTCAGTCCTCCTTTAACCATTTGTAATCGTCTCTCAGTTCTCCGTTGTCATCACATACCCAATCGGCAATACTCTGCCATGTGTCGGGTCTTGCATCGCTTCCACAACCGCATCCGCAACTTGAACTATACGCAACCTCATAAGGTGGCCATCGTCCAAACAGATACCATCCTGTGTACTCTCCGCATATTGCACAATCGTGATGCGGAATGTATGTCACTTGCTTTTTGATACAAAGCTCTTTAATCTCTTCTCCTGTCATAGTTCCTTTTATTTAATAGTCCGTATTCTCATGTATGCCTGTCGGCTGCACGAACATATTGCCTGCCTTGTAGAACACATCCCAAGGCGACATGCCTGCTTGAATGGCCGTGCCGTTGCAAGCCTTACGCTTTTTGCCTGCGAAGTACATCCATGCGACTGCCCCGCTGTTTATATCGTCAACGGAGAACGACGAGTTGTAGCCGTAATCGCGTGGCAGCTTCGGACAGTTCTCAGCCTTGATGTAGATTTGCATCTTGAAGATATGGTGCTCTACGTGGTTGTCACCGATGAAGTGGTCGTCGTATGGCCATTCGGCATTGTACTCGTAGGGCGCATCGTCCCAATCGTCACCCCATTGCTCCGACATCGGGCAGTCAGTAAAGAATAACCAATATCCGTATTCGCTCACGTAGCCATACTCACCTCTGCGCGTATCGTGTTCGTCAACAAAACACAGCTTCAAATTCTTGTGTTCAGTGAGCCAATCAAGGCCCAATGCTAAAAAGTCTTGTTCTATAATCATAGTTCTTTTTATTTAATTCGTTAAATTCGTTGTTACTTTTTCCGTAATAAAGTATCGTTATTTATAAGGCTTAATTTTAACATTAAAATTATTTTCAACATGTTCTATCTGCTCTTGTGTTAGAGAATCGTAGAATCCTTTTGGTATAGTAACCTCATCTGGTTCTTTTTCACGTTCCCTAAAAGCGTCAAGTGCTTTTTTAAAATCTTCCATCATTGTTTCAATACTCAACTACAACTTCTCTAATGCCTTTCTTATTAATTCTTGTGCCCTCTGTAGCCTTTTTCGCTCATCGTCAGACATCTCTTCAGCCATTGCTTTTTCAAGCCATTTTAATGCATAAATGATAAGACGTGAGGCTCTTCTAACACACTGATGTTGTTCTGTTGTCATAAGCAGGTATTTTAGTCACCACTATCCACCTGCCAGTACAGACCAAGCTCAGGACAATGATAGGAGTTGTCTGTGTTGCGCCAACGGCTGCTCCTGCTCTCCACAGTCCAGTTGTTGTTCTGCTTCTGATCCCAGAAAGCCTTGATAATGGCATCAATCATACCTGACCGCAGGAAGTCATGGTAGAAGCTGATAGCGTTAAGATACCCGATGTCGCCGATAGGGGCGAGCTTGTTCAAATCACTAAGTCCCAGGAGTCCGATCTTACGGACTAACTGCATTCTCTGTTCGTCACTCATAATCTTATATATTAATTGTTATTGGAAGCCGTGCAGGACTCGAACCTGCGACATTGACGGATTGACTACCGTCGTATTCTAACCAACTGAATTAACGGCTTCTTTGTTTACATCAATCCATACCCTTCGGAAAGCCACTACCGAACAATGTTCTACCTGAACACCTCCCAGCCGCACTATTGGAGGTATGAATCGAAGTTATAGTTTCTGTATCAAAATGTCAAAGAGCGTTTCGCGGATAACCGCTATTTCTTATTCGTTATTTCTTGAGTTCCACTTCATATAAAAAGAATGAGGGACAAGTAATCCGCAGCCTATTGTGGAACTTTGCTGTTTCATACCATCCCTCAAAATCATCTCCTTACTACCGATAAGTTCCACCAAATCGGACTTCACGCTGCAAATATAAGAATGATATTTTGTGTATTATGTAAAGAAAATGGTAATTAGATTTTGTTTTTATGGTTGTTTGTGGTTATTTATCGTTATTAATATAGTTGAATGTATTTAATTAAATAGTCGTTATTTACATAAAATATGTTAGAATTTAACATTTGAAGAATTTTTAGCCTAAATCTGCATTTTTCTTTAAAAAGGCTTGCAAAGTGTCGTTTGTCATAGTAATTTTGCACTTGCAATCGACCTGAAGCGAGTGCGGACATCGACGGAATATCAAGACTTAGGTACAAGATAGACAGATACCCTCGCAGAAAGACTTCAGGCTTTTGCGAGGGGTTTGTCGTTTTTATGACATAATCTTCCGTAAGTCGCAGAAGAACCACCTAATCAGTGACGGTATTCGGACTGAGGACATCTGGAACTGATGCAGAGTTCCGTTCGGTTGAGTCTTATCGGTTGAAAAGAACGTCCTGGCTCGCTAGACCGAATTAAAATAAGAAAACCCGTAAGGAGCATCACGGTAATCAGTCCGTGAGGGGGTATAAGCACGAAACGGGAGGTTGGTTGGAATAAGAGACCTGTGCAGGAGTAGCAATTTCCGAAATTCTGAATGCGAGTCGTAGTGCTACCTACTGATGAGCCGACGATGGAAACCTCTGTAAAAGGCGGAAAGTCAAGAAAAAATCGCCCCTTATTCCGATGAAGATTTTTTCTGAGTTGGGTAAGGGGATATTTTGTTCACGAGTCACGTATTCCTTTTCCCTAACGGTTTGTTTAATTTATCATCAAAAAAGTATATGATTAATACAATTAGTTACAAAATCGACAAAAATGAGTCTTGTATAACTCCTTGTCCTTTTGGTGAAAAGTTTGATGAAGAAGATTTCCAGTTAATGAGAAGTCTTGTTAAGTCAAGTTTTCCGAAATTGAAGTTTGACAACGTAATATATGTTGGTTCTGGATTTTGTCAAGAATGTGAGTATTTTGTAAGTCAGAATGATGAGAAAATGTTTGTGTTATGTAATCATGGTCAGTAAATGTTTCACGATTTGAATAAATATGCAGTATAGTGTTTAACCAATAAAAGAATGGATATATGACAAACAAAGAAAAATTTGAGGCATTGAAAGCCTTTTTGACAGAGAACGGTATTAAGTTTATCGAGGGCTACAAGAGTGGTCTTCATGTGATGATGGACTTGAAGCTACCAGACTACATGATTGCAGTCCATCTGAGTGACGATAAGGATGATGAGTTCTATCACAGGACATTCCGTCAGTACAAGCCATTCTTCATCCGTGAGAGCGAAACCCCTGAGTTTATCATTGAGAAGATGCAGAACTGTATCACAGACATCATGGTAAAGCGTCAGAAGATCTACGAGAAGAAGCAGAAGAAAGAAGAGGGTAGGAGGATTGCTGCCGAGTATGAGCGTCGTCATCAGGAGAAACTTGCTGCCAAGGCTGCTGCAGAGAAGCCTAAGCGTAAGAGAGTGAGGATTCAGCACTTTGAGAAGGTTGAGCCA
>Ga0256405_10010983_pt1 | contig 11722 bp, 5 predicted proteins | sample RumenRJG_02DNA_FD_189096 | JGI IMG/M metagenome (GOLD analysis project Ga0256405, IMG submission 189096) | Bovine rumen microbial communities from Lethbridge, Alberta, Canada - RJG_02 | ecosystem: Host-associated > Mammals > Digestive system > Stomach > Rumen | place: Canada: Alberta | collected...
CTTGCAGGTTCTTCGGGCAGAGCCCTAAGCCCTCGGAGAGCTTATCGGGATCAATATCTACATTTCCAAGGTTCATTAGAGCCTTTTTTCTTTGGCTCAGTTTTTCATAGCGTACTTTACACTATCTATACTTGCTAATGTTATATGTCCTCGTTTATACATGTTAGCATACACCATTTCTGGTTCCGGAGCAGGACACTTATATTATATCATGCCTTCATTAGATTCTCAATTAATTGCATATAAGAATAAATGGTATACATATTATTCCATTTTTCTTTCTTAGGAAGCAACTTACTTAAAAACAATATCGCTTTATCCCCATATTTCGCATTCAACAAGCTTAACACCCAGTGATTAAGCTTGTTCTTATTAACATGTAATACTCTTGCATCAAATATCGATTCATTTTGGGTCAATGCAAGTAATCGGGACTCAACAGCGCTATTCAAATCAATTCTATTATATGTCTTCAGAATATTTATTTCCGGATTGTCAAAATCGAGATTCTTTACTTCCTTGAAATTTGTGCAAATAAAAACTACATTTTCAAAAATAGCATCCTTAAAATCTGCATCTCTAAGGTTACAGTTATAAAATACCACATTCTTAAAGCTGGTATTTTTAAATGATGTTCCCCGTAAGTTACAGTTAAAAAAATCCATCCCAATAAGATTAGCATTTCTAAAATTGCAATTTGTCATTATAGAAGCTTGATATTTTACGTTATAGAAACGAGCTCCCACATAACATAGCTTATGCATGTTTGCCTTATAATTATATTTGTTTGAAGCTCCGCTTAGTTTTTTTGAGCAATGTGTCAAGGTAAAAAATATGGGTTTTCCCATTCTTGCTCTTATTGCATTTCGATTAATCATTTTCCTTCTTCTTTTAGCTTCTTGCTTTTTCTTTCCACGTCCCAATTATTCTCTCCAATTTTTCATATGTTTTGGTTTTAGTGTGTTCTATACTCATCCAAAATCACTGCTGCACTTTCGTCATTACATTTAATAAGCGCATTCAAGATTCTCTCATACGCATCATGATAATCCTGATCAGCCTTAACAACATCTGAATACTTAAGCAGAACCTTAAGTACAACCGATTTCAAGATAAGAACACAGTTTTTGTCAGCTATTTCTCCTGCTTCAGACAGCGCTTCAACTACTTCAGCGAGAACCGGTAAAACTTCTGGTAATAATTCATCAAATTTCATTTGATACATAGACATTACTACATCTTTTTCATGTCCCTTATGATACTTTCCCCATAATCTGCATAAAAATGTTTTATCATTGTAAGAATAATGGGTTGTACACTTATTCCAGTTACTTCCAAACCGTTCATAATCAAAAATAAGTATTCTCTCCAATCCATTTTTTACAAACGGAACTTGAATCCTATCGATAAAAATTTCTGCATATTCGAGACATTTACGTAGTTGCATCCTTTTCCCATCATTTTCATATGAGTCAAAATATAAAGCCCCCACATGCTCGAAAATTGATATATATGCCTTAATAGTATCGTTGCTAAACATCTGATAATCCACATTATCAAATAATAGGTTTATCGCTTCCTGATAACTACCATTATCTTCACCCAATTCTCTTTCGAACAATTTCTTAAAATCAAGTCTCTGATAATACGTATTCATAATAGAATCCCTATTATCTTCACTTAGCTCTTTAATAAATATAGGCATCACTTTCTTAGCAAAATCCACGAAATCTGAATCAGATAGTTTTAAACCTACATTCATTGCAACAAAAAGAAGTCCCGGATCTAATTCTTCAATCTTTATCGCTGAAAAATTCAAGCTTTTCTCTTTATACAAGTAGTCCTCTATAATGCTATCTTTCTTAGAAACATATACTTTTTTCCCATAAGCCTTAACAATATCATTTGGTTTAGGTAAACCATAACCAGCAGGAATACTATATGTTTTACGTCTGCATTTTTTCATGATTTTTTGGTTGTAAATTGTATGATTCCATTCATCATGTGCACAACAAATAATTGTGTTAAAAAAGATTCGCGCCACCCCAGGATTGTTGAATAAATAAGTTGTAATTAGATTACGCAAGAGACCAATCTGCCCATTTGCACCACTATTCATAAGACATGCAACCATAAATCTCTTTAATCTGTTTCTACTCTCATCACCTATGTCTTTTGAATATTGCGCAATCAATGCTGACGTTAGTTTCAAATCAGCTACATAACTATTTCCAGAATGAAGATTTTCGATTCGATTGAGCCATTTATTGACATATTCCTTCCTCTTTTCTTTTGCAAGATTATCATCCCTAAATGCAACGCATAGAGCCAATATGTAATAATCTTCATATCGAACTTCATCTTCTGTAGATTGCATCAATGACTCTAATTGTTCTATCAAATCATGTACTTCATGAATATCCGCTTTTTTATCTATAACATCCTTAAATTTAGTCAACACTTCATTTTGCGGTTCGTTATTTTTTTTGTTAGCATCAACTATTTCCTGCGTTTCCTTTGAAAGTTTCGGTTCTATTGAGATATATTTATCTTCTATAATTCTCACATTGGCATTACGCATATCCATTTTCTGAACCTGCAATAAAGCATGCGCATCTTTGGAATCTATCTTTTCATAAAGATAAGTCAATGTACTTATGCATTTCTCTCTAACATCCTCCTTTTCCGCCGTCAACTGACACCAGGCCATATAGTCCTGTATTCCTTGAAGCATCGTTTCTCGATGCGAATATCTACTATTAAAATCAGGAATTCCAACATCCAACTTGATTTGATCTAATAACAGTTTCTTTTCTGGCGTCATTATCCTATGCACTTGCCACTGAATATCCCATGATATAACTTCCATGCTTGATGCTAATTCTATAGCATATGCAGGAAGCGTGCTCTTAAATTCAAATGCAATATCTTCAATAACACTCAAGAGAATTACATTTGTCGACTTTTCCATAATCTGCTCTTTAATATATGTCGCAAAGTGATTAAATAACTCACTATCTTCCTCACATACATGAAGTATTTGAATAGCAGACTCTCTCAACCAATAAACCATGTCCCCAATTAGAGTAGGAATCATATTCTCTTCTCTTCCAGAAAACCACATTTCGACTGAACCAAGATACTTTTTTTCAGACTTATGTGCGCTATCAAACAAAACAATTTCTTCTACTCTATTTGAATCTTCAGCAGAATAAATGGAAACAAGTTTATTAATTAAGGTTATAGTCCATATCAAAGCATCTTTAAACTTTCTTTGATATATCAATCGCAAGAATATTTCATTATTAACATTCTGATGCTTATAATGGTAATCTTTTCCTTCACCTCGTAATCCCCACTGAAAATCACGACTAATCCCGTCACCATATAATTGACGGCTTATAATATCTCTTTTATTTTCTTCAAGCCAAATAGTTTCAGCTATCTTAAATAATTCGGCACACAATCCATCTACCAATGGTTGGGTAGCATGATCAAGCGTCCATGAGATTATTTCTGCAGCAATTCTAGTCTTTGATTCATCTTCAACATACAAGCTTTGCAACATTTTCCAAAAGTCAATTATCCATGAACATGCGATCTTAGGAAGAGCATAGATTACTTCTAGTCTTGGAGTCAAATAGTCCAATGTTTTCGTAATATGTGCTGATAATCCGTCTTGAAGAAACGAATCAACATAATACTTCATAATTTCAAAAGCGTATTTATCAACCTCATCATCACGAACTCTAGAACGTAATACATAATCTGAGCATAATTTAGTGATTTTGCTTTCAAGCTGCCTATCTTCATATTCTTTGTACTTATAAATAAGACCAATCAACGCAAGACGACCATATCCACTAGCATTAAGCCTAAGAATAGATATAGAATCATATTCAATAGAATGAACATCCCCCATTTCAAAAGCAAAACAATTTGTAATCTTTATAAACTCCTCTAATCTTGCGTGTTCAAGAATATTGATACCCTGTTCATCAAAAAAACTTTTACAATAAAGACTCTTTATCAATCCTATAATGGTATTTCTACTCCATTCTGATGATATATCATTATCAAACACAAGCGATTTTAAAAACTTATCTCGATTTGATCTTGCAAGTAGTTTATTAGATACCCATATTTGATATCTACGGTAGGCTCCTTGTCCCATGCTCTCAACACATGCAAAAAAAGCAGCGTAATTTCCTCTGCTCAAATCAAATTCTCTGTCAAAAAGTCTCTCAAAGCAAATATCTTCATAGATATCATATTTTAATCTAGCTAGATTTTCATTCACTGTTATTACGTTATTTGATTTTAAGAAATCCAAAATCTCACAATCTAGCTCCTCACATCTGACTCCTGGTGAAAAACGTTTAGAACGCTCTACCACCAATTTTTCTATAATACAGGTAACATCATTTGTACGAAAACCTTTTTTTATAGATTTTTCATTTAAGCAAATACAGTTTTTCCAGATGTAATCTCTAAATTCGTTAACGTCTCCAGCTTTATCAATATCTATCCCCTGTGAAATAATTACATCGATATAAAATGGGGAACGCAGTAGCTCTGAATACTTTCCAGACGATGACATCCCTCTCATAACCGGATATTTTTCTGAAATCTGTTTCAACTCAGTGTTAGATATGTCCTCAACAACATACTTTTTAAAGTCAAACAATCCAATTAATTTTATGAAGGCACCAACGTCACAAGTTCTACATGATGTAACAAAAGATACTGTAGGATGCTTTTTAATTTCATATAGCAATGATTGCAGAAGATCCTTCGTGGATTCACTTGCACTAGAGATATATTCTAAGGCGTCTAAATAAATAACAGCCTTTTTCTCCCCCAAATATTTCAGTGCTTCGACCACATCAAGATCCCATATATTATTTATACTGTTACATGATGCAATCTTTTCAGCACGAGCAAAAATCACCCTTTCTTCTTCCATCAGGATTTTTTTACAAATTGCCGATTTCCCACTACCAGCATCTCCACAAACAATTTTAAATTGAGCATCATCATCTTGAATACTCTTTATTAGCGAGCTTCTATCAATTTCATATTCACCATTTATCATGGTGTTTATAGTACTTAATCCTACATTTTTACTGATATCAAATATGTTTAATAGTTTCGTTGATGTACTTGAGATACCCTCAATTTCATATTTCAAGAAACCATATAATGATTTCTGAAATTCAATATCATTGCATGCTCGCTGAACTATCATTGATGTAGAAACAAAGTTATCCTTAACAGAAAAAGGGAACCTTCCAATCTGATTCTTACCTACCAAATCCTTAACTTTTTGTTCTGTATCATTGCTCAACACAAAGAAAACAGGCGCACTAATATTGGACAGCTCAGGATATTTTTCTTCTTCTAAAGATAGTAACGTCTTTTTTATTTTGCCTGGTATATCTTCTTGCGTACTTACTTGAACATATATCTCGCCATCTTCAGACAACAAATCCACACAAGGATAATTCTTCTTAATTGAATTTAAATTTGTAAACTTTTTCCCATACCAAAGATTGCAAATCTCTTGAGCAAAAAGCTCAAACAACTGAGCCTCATCAAATAAACTATTCTTATTTGCAATCTTTATTTTTGCTTCATATGCTGAAATATATTCAATAATAAAGTCTATGCGTTCCTTGCTCCCTTCCAATATCAACCTCTCCCATCTACTTATGTGTTAATCTAGTCAGTTATTAACTTATTTTTCTGAAGATACACAATAAAATCTTCTATCATTGTTTGTTTGCGGCTTATAATATCGCTTTCTATATAATCGTCTTTACTTGCAGCCATTTTTCTAAGCTCAATAATTCCAGTTGCCGGCTTATTCTTTCCACTATCGGTAACATAACCCATATAGTATTTCTTCTTATCTTCGAAACGATAATCGGAAGCCCTTATATTAATTGTTTTTTCCAAAAGTGCCTTGTTTCCAAGTGATTCAAGACTATTCTTATCTTTCAAAGTTTTTTCGTTATCCTGGCGTTTTCTTGAAAAGATATGTTCAATCTCAAGAACAGTATCAATCGGGATAAGCTTCTGATCCTTATCTTGATAGCACCACCATGCCAGCATGGATTTTGTGATTGGTCTACCATTTGTAAAGACATAATTTTCGAAAGCATTTTTCACCACATGTTTTTCAAACTTATAATCTTCAAATTCTACGGAGTTTCCATTTACTATGTTAATCATTTCAGGATATGCCGGACTTCTAAGAGCATTAACTCCTGGTCTAATAACTGCATATGCCCATACAAAGGCTGTTATTTTATTCAAAAATACGATAAGAGCCTCATTATCTAATTCATCTGCGTCATTTTTATTAGCCATGTAATAAACTGAAAGAAGGTAAGTCCACATTCCATTAGGCGCATAATGAAGAACTGATAAGAGTTTCAAAACATCCTCAGAAAAACTATCATCCTGCAATTCCACTTTTTTCCAGAACAATGCCAAGCTTTCCAGATTATCTAATATCTGATCATTTTTAAGAAGCTTATACTTGTCGCGCTCATAAAACTTTCTCAAAGCTTCTGTCGTTGTATTTTTATTACCTTGCTTAGCTCGCTCAAAGTACATATAACGAGTAAATAACTCGTCCATAGGTGAACCCGTAGCAGATGAAAAGATTTCCTCACATATAGCCTCAAGATCTCTCCATCGACGTATGAACTCCTCTTTCTGTCCCTTGTCAGAGTAATACTTATAAAACTGTGCTTTAAAAATATCAGTATCTGATAATGGCTTACCTCTATCATTCAACGTAGAGAATATTCTTAATGCTGTATCCTGTGATTCAGCTTCAATTGGAAGCAAAATACAGTTATTCATGATTCTGTTAGGTAAATATGCAAAATATGTAGGATACTTCTTTAAGAATTCCTCTATTCTATCTAAGAAAAATCTATAGTTCTGTGCATACTTACTCTTTTGAGAAGCTTCCACTTCTCCGCTCTTTAAAATAGACAAAAACTGTTCTTTATCATCATCCGTTGAAACTTCAGAATCAATCTTAAGTTTGTTCTTATTTGCGGTCCCGAACTCATCTGTTTTCCAGATACACTTTCCGATAGCTTCAGCTGTTTTCTTAGAATTCTCATCCTGCATATTCCCGAAATAAGAATAAAAAGCTCTTAAAAGCAACATCAATGTTGTTAATCTCTGCTGTCCATCGATGATTTCCTGCTTGTTATCATCATTTTTAAATGTGACAATCGGGCCTAAGAAATACTCATCGTTCTCAGAATCAAATTCACTATAATTATCATTCGGAAATGCAAAGGCAAAAATATCATCCCACAAGGTTTGACATTCATTCTCATCCCAAGCATATGGTCTCTGATAATCCGGAATAAGGAAATCAGCTTTTTTATTTGTAAACAATTCTTTTATAGTCTGTTGATCTATATTAAGTTTTGACATTGTAGTCCCTCCAACATTTGTATTAGTATTTATGCAGTTCAAAAATCTACTGATTTATCTCAGAAACATACTGTTCTAGTCTTGATGCATAATTTGAAACTCTTTCGCCCATCATGTCATTGTTATCAGTCCAGAGCTCACACTGAAGCATAACTGTCTGAACTGCGTCATCCATACCCTCCGGTGGATATTTATGATGTTTTAAAAGCTTTTTAATCATCATTCGCATTTTTGCTCTAGCTGAATCACGTTTCTGCCAGTCAATAGTTTTGTTCTTTCGCAATGCCTCTGCTAATTCTTTTGTAATAGCTATTAGTTCTTCATTCTCATAAAAATCCTTTATAGCCTGAGGCTTTGTTAGAGCATCATAAAATGCTAATTCGTCTGCCGTTAATCCAAGTTTTTGTCCTTCTTGCTGCGCAACCTGAATCTGTTTTGCAAGATTTAGAAGTTCTTCAATAACCTGCTCATTTGTAAGCATTCCATTCAGATACCTATTCATTGCCTGCTGGATAATTTCACTGAATTTTGCAGACTTAACAACATTTGTACGTTTGTAAATAATAACCTGCTCTGAAATCAGTTTTTTCAATAACTCTACGGCTAAATTCTTCTCCTTCATCTTGCCTATTTCTTCAAGGAATTTAGGATCAAATAGTGAAAATTCGCCATCAACATCTGAAAACAGATTAATAACTCCGCTACTCTTAATACTCTGTTCCAATAGAGCATTAACTCTTGCATTCATTTCTGGTAAAGAAATCTTCTTTCCTTCACCCTTATTCATTAAACGCATTACAAGAACACGAACCGATTCAAAGAAAGCTGCTTCAATTCTTAGTTCTTCAGGTGCAAGTGATGAACACAGTGATAAAGCCTGACGAAGCAACAAAGCTTCCTTAAGAAAATCTTCACGTTCTCTTTCTCTGCTTACATCAACGATAAAGTTCACTGCACCGCTAATCGCTTTGGATCTTTCTAAATCTGTGCCATTAGTAAATTTTGAATAATCATATCCATGGAATAAATCACGACAAACAGATAGCTTCTCCAGAAATTTTGGATAAGCTACCGTAGCAACATCTGTATCACCATAGTTCTTTTTATCTCTTGTTGTATAGTCATTCATTGCCTGCTTAAGAGCTGATGCAATACCAACATAATCTACAACAAGTCCACCTTCTTTATCACCAAATACTCTGTTAACACGAGCAATAGCCTGCATCAAATTGTATCCCTGCATAGGCTTGTATACATACATGGTAGCAAGGGATGGAACATCAAATCCAGTAAGCCACATATCTACAACAATTGCGATTTTCAATGGGCTCTCATTATCTTTGAACTGCGTTGCTAATTCATCTCTGTGACGCTTGTTTCCAATTACTTCACGCCAATCTTCTGGATCTTTGTTGCTCTCTGTCATAACAACTGCAACTTTTTCTTCCCAGCCAGGACGAATCTCTAAAATACGTCGGTAAATCTTTAATGCAATTGCACGAGAATAAGCTACTATCATAGCTTTTCCTGTTAAAAGATTTTCTCGATAATTCTCATAATGATCCAAAATATCATCAACTAACGAAGCAATAGTCTCGTCATTTCCAAGAATCGCCTCCATCTGGCCAAGTTCTTTTTTGCTCTTTTCAATGACCTCTGGATCTGCGTTATTAGCCATGATGTCATACTCTGTATCAATCAACTTCAGAGTATCGGGATCCAGTTTTAATTTAATTACACGGCTTTCATAATAAACGGGACGTGTAGCTCCATCTTCTACAGCCTGAGTCATATCATAAATGTCAATGTAATCACCAAAAACTTCTCTAGTACTTCTATCCTTCATAGAAATAGGTGTACCTGTAAAGCCAATGTAAGTAGCATTTGGCAAACTATTTCTTATAACTCTTGCAGTACCAATCTTAATCTTACCGGTCTCAGCATCTACCTTTTCTTTTAAGCCATACTGACCACGATGTGCCTCATCAGCCATTACAACAATATTTCGTCTCTCTGATAATGGCTCATCAGATTCTTCAAACTTCTGCATTGTAGTAAAGATAATGCCATTAGCTTTTCGACCTTCCAATAAAGACTTAAGATGCTCTCTACTCTCAGCATGTACCGGTTCCTGACGTAAAAAATCCTTACACTTCGCAAACTGTCCAAAAAGCTGATCATCCAAATCATTTCTATCAGTAATAACAACAATTGTAGGACTCTCTAATGCATCCTGAAGTAAATGAGCATAGAAAACCATAGATAAGGATTTACCACTACCTTGAGTATGCCAGAAAACACCACCCTTACCATCTGTCTCTGTTGCATGTTTAGTAGATAGCACAGCTTTATTTACAGCAAAATACTGATGATAACCGGCTAAAATCTTAGCTTTATTGATTCCATCACTTGAAAAACAAATAAAATTCTTTATGATATCCAGAAATCTTTCTTTTTCGAAAATACCTTCAAAGAAAGTGTCAAATTGAGCATACTGTGTATTCTCATAATTGCCATCTTTAGTCTTCCATTCCATAAATCTGTCTTCGCCAGATGTTATGGTTCCGGCTTTAGATGTAAGATGATCGCTCATTACGCAAATACAGTTATAAATAAACATTGAAGGGATTTCATGCATATAATTTTTTATTTGCATATAAGCTTCTGATGCATCTGTTTCTTCTCTTGATGGTGACTTTAATTCAATCAAAACTAACGGTAGTCCGTTGATAAACAGCAATACATCTGGGCGCTTGTTACTGTTTTCAACAAAAGTCCATTGATTCGCAACTACAAAAGAATTTTTTGATGGATTGTTATAATCAACAAGATAAACCAATCCTGAACGTTCCTCTCCCTTTACCAAGTAACGCACTTCAATACCATGCTGCAAATAATCCATAAATATAGCATTCTTCTGTACCAACTCTGCATTTTCAAAATTCTTCAATTTAAAAAGTGCATCAGAAATAGCATCCTCTGGCATATCTGGATTTATCCTAGAAAGAGCCGCTAACAATTCTGTTTCATATAATGGGTTAGTAAAATCTCTTTCTATATCTGGTCCATAAACATGCTGATAACCCATTCCCTGAAAAAGCTCTATTATTGAGTTTTCATAATCAGCTTCTGTGTAAAATGCTGTCATAATGACCCCCTCAATTCTTTTTGATTCGATTAAGTGTTTCCTCATCTTTTGCTATAAATAATCTCGCCATTTCCTTCGAATACGTTCTATAAAAAAGGTTCATATTCCATTTAAGATTATCTTCGTCTATCTCTATAACCATACCTTCTTTTAGAGGATATGGCATTGGATCAAATAATACTAATGCAACTTCACTGGAAAGCGGACATATAATACGCTCTGCACGTTCACCATCTGCAGACATGATATGCAATGGAAACGATGATGTGATAATACCGCCATCTTTCGCACACCAGAATATGTACTTCATATTACTTATCTTTTCATACTCTACGTTATATGGACTTCCTTCGATTTCCTGGCTAAATATTCCAGCCTTCTTTGAATAAGCTAGCAATGACTTGGGGCTACCCCATTTAGCTGTAGAGAAAAGATAATCTACAACGTACATCATTGCTTCACAATCTGGCTCATCTTCAACACCCTCATAATAATCTATAATAGATTTCAACGTATAAGGATTCCTTAAATACAACGTTGTTATAAACTCTGATATAATGTCATGTTCTTCTTTTGATAAACTAACATTATGCATTCCAGATTTAATCAATGCTATTATATGCTTAACTAAAGGTGATGTTTTGGATTCCAAATCAGCAAGATATTCTTCTATTTGATTATCTAAAACATATTTGCCTAACTCCTCAATAGCATCTTTCCACTTTTCATCATAAATATCATTCTCATAACATATGCTATCTGCTGTCGTTCTATAAATTCTGTTCGTCATTCTGTTTAGAACAAACACATGATTTTCATCACTAGAAAACTGTTTTAATAAAAACCGAGGAACATAATGTTGTTTTGCTGTATGTTGCTTATTCATATTGAGTTCCTCTCATAAACGATAATTTATTTTAAGCTATCACGTTTTACCTTCTTAAGCCTTACTATCATTACCATAGGAATTTCTTTGTTGGTTTTAAAATAAAACTGTAAATGCCTATGCCGTTATGCTATGAGCATAGTACATAGCATAACGGCTTCTCTTTCGTTGAGCTAGCAAGGAGGGTGAATATGTCTTTATCCATACAAGAGCGATTAAAAGAC
>Ga0256405_10010984_pt1 | contig 11722 bp, 11 predicted proteins | sample RumenRJG_02DNA_FD_189096 | JGI IMG/M metagenome (GOLD analysis project Ga0256405, IMG submission 189096) | Bovine rumen microbial communities from Lethbridge, Alberta, Canada - RJG_02 | ecosystem: Host-associated > Mammals > Digestive system > Stomach > Rumen | place: Canada: Alberta...
TTCATCGGCTTTAGCTTCTAATTCTTCAAGACTTAAATCTTTTATTTCTGCTCTAAAATTAATAATATCTTTTTCTTCCATAGTATAAACTCCTATATTGTATTATAGTATAAAATCTTAATGTTGCCAAAATTGAAACTCTATTTATTTATAGACTGTCCTACTTTTGATTTTCTAACCCCTGCTATATATATTAATGTAGATAAAAGAATAGGTACGTCCTGGAGCGGACGCTCCGGAGGCTTATCAAATGGAATGAATTATCGCGGTTGTAGTTCTAGTTGGTGAGACCATTATTACATCTATTGTCGGATTGATAATTGGCACCTGATGGAACAAAAAACAAAAGGAAAAAGAAGAATTATCAAAATTGCGTGAAAAAGAGCGCGTTAACGCGGACAACGAACGCTGTAACAAAATGCAATGTACTATCCATGCTGAAATGGATGAGATGAAAAAAGATTTTAAACAAGAACTAAAACCTATTTTTGATGATATGGAATTAATGAAGAAAACAATGCAAAAAGACGTTCGTCGTAGTTTACGACAAGACGGCAAAATGTTTTGTGATCGTGGATATGCATCTCAAGAAGAGAAAACAGAATTCGATGAGCTTTATTGGGCATATCATAATTTAGGTAAAAATGGCGTCGTTGATGGCCTTCATAACAGAGTTATGAATCTACCAGACGAACCGAAAGGAGACAAATAATGGGTTGGCAAGAAATTTTAGGTTTAATTAGTGCTATTGTTTCCATTATTCCAACAGTTGTTAGTGTTGTAGTATTAATCATTAACATCATTAAAAATAAGAATTGGAATATGGTTATGGATATCGCTGATGCCGCAATGCGCAAGGTTGAAGAATATTCAAGAGAACATCCTGGAATGTCTAGTGATGAAAAACTTGATATGGCTCTTGAGGCAATTAAAGCCGGACTTGAAGTTGCAGGTATCAAATTAGATAAAGCATTACTTGAACGCATTATCGCTTACATTAAACAATCTATCTCTTGGTTCAACGAGATGAAATAATAAAAGACCTCATTATGAGGTCTTTTTTATTAAAACAAACTTGCTGTATTATCATCATTCCAATTGTCTGGATGTACAATTGGATCTAAATAGAAGAAAATGTTCTTTAACATCAATACATCCGCTAATGCGTCATGTGCACCAACGCTACTAAAACCGAGGGCTTCAGCAACCAATGTTAATTTCCATTTGCGTCCTAATTTATCTTTTAGCCCGAATAGATTTGCTTTCTTAGCATATTGCACACAATCGTAGTATCCATCTATTCCAGGAAATTTCTCCTTATCGAAGAAGTCATAGGGGATTTTTAAGACTTTGCAACGCTCATTTAACATGCGTCTATCAAAAGCTTCTCCATTATAAGTCAATACACAATCAACTTCCTGTTGTTTCATTCAAACACAAAAGTCCAATAATACTTCGCTCTCTCTTCTGCAATTAACTAAGTCTTTTTCATAAATACCATGAACTGCACTTGCTGCAGGATCGATTTTATGTGTTGTTTTGATTCGTTCATTAAAACTATCAATAATGTTCCCTTTATTATCACAAATTACCGCGGCGATCTGGATGGGTGCCGCCGTATTTCAGTAAACATTTGTCGTTTCCGTATCTAACACACAGATTCTATTATATTTCATATCTAAACTCCTGTTCTCAAAATGTTCATGGTATATCGTTATCTGATAATGTATCTTCTCCTCATTGTACAGTGAGGAATTTTTTATTTCTTCATGTTTGTCTAAGTAAATCTCTAAATACTGTACTTCATTTTTCAGTATGACTTCAGTATCACATGCTGCGGCCGAATTTGAGGCCTGGCCCATATTTTATAGTAATCCATTCTAACCAACTAACTTGCGGTTTTTTCGCGAGTCATTCTGTAGCGGTCTCGAATAGAAAGAAATATGGAGTATCGGTTCTATGTTGAAGTTCTGCTACCTCAACATATATTTTATTTTCTTTTGCATGAATAATACAGTCTTGAATTGTATCTCATTCAATTAAAGCTTTTTGTCTATCTTCTCAGTGGTCTGATGGTCTTAATCGTAAAACAATCGCACCCAGTCTAACATATGGATATTGCTTTTTAATTTTCATCCATACTTCTGCACTTTCCGCATAGTCTTCAGGAAAAATAGGCACTCATTTTAAAAGAGATCCCGGAGATACTTTTAACTTTAAAAATTGGTTCATGACTTCTTCATCAGTAGCTAATTTATGAAGCCAAATTGGTTCTAAAAATGAAATGTTTTTAACTTCTTCTAACTGTTTCAGCGCTTTTATGGTAGTTTCGGAATCAGTTGTTCACAATTTAGTATCTGTGACCAATGCCCTTTTATTTTTAAAACTATTGCTTCAATCCTGTGAAATTGGCAATAACTTACCTTCATTACCCAATAACCTAATTTGATCCGCTCTTTCAAATTTAGTTTCTTTCTCAGGATACAATAAGTAATCTGGTCTAACGCCGAGCATGACATTATCCATTTTCCAGTTAATGCGGAATTTCACCGCCTTACCCCATCATCTTACTTTACTATTGGTAAAAAAGTCGAATGGAGGATTAGGTGTTTTACTATTCTCCTTAATAATATAGTACAAATCATAAGGACGATATATATCATCTTTTTTAACAACAAAATTAACTTGATCACCTAACTGTTTATGATAGCTTGAGATTTTCATTACGTCAGGATTAAAACAGTCTACTTTTGTAGGACTATAATAATAATCTAAATCTCAAATTGTTACTTTCATTATTCTTCCATCTTCGCTTCGATTTTTTCAATAGCATCATTTAATAATTTCGTAAATTCTTCAAAATTGGTAGAATTTTCCGCACAAATTCTAACTAATTGAATAGTTTGACGGACTGATGCTAAAGCTTCTTTTACTTCAAGTTTCTCTTTTTCTGCATGTAATTCTCTATATGTTTTAGTTGCCATAACAGATAGCCTCCTCTTTAGTATATGTAAATTGCGGATGCTTTTTACAAAAATCAATAGCAATATCTTCACATTCTACAATACAGAATGGTTCTGTTACCATATTATCATCACTAATTTTTAAAATTATGCGGGAAATCAGGAAATAATGTCTAGCAGACGCACATTCTGTCCAAAATTCCGCATTTTCTACTTTATCATTAAGCATCTTGTTTTTCCTCCAACTCAACGAAGTCACCATCTTCATCTAATACTATTTTTAAGATAGACTTTCTACCTGTACTCTTATACACTTTCGGTACAAAAGTCATTCCGCGCATAATACCTGTGACCAATAAGTGAACACCTTTTTCGAAGAAACTATCTTGTTCAACGTCTTTGTTACCATCTTCATCGACATCACCGACAACAGACATAAATGTCGCAAATAAATCTTTATAAACTTTTAAGTTCACAACTCCATCTGGACATTGTAATGTGACTAAACCTTTTGTTCTATCTCTATCAATAACTGTGCCTGCAATTGTGTACAATTTCATTCTTGGAATCTCTTTACCTTTAATAAAGAAGAAACCATCTTGAGCACCTTCAATAATTGTATCAATTGGGTTTACTGCTATTGGCAATTGTTTAATTACTTTCTTTAATGGATGTCCGCTATAATAGAAATTAATACTATCTAACTCCCATTGCAAACTATCTCCACTACAATACTTTTGATACTCATCATTAAATAAACGATTATTTAAAGTCTTTAATAATTCATCGTGATTCTTTGTGATATAAGTCTTAATCTTTGCCATTTCTCTATTATAGAAGTTATCCCACTTTGTGCTATTAATCACTTTACGTGGTTCACCATCTATAACCATCTCTTCGCCTGTGACTCCGCTATCTCTAAATAATTGTCTCCAACTATCTAATTTATTACCCGGAATCTCCATACGATCTGCGCAATACCACAACTTCTTGCTATCACGATGTCTGCGCAATTCTTTTGTTAATTTATATAAATCACATTGATAATCTAATTCTGCTGGCAATAAGTGCAAATCAATTAACATATTCGCATTTTGCATTGTTAACTTCTGCTTCATATCCGCCACGCTTTCAATATATTCTTTTAAGATTTGTTCACGTGGTTTACCTTCACACTCATCAAAAGCTCCGCACTTAATTAAATTAATCACTTTTGGTTTTGTAACAATTCTCTTTTGAACCTTATTCAAAAAATCTTGAACACCTTTAAATGGACGGTTCAACATAATTTCACTAATTGTTGGTTCTGTGACTTGTGCAATACCTTTTAAACCATATAAAATACTATTTGTCTTTACATCTGGTGTGAATGACAATCTAGATTCGTTAATATCTGGCATCTTAATTTTACAAACACTTCTGAACTTATCTAATGCCGCTGCCAACTTCGCATAATCCATTTTATTTTGGACTTTCTTTTCTTCACCTGCATCGCCATCAACAATATCATTTTCAATTAAGTTGTAGAAGTCCGCTGCATTAATTGCACTACTATCAACAGACAAACATGCACAGTTCCAATAAATAATCGGATAATGATAAGCCAAATTCATCTCTTGTAATGCAATCATCGCGTATCCAGTAGTGTGAATTTCACTAAATGAATAACCTAACTGCGCACTTACTTGGACATACCAAATATAACTTAATAAATTATTTGACGTGCCGAGTTCACGTCCTTTTTCAAAGAACATCTCTTTAACGGCTTCAATTTCTTTAAATTGTTTCTTTGCAATCGTCTTTCTTAACTTATTTGCTTCTTTCATATCGAATCCACTAATTTGAGGATCCATAACGATTTGCATAATAACTTCTTGAGATTCACCAACACCACATTTCTTCTTTAAATACTTTTCAAGAATGTGTTGTTCATCTTGAGTTAAACCATACGCCGCCATTTCTTGATACCAAGCCGCTGGCAATAATTTATGTCTTGCATATTTTTCTAATGGCAACTCACCATCACCCATTAATCTCATTAATGATGAACTAATCGCTAATTCAGTTAAACTTCTTGGTTGAATACTTTTAATCGCTTGTGAACCGACTAATGTATCAAATTGGAACAATGAACTAATTTCACCACGTCCAACCATATCCCACATTTCTTTGCTATCGTAATCTAAAACCGCAGGATTTAAATATTTATCATAAGTGGCTCTTAAACTACCTTGCCACTCCATTGTACCATCTTCCAACATATAGTTCATACATTGTCTAATTCTATCTAATGCTGATACAGTTAAAAAGTCATACTTAACCATACCACATCTTTCTAATGTATGTAAATCATATGATGTAACAATTTGTTCTTTAGAAGTTTTCATAACAGAGTTATAATCATTGAAGTCACCATTAACACAAACAACACCAGATGCGTGAACACCTAATCTTGTGATAAGACCTTCAATACTTTGTGCTAACTTCCAAAGTTTTGGATATTCTTTCATTTGTTCGACGAACGCTTTAATTGGACTCTTGCCTTCATCGTTACCATAATAACATTCACTTAAAGTCCAGTCAAAACCTCTTTCATTTGGAATCATTGAGGTTATATAACTGATTACGTCGTCATCTATTTTTAAACCACGACCAGCGGTTTTTAAGGCACTTTTAGTTCCTTCTGTACCAAATGTACAAACGTTAATAACGTCGCCACCAATACTATTAAAATAATTTCTAACTTCGCTAAAAACAATCGCTCTCTTATCTGATTCTGTATCAAAGTCGATATCAGGTAAGTCTGGACGAGATGGATGTAAAAATCTCCACACAAACGGCAATTCCATTTTAATAGGATTAATTTGTGTAATACCTAATAAATAATTTATTAATAATGCACCTGCAGATCCACGACTTGGACCAGAGATACTATTCGCTTTATTCCAAACAATATCAATAATTTTAGACATTGTGATAAAATAGTCGGCCATCGGTTGTTCGATTTTATTACCAACTTCTTTTAATGTCCAAAACTCTTCTTCTAATCTCTTATAATAAACATCATCGTCCCAATCGTCTTGATACAATGATACATAACCATGCGCAACTAATCTTGCTAAATAGTTATCACTTCTATCTTCTGTATGAAGATAATGATAGAAGTTAGGATAAGTTTCTTCGTCGACATCATTAAATACTTCTAAGTCATCGGCATATTCATCCCAATGTTCATACTCGACTTGTGCTAATTTTGGCTTTTGTTCAAGTTCATAAAACTCGCACATATCTTTAATGGCTCTTGTGTTTGCCACCATGCGGCCAAATTGTGCGTCATCGACATATGGCATTAATTTGCGCACTTCATCTTGACTCATAATATAAGCATACTTATAAAATTCGTCTACTTCTCTATCTTTTGAACTTTTACTATTTAAAAATGCTTTATGAATATCTCTTTCATCTTCTTTTAAATAGTGAGCATCAGTTGTAAAGATAAATGGATAATACTTCCAATATCTTCCAATCATAAACTCATTATATTCATTTTGTTCACTGCCAACTTCATTTGGTTGAAGTTCAATATAAAAATTACCTTTACCAAAAAGGTTCTTCATCGCGGCTAAATGATTATCTAATTTACCAAGATAAAAATCTTTATCTTGTCCTTGTTCCCATGGGAACTTATTATCATCATGAAACGCCTTTCTCCACGTCCATGCCGCATAACCACCTAAACAAGCAGTAGAACAAATTAAATGTCCTGGATTCTTTCCAACTACTTCAATTAAATCACTTGGATAAGTTGGAGTTCTCAAGATACCTCTAAACCATGCTCTTCTCCAAGCTCTACTACTTAATTCTTTAAGTTGATGGAACCCGATACTATCTTTTGCTATTAAGATTAAGTGCCAAAAATGAACGGGATGATTGCCGTCCATTTGAGCTTCTGTAAGTCCTTCTTCACTAAGATAAATCTCATTACCGAGAATAACTTTAAAATCTAATTTATCTGATGCGGCCGCATAACCTGGAAACTCTTCATCAGGATATGTTTCCGCCCATTCTTTTTTAAGTTTTGCTCTATATTCATCGAGTTCTTTTAAAGTACCAGAAAGACAATCGTGATCAGTGAATACTAATCCCGACATACCTAAATCCCATGCATAGTCAATCATTCTATCAGAACGATTAGTACTATCAATAATCTTTAAGTTACTATATTCAGTATGATTGTGACATCCTAAATAATTTCTCATAATTTGCCTTTCTATTATATTATATTAAGCGTCGTAAGCTTTGTCTAGATCTTTTTCATTTTCCTCTAAATCTTCTTCACCTTTACCGAAAGCTTTTTTCAACTTTTCGACAGATTCTTTTATATATTCTTCTGCGGCTTTTTGTGCATCATTGTAAATATCGTCTGCATTATCATAGAAGAACTCAACAATTTGTAATGCTTGTTCTTTTGTAAATTCAAGATATAATTTATCTAGTCCGCCTAAAAAGGCATATTCTTCAATTAAATCTTCAAATTTAAGATTAAACTTATCATAAAATTCTTTCTTAGTCATTTAATGAGTCTCCTGTTGTAAAAGTTCCTTTTATACTACTGTCTTTTGTTGTAGCAGTATTTCCTGTTATATTCGTATATACTATTGAAAATTGATTTGGTTGATATTTAGGGCATTGTTGCATTGTCTTTTCACAAAGACCGCAAGGTAATAAATATTGGCACCATGCGAATTTATTCAAGTAGTCATTTGGCCAATTAAAATGCTCATCCATATTATATTTGAAATCATTAATAATATTACAAGTATTTGTTGTATATTCTTTCTTATCCATAATCTTCTCCTTAGATTAAATCAAATAAGTTTTGAGGCTTTTTAATAACCTCTTCACGTTCTGTAAGATCGATATCGTCTATCATAATCTGTACATTAACATTTCCGTTATATTCATTGATTTGAGGTCTGCCAACGATAGTCGCAGTACCATTTGGCATATTTGTAATCTCTTCAACTAATGCCGCGTTTTTGAAGGCTACAAAGTCAATTTGTCCGCATCTAATTTTTAATGAACTATGGTCTTTTCCCATAACTAAGATATCTGTCTTACTATAATCTACTGTAAAAGCGAATTTAGGTTGTGGGATTGAGTTACCCCATAATTCGTCATAAGATGCCATTTGGTATAACATCTCATAATCAATATCATATTTATCTTTAAAGATATAGTCTACTTCATAAACTGTCTCAAAAGATAATGGATTTAATTTTATATTCGCATAATCGCGCACTTTCTTTACTTCATCTGGTAGTAAGAATGCACCGAATGCATTGGCGTGACCTTCAGCATAATACACACCTGCTTCATGTAAGAACTCTTTTAAATCTGGCAATCCGTAGAAACTACCATTTCTTCCGCTACCACCATACATCTTTTGTCCTTCATAAATGGTTTCTCTTAATACAAGTGAAGGTCTATTAAATTCTTTAACTAACTCCATAGCAATTAAGCCTGTGAAATTAGGATTGACTTTCTTACTTTCTGCGCCGTCAAGAGTAACAAGGATTAAATTATCTTGGTCATGTCCTTCATCCTTGATTTTTCCGCATAACCATTCAAATGCCTTTTTCTTTTGAGCATCTTGTCTGGCTTTTGCATTTGCGGCTAAACGAGCAGCATATTGATAAATAGTTTCATGACGTTCAACTCCACGCCAAACTGTCACCACATCTTCTGTACTGTTTTCTGTACACATTGCCTTGATAACAGCTTCTTTGTCTTCGTCATCGCCACCTCTAATAACACCATTGATAATTGGTGCAATATAGAAAGCTACATCAATCTTTGTTAAACAATTAGGATTTTTAATTCCATGAGCTTGTTTAATGGCGATTTCTTTAATTAATTGATTGTGTATATGTTTAAGACCATGATAAGCAATATAATTATTACCTAATGAAGTCATATTCATTGCATCTGCGATAATACCAATAGCTGCTAAATCATAATAGTCTTGGAATATTTCATTTGAAGGATAATATAATTGATCCATTCTCATAATAAACATAAAGACAACACCTGCGCCGCTCATATATTTATTTGAGAAGTTTGGACTAAATTGGTTATTAACTAAGATTGCACCTGTATCAATATAATTATCGACTTCGTGGTGGTCTAGAATAATTACAGTTTTGCCCTGATCAATTAAAGCCTTCTGTTCATCATAATTGTTTGATCCGGCATCTGGTACGAATATAAGAGTTCTATCTTCTGGGATGTCCTCTAATACAATACCGTGTTCTTTGCCAGGATGTAAAGCATATTGAAGATCAACATCAGGAAAACGTCTTTTAATGTAGTTGATTAAGATTGAACTTGAGGTGTATCCATCTGTATCACTATCGACAATCACGAATACTTTGGCTCCGTGAGTTAATTGAGACCATGCGGTTCTAACAGCTTCATCTATGTTAGAAAGGCTTTGCGGACGATCTAAGTCATCTTCTCTTGGTCTATCTATAAAACTAATAATATCTTCTTTCTTAATACCCAAACTTACAAGATATTGTTCAATATAATCAATGTTCTTATTTTGGAAATTACTATGAGAAGAAGTTTTTACTAAATGATTTGTTTTTAATTCAATCTTATTCATTACACTATTCTCCTATTTTTTAATATTTTTTCAAATATTTCTCTGCCGCCATCAATTGGGCTTGACTTATATGGAAGTTCGAAATCATAATCCATTAAGTAACTGACATTGAAATAAGGTGCCAATATCTTGGCTTTTTCAATATACTTCTTTTCAACTTCTTTTAATTGTTTATAATCTTCATAATCACTATCATAAGCAAGTATAACATGTGTTACCTTCATTTTCAAGAGATATTGTATATGATCCTTTGTAATATTCTGTCCCAAAGTTGCAAGGGCGACATTATTGTTGTTTCCATAAATTGTGCCATATAACAATACACTCTTTTCGCCTTCAAAAATGATAGCGATATGTTTTCTTTCTATATTCTTATGGTTCTCATAAATGCCGTAGAAAGTGCGGCCTGTCGGGTGATTATATAATATCCCGCTATCATATAAAGGTCTATATTTACCTTTTGCTAACTCTTCTGGTTTAAAATGTCTTTCACGGATGCCGATTAACTTGCCGTCATAATCGAAGTTCGGGATAACAATAGCTTGTCTATAACTATCCCATTTAATATTGAACTTTTGTAAGGTTTCAATACCAATTCCTTCTTCGATCCAAGGCATTAAACCCATATAATCGAAACCAAACTTTTTTAATATATTTGTATCATATGTTTTAAAATCAAGATTATCTACATCAGGAATATAAACATTGTTTAACCCCTGCATATACCTTATATCATCTAATACATTATAACCTTTATCTGTTACTTTGATATCAGATGCATCTAAATCACATATTGCAACCGCCTGTTTGAGAGTAATCTCTTCTCCTCTCAATCTATACATTTTTTGTAATAATGTAAAGATATCGAATGAAGCCGCGCACTCTGTATAACAGTGAAATAATTTTGTATTTTTATAATAGAATAATTTAGGACTTCCGCCAACTAAATTATGACAACAAGTAGGAAAAATAATTGCTTCTTCATTTTCTTCTACTGGTTCAACATTAAATTGACCCAGAATATCCTTAATCATTTCATCGCTCAATTGTTCGCGCAATTCTTTAAAGTCTACCATACTAAATCACTCCTTGTGTCTTTAAATCTAAGAAGTCAAATGGTCTCTTTTCATATTGCAATTGACCGATGTCTTGAACCGCCTTATATGCGGAATCTGTGATGAATAAATCTTCACAATGACAAGTGCCATAATCAAAATATCTAAATATCTTGATACTATTTAATTCACCACGTCTATTCTTATATATATCTATAACAATGTTAGGTTCATGAATAAACTTTTGAGGGTTTTGCTTTTGAAGTTCTCCCCAAACTGCTTCAATTTGTTTCTTCTCTTCTTCACTCAATCTAACACCAATCATACCGATATCAATCTTATCTGCAATTGCTTTAGAACCTCTTAAACAGTTTTGATCTCTCAAACCAATCGCTTTCTTTGACCAACCATCATTTAATTGTGTTGCGCTTTGAATAAAGACATTATATAACATTGCTGTTTCTTTAATACTATTTGATAACATCATCAACATAACGTCTTCACGAATGTTTTCCGCGCTGAACTCTGTTAACAATCCTGGACTACTAAATATATAATCATAGAAGATATATTCAATACCATCTTGAACAATATATTTTGCTAATCTTGACTTAACCATCGCGATACTTGGATCTGGAATAACTTCCAAGATTAAATTTTGTCCATATTTATCAATAATATCTAATGCTTGTTGTATTCTATTAAGCTCGTCTGGAGTATAGCTACCTAATAAGATTGTCTTTTCATTAATGCCACTCACATAAGCTAAAATCATTGTTTGGATTTCATCGGCTTTCTGCTCAGTTGTAACATAAAGAACTCTTTGATAATCATCATGTTCTTTTGTTCCTCTAAAGATAACCTTACCACTTTTATCAATATATGGCATACTAATTGCGCACGCATTACCAACCATATATCTTGTTTTACCAGCACCAGATGGCGCACTATAAGTATATAACTTACCTAAACGCGCACCTCTTGTCGCATAATTAACAATATCTCCGTCTAAAGGTAAACCAACTTCTGGGTTCTCT
>Ga0256405_10010985_pt1 | contig 11721 bp, 11 predicted proteins | sample RumenRJG_02DNA_FD_189096 | JGI IMG/M metagenome (GOLD analysis project Ga0256405, IMG submission 189096) | Bovine rumen microbial communities from Lethbridge, Alberta, Canada - RJG_02 | ecosystem: Host-associated > Mammals > Digestive system > Stomach > Rumen | place: Canada: Alberta...
AGGTATTGCGATAAGGCTGACGGTGGAGCTGTAGACGCAAGTGACGTAAAAGGGGCAGGCACATATTTACGCCTCTATAACTATGAAAATCCCGATGATGCCTACACCATGTTTACCATCGGTGAGGAAGAGGTTAATAGGTCGGTGAAGGATGCTGTTTCACTTCTTCCTATTTCCTACGTGACTGACACCGGGGACTACAGCGCGAAGACGGCCGATAAGCTAGCTGATGTATGGCATGAGAAATTCGCAACCGTTAATCCTAATTCGCTTACAAAGTATGATTTTGCCGACTATTATTCGGCCTATATGTCGGATATAGCGAATACAGGTCAGACCTACAAGGCCCTCCAGAAGAGCCAGGAGGTTACGGTTAACAGTGTTGAGAACCAGAGGCAGCAGGTAGTGGGTGTAAATGCCGATGAGGAGCTTACATTTTTAATAAAATACCAGCAGGCATTTAACGCTAATTCGAGATATATAACAGTAATAAATTCTATGCTTGAGACACTGCTCACATCCATGACGTGAAAGTGAGGTAAATTATGCCATCTACATTTTTTGGACTTGATATAGGCGCTACAGGATTAAATATATACCAGACAGCTCTCAATACTACTGCGCATAATGTAGCTAACGCGCAGACTGAAGGCTACAGCAAGCAGATTGTAAATCGTACCGCAAGTGAGCCTATTTCCATAGGACAGAGATACGGCATGGTCGGTACGGGTGTCGCTGCCGATAAAATAACTCAGAACCGTGATGCATATTTTGACGCGAAATATCGTTCCGCTAATAATGTCTACGGAAAGCTTGACACTAAATATTATTATATGAATACCGTTGAGAATTATTTCAACGATGTCGGAAATGAAGGTGGTTTCACGACTGCGTTCAACGCTTTCTGGGCGGACGTGGAGGAGGTCGAAAAGGATCCTGCGAGCGGGTCGGCGAGAAGCCAGCTTATTCACCAGGCTGCAAGCGTTACTGATTATTTTAATAACCTTTCCGCGAACCTTACGAATCTGCAGAAGGAAATTAATGACAGCCTAAAGAGCAATATTGACCAGATAAATTCCTATGCCCAACAGATAGCGACCTTAAATAAACAGATAAATATTATAGAGGTTAATGGTGGATTCGCGAATGACCTTCGCGACCAGAGAAATCTCGCCATAGATAAGCTTTCCAAGATAGCGAATGTATCGGTGAAGGAGGAAAAGTTAACCGATACCGATAATGAACTCCCTGCTTCATTTAATAACGCTAAAGCATTAACAGTAATGCTAAATGGCAGGTACCTTGTAAATATTTATAATTATAATACGATAGAGGCTATTCCTCGTACAAGCGGTACGGTTACGCCGAAGATTGATTCCATACAAAATGCTAGAGCCCAGTTTAATCAGATGGACTCGGAGGGATTATATGATTTTGCCTGGTCTGACGGACAGGATTTCAACCTTTATGACAGCCATCTTGGGGGTGTCCTTCAGGGCCTGGTTGAAATGCGTGACGGCAATAATCTCGGAAATTTTCAGGGTACGGCTAAAACGGTGTCTAAGACAGATTCGAGTAACGCCCAGGTTATTGTAACCAATACAAACATTAATTCTGTTGATTTTATGAATATGCCTTCAGAGGGCGAAATAAATGTGGCCGGTTACCTGTATAAATATAAGGGCTTCAAGGTTGATGTTAATGAAAATGATGGTACCTTTACGTATACCTTTACCCTTGCAGATAATGTAGATATAAAGGTTCCAAAAGAGAATGCCAATGCCTATATAGGACAGAGCGTAAATTATAAGGGAATTCCTTATTATCAGAATAAAATAAATCAGTTTATAAGAACATTTTCGAGGAATGTAAATGAACAGCATAAAAAGGGTGTTGACCTTAACGGCGAGCTGGGACTTGATTTATTTAACGGAACGGATAAGGTGAGCGGCAAGAATTTTACCTTTGTAGGTCCGGGTGTGCTTGATAGTGATGAAAAGACCACAGACTATGCAAAATCATTTACCAGTGATGACGAGACCTATTATAAATTAACGACAGCGAATTGCACTATTAATGCCGCTATCGTCGCTGATAAGGATAAGATTGCCGCAGCGAAGAAACCGGAAAATGATAAGGAAACCCCTGATCCGGGTACTATAGCCAAGGCTGATGTCGAAAATAAGGATAATATGGATCTGATTGAGAAGCTAAAGACGGATTCTTCTATGTTTGATGAAGGAAAGCCTTCTGAATTTTTCCAGACACTTATTGCAGATATCGGTGTTGACACAAAGGACTCGAAGACAGTATCAGAAAATCAGAATCTGCTGGTGAAGAATATAGAAGAGCAGCGTATTTCCATATCGGGTGTTGATACCGATGAGGAAATTGTTGATCTGGTAAAATTCAAGCAGGCCTATAACCTGTCAGCCCACGTCATCAAGGTTATGAACGAAATATATAATACATTAATAAATCAAATGGCCGTTTAAGGGAGGTATATTATGCGTGTTACTAACCAGATTATCACGAATAAAACTCTTACTAATATAAATAATAATAAGCAGCGACTTGTTGACATAGAAAATCAGTATCAGACAGGCAAGAAAATAAGCCGTCCGAGCGACGATCCCGTCATAGCCATCCGCGCTCTTAAGCTTAGAAATAATCTTTCGGAAGTAAATCAGTACTACCAGAAAAATGCTCCCGATGCTAAGAACTGGATGAGCAATACCGAGAGTACACTTAACGCCGGAATAGATATGCTCCGTGTAATTCACGAGAACTTAAATGCCGGCGCGACCGATACATTTACGGTAAATGATCGTGAGACCATTTATAATACCTGCAAGCAGTACAGGGATGAGTTCTATACCGAGGGTAACGCAAGCTATGCCGGCCGCTATCTTTTTACGGGATATAAGACACAGACCAGCTTAACTTATCTTGAGGATGATAATTCCAAGAGATATACGATTACAGAGAACTTTGACAAGGACGATATTAAGCTCCTTACGGTTACAAAGGGAGGTTATTTAAATACTGATATTAATCGGGAAAAGGATGTTACAACCGGAACTGAGAGTATTGCGGAGAACGATAAGGTTTATATCTTAAATCTTGCTTATAAAAATATAGATGCCGATAGTTTTACTACAAATACGAAGATAAAAATTGGCAATATGGACTATACGGTAAATACGAAAATATCAACAGCTACAGATGCCTATAAGGTAGGCGACAATGAAGTTAATTTCCTTTCGGACACCGGTGAAATGGTTATCGGAAACAAAATAGCAAAGGATGTTATTAATAATAAGATCGAATTTTCGATAACCTACGACAAGTCAAGATTTCAGAAAAACGACATCCGTCCTGTTCACTATTTTGACTGTATTGAGACTCCACTCAAAGCCGATGCTAATGGCACTATGATTGAGGACAAAAAGGGCAAGAAAATTAAGTATACTAAAGAGGACCAGCAGATAGAATATGAGATTACCTACAACCAGAAGCTGACTGTCAATGTCCAGGCAAGCTCCTGCCTCACCCCTGACCTTGGGCGTGAGCTCGACGGTATCATTTCAAGCATAGATGATGTCAAGGCGGTTGAAAGTAAGATAAGCGAGGTTCAGAAGGTTATAGACTCTACAAGCGCCGATACCGAAATTGAAGCTGATAAAAAAGAGGAATACCTTGCTAACCTTAACAAAATGAAGGACCAGCTCGAGACTGAGAAGGCCCTCAAGGAGAAGGTTATGCATGAACGCTTCTCTTATGGCCTCGATAACGTGAAGGCAATATCCGATCAGTGCAATATAACTCTTTCTGACCTTGGAGCAAGGGAGAAGAGACTTGAGCTTACCACATCAAGACTCCAATCCCAGCAGACAGAGACGAAGGATTTGCTTTCGAACAATGAGGACGCTGACCTGACAGAGACAATTATTAATTTTACAACAATGAAGAATGTATATACCGCTTCGCTCAATGCCGGAGCCAGGTCGATACAGAATACATTGCTTGATTTCATAAGCTAAACAGGAGATTAGAAAATGGAATACGAAACCAGGTTCTTCGGTACAGTAGATCTGTCAGATGATAAGGTTTTAACATTTGAAGAGGGAATCATGGGGTTTCCTGATATGAAGAGGTGGACAATATTATACGATAAGGACAGGGGCGAGAATGCCCCTGTTTCATGGCTTCAGAGTCTTGATGAGTCGGGCTTCGCAATGCCGATTATAAGTCCATTTTCCCTTGTTGATACATATTCGCCTCTTGTGGAAGATGAATTACTTGCTCCGTTAGGAAATTTTAAGGATGAGGACCTTCTGATTTTCCTTTCTCTTTCAGTACCGGTGGGGAGGCCAGCCGATACAACGGCTAATTTTAAGGCACCATTTATTATTAACCCTGAAAACAGAAGGGGCATACAAATCATTGTGGATAATGAGGACTATGATATCCATACAAAAGTAGCAGATCTGGTAAAGAAAACAAAAGCTTAGACTTTGGGAAGGAGAAATTATGCTTGCATTATCAAGAAGGCCCGACGAAAGCCTTGTGATCGGCAATGACATAGAAATTACCGTTCTTGAAGTCAAAGGCGATCAGGTTAAGTTGGGCATTAAGGCACCAAAAACAGTCGGTATTTACAGAAAAGAGCTCTATGACCAGATTCAGCAAGAAAATAAGGCAGCCTCGGAGAGCATAGATAATGCGGTCGATGCTGTTAAAAATCTTAATGATATATTAAAAGGTTAAGTTAGAGAAATTTTCTGCCGATATAGAGAGTGTAAAAGGGAACTGTCCGTTTTGAGAAGGATTTTGAAACGGAATGACAAGACCGTACGAAGGTCACTGTTTACACGGAGGTAAACGATATGAACCTGAATTCAATAGCCACCGGTGTGGCGGGGACCGTAGGCCAGGATGTTGGTGATACCAAGGCTTACCAGTTCGATGTGATGGGCTCGGGGCAGACAACGCCTATTGAACCTATTCCTAATATTAAGTCTGATAACAAGAATAAGAATATTAATCAGAAAAATGATGATCAGACCGAAGAGGATGTTACGGAAGAAGAAGTTAACAGACGTATGGAAAGCGCTATAGACCAGGCAAACCAGAAGGTTAAGCATGTAGGTCGGAGGCAGTGCGCTTTTTCTTACGATGAGAAGGCAAACAGGATTTCCATAAAGGTCTATGATGCCACAACTAAGGAGGTTATACGTGAAATTCCGCCTGAAGAGACACTTTCTATGGTAGAGAGACTATATGACCTTATGGGCATTATGGTTGACGAGAAAAGATAAGGAGGCTCCTTATGGCTATCAGAATGAGTGGGCTTAATTCAGGCCTTGACACAGAAGCTATTGTCAAGGAACTGATGAAGGCAGAAAACCAGAAGGTTACAAATATTAAGAATAAGCAGACAAAGCTTGAATGGAAAACCGATAAATGGAAAGAACTCAATACCAAGATTTCCACTTTCTATACGGGTAAGCTTTCTAACGCAAGATTCCAGTCTGCGTACAATGTTAAGAAGGTAAACGTAGCGGATTCTACCATAGCTTCAGCCGAGGGCGTTGGAAACGCAGTAAACGGCACACATACTCTTAAGGTTAAACAGCTTGCGCAGGCTCAGTCTATCGTAAGCGGCAAGATGGCGAGTGGCACTAAGGGAAGCACTAAGCTTTCAGATCTTAAATTAAGCGGTTCCTCGGATGCTTTATTTAAGACAGGCGACTCATTTACAATTACTGTAAATGAAGAGGGCGAAGACACTAAGACAGTATCTTATACCGTCGGAAACGACGACACTATCAGCTCCTTCACGTCTAAGCTTCAGGAAGCCGGTTTAAATGCGGCATTTGATTCGACAGAGGGAAGATTCTATATATCCTCAAAGCAGTCCGGCACCGCTAATAGCTTTACCATTACAAAGACAGCGACTACGGTTGATTCAGATGGTAAGTCGACTACGACAACGACAGCCCTGTCTGACATATTAAGCGGAACTGACAATAAGTCAATTACCACTGACGCAGCCGATGCTATATTTAAGCTTGATAATGTTGAATATAAAAAGTCAAGCAATACAAATACCATTAACGGTCTTAAGGTGACTGTTACCGGCACTACCGACGACTACGATTCAGATACAGGAAAGACCACAACAATTACTGTTTCAAATGATATAGATTCAGTATATAAAAATGTCAAGGAGCTCCTTAAGGAGTTTAATGAGGTTCTGACTGCCGTATATGACGCATACAATGCGGATGACGCTTCAGACTATGATATCCTTACCGATGATCAGAAGGAAGAGATGTCGGATGATGAGGAAAAGCAGTGGAACGATAAGATTAAGGGTGCTCTTTTAAGAAGAGATGACAGCGCAAAGAAGGTACTTAATCATTTACAGAATGATCTTACGAGCGCTGTGGTTGTTGTAAACGGTACTAAGTACTCACTTTCTTCATTCGGTATCAGCTCTGTAACATATACTGAACACGGCAAGCTTCATCTCGATGGAGATAGTGATGATAACCTCACAAGTGGTAATGAGGATAAGCTAAAGAAGGCACTCGAGGAAGACCCGGATGCTGCAAGTGAAGCTTTAAGCCAGCTCTTTGGTAAGCTCTATGGCAGTACTAAGAAGGGAAGCTTAAGCGGCCTTTCGGAAATTGCCATGACAAGCAATGACTATAAGAGCTCACAGAAGTTCTACAATGATAAACAGCTGACAACAGAGGCGGCTGATTATAAGACAGAGTTAAAGAAGATGCAGGATAAGGTAGCTGATATAGAGGAACGCTATTACAATCAGTTTACCAGAATGGAGAAAGCTCTTTCTACACTTAACTCTCAGAGCTCTTCAATTTCAGGTATGATTGGCTCATGATTTTCTAAGGAGGAGATAAGGCATGAATAACGCGGCAATGTTCTACAAGAAGTCAGCGATTAATACAGCTGATCCTGCGGACCTTACTATGATGCTATATGATGGCGCGATTAAGTTCTGCAATAAGGCTGTAATCGGCATTGAGAAAAAGGATATTCTTATGTCCCATGAAAATATTATGAAGGCTGAGAATATTATTACTGAGCTTCGCAGTACGCTTGATTTTAAATATCCTGTGGCGAAGGACTTTGATGTTGTATATTCAAATATTTACAATAATCTTGTCCAGGCGAATATTACGAAGAAGACAGAGTATATCGACGCTGCCCTTAAGGATATCCGTGATATGAAGCAGATCTGGGCTCAGCTCATGAAGCAGAGAAATGAAGGCGTAAAGAAGGGCGCTGTTCTTAGCGCATAGGAGGAAGCTCTTGGAGATTGATGAATATCTTGACAGTATGATATTATCACTCAACAAAAAAGAGGAGGCGCTAAAAAAGCTCCTCCTCTATACTGATGAACAGACGAAGCTTATTGGTGCCGAGAAATTCGACGCTGATAAGTTTCTCTATTATATCGGTGAAAAGGGTGAGGTGATAAAGCTGATAAATGTCCTTGATGACGGCTTCAACTCTACGTTTAAAATTATAGAAAAAGAAGTAAAGGACCGCCCGGGAAAATATACAGCTAAAATAAAGGAAATGCAGGCGGAAATAAAGAAGCTCACGGAGCTCGGCGTGAAGCTTGAGGCGAAAGAGAGACGGAACCAGCCGAACCTTGATAACGCACTCAAGAAGAGCAAGGAGAAGATTCGCACATATAATGTCAGCCAGAAGGCTGTGGCAAATTACTATAAAAGCATGAGCATTGACAATGATGGCTTTCAGTTCGTAGGAAAAAAGAAAAAGTAAAAGAGGAGAGAAATTTCTCTCCTCTTGTCGTATACGGTATTAAGCCGGCAAGCCTTCCGATTACTTACTCGTCATCGGAATAGTCGCTGTCTGAAGCACTGTCTTCCTTCTCATCAGATGTGCTCTTATCTGAAGACTCAGGCTTAGCTTCGTTCACAGGCGCATCCTTGTCGCTATCCTGACGGGCCTTCCACTCATTGAACTTCTTCTCGGACTCATTTACAACCGTATCGACGGTCTTCTTGGTGAATTCGATGGTTTCCTCGGCAGCTTCTCTGGCGTGCTCCTTTCCTTCCTTGAAGGCGGTAGAGTTAGAAACCTCCTCGCCCTTCTTAGCGAGGGCGTCGATTCCCTTACCTATGGCCTCAGCTGTAAAGGCAGCGGCGCCAACGCCGGCGTAAAAGGCCTTTTTAAAACCATTAGCTATTTTATCTTCGTTACTCATGTTTTCAGTCTCCTTTTTATAGTATTAGGGATAAACGAGTATCTGATAACTACTATACTATTTTTTTATATCAATTTCAATGCATGAGTATTAAAGCAATATTAAATCTAACTAACATTTGTGTTTTTACTGTAGGGTGTGCTATAATAGTGGAAAATAAATAGCATTCGGGAGTTAATGTATGGAGAATGATCTAATAAAGACCAGAGAAGACATTATCTCTGATGATCTGTGGCAGACATTGATGCAGAACGGTTTCCAGTCAGTTATAATAATTGACAGAGACGAGAATCTGCGTTATCTCTATTTCGCGGAAAAATTCGTGAAGGCAGGAGTTGACATTAAAAATTGCGCCAACCTTGATGAACTGGCCAGAGCTATATCCGGCAAACTCGTTGTATCAGATGAAAGAGGAACATTTGACAGAGAGATTAATTATAAGACTATGGCAGATGAAATTCTCGACCATAACGAGTTCGCGAGGACTGTACACTTCAAGGCCAGAGAGGGCCGGAGAGCCTTCAGCATAAGAGTCAGGAATATCCCGGGGTCTGACGGGAAGCTTCTCTTTGTGATATTTGATATATCGGCGGCTCTCGACCATGACTGGATGACTGACGAGTACGCAAGGTCAGGCTTTATAGTAAAGGCGGGAGAGCTCCTTAAGAAGCTCTCCCTCGAGGAGCACTATTCACTTGTGTATACGAATGTCCACGACTTTAAGGCTATAAATGAGATATTCGGCGAGCAGAGTGGCGATATGGCTATTTTTCAGATGCGCGACGCCATAAAGGAGACACTGAGACCCGTTATACTCGCAAGACTAGAGAGCGACCATTTCGCCTTTATCTGCCCTGACGCGGTACTCAGTGACGAAAAATTGAATATCCTTTGCCACAGGGAATTCGTGAAGGATTCGAAGAAATACCGGTTTGATATGTGCTTAGGTATTTACCCGATAATCGACAGGACGGTGCCGGTCAGAATTATGATAGACCGGGCGAGACTCGCGGAGAAGACGGTCAAGGAGAGCAGCGTAAGGCCATGGGCCACATTTTCAAATGAGATCCAGATCACCTATATGAGGGAGCGTACCTTCATAGCCGATCTTTCGGATTCCATAAAAAACGGAGAGTTCAAGGTCTTCTATCAGCCGGTTGTGGACGCGCGTTCAAGAGAGGTTGTGAGCGCCGAGGCCCTTATCCGCTGGCAGCACCATGACATCGGTATGGTAAGTCCCGGAATGTTCGTGCCGCTTTTTGAACGGTCAGGACAGATTTCAAGTCTCGACAGGTTCATGATAGGGCATGTCATGGACTTCTGTATGAAGAGGGCAGAGGAGGGGCTGCCTATGGTTCCCTGCGCCATGAACCTCTCGCGTATTGATTTCTATGACACGACATTGCTCTCAGATATCATGTCCGCGGTTGAAAATGCCGGAAAGTACAGGAGCCTCTTCCGATTTGAGGTTACGGAGTCAGCTTACGCTGTCATGGAGAAGGAGGCCGTCGCCTTCTTAAATAAACTAAGAAATATGGACGTGAAAATATTTCTCGATGACTATGGTTCCGGTATGTCGAGCCTCTCTACTCTTGAGAGTTTTGACTTCGATGTGGTCAAGCTTGATATGGGCTTTATCAGGAAAATAGGAATAAGCGGAAAGGCCGAGTCCATAATCCGCTCCACTATTGAGCTTGCCCATTCTATCGGGGCGAAGGTGGTCGCGGAAGGAGTTGAGGATGAGAGGCAGTACCTCTTCCTTAAGGGCAGTGGCTGCGATATGATTCAGGGCTACTACTTCTATAAGCCGCTGACAGAGGATGATTTTATGGGAATTTTGTGATATAAAAGGGCGGTCGGATTAATTCCGGCCGCTTTTATAGTTATGAACAGAGCCGTCAACCACCTAAGCTTATCATTTCATCGATAGGCTTCTTAGCCTCAAGCATGGTTTCGGGAGGAAGGGTAATTAATTCCCCACTTCCGCTTATAGCGTTATATACGTCCATCAGGGTTGTTACCTTCATATTGTGGCAGACGAGACCCTTAGATACCAGGTAGAATTTTTTATCGGGGCATTCGTATTGCAAATGTTCCACTATAGACTGTTCGGTCCCGATAATAAATTCTTTCTTCGGGCTCTCCTTTGCGTACTTCATGATTCCTGTAGTGCTTCCTACGTAATCCGCCATAGCGCTGACAGGAGGCAGGGCTTCGGGATGAACGAGAAATTCGGCATCCGGGTGGGCAGCTTTGCATGCCTTGACCTCTTCTTCCGTAATTCTCATATGGGTAGGGCAGCCACCCTTAAAGAATACAAACTTCTTCTCCGGACATTCCTTCTCGACCCATCTGCCGAGGTTGCAGTCGGGGATGAAGAGAATCTTGTCATTTTTTATGTTCTTTATTATTTTAACAGCGCTTGAAGATGTTACGACCACATCCACGGCCCTCTTCGTGTCGCTTGTTGTATTTATATAGCATACAGCTGTATATCCCGGATTCTCTTCCTTTAATTTTTCTACTGTCTCCTTGTCTATCTGGTCTGCCATAGGGCAGCCAGCCATGGAATTGGCGAGGTAGACGTTCTTATCGGGATTGAGGAGCTTCGCGGTCTCAGCCATGAAACGGACTCCCGCCATTACTATATTTTTCGCGCTTGTCTTTGTGGCGTTCACGGAAAGTCCATAGGAATCGCCGACGAAGTCAGCTATATCGCATATTTCCTGCCCCTGGTAGGCGTGGGCGAGTACGCAGAAATCATTTTTCTTCTTTAATTCAAGGATTTTGTCCTGTAATTCTCTTGTAGTCATTTGCTTTCTCCTTTATTGTTGTGACGTGGCACGACTGATTAAATTTAAAACGACTTATCAGCATTATAATCCGGTGAACCTTCACTGTCAAGTCAGCTGTAAAGAAAAATGTTAACAACTGTCTTGTCAGATAGAAAATTTTGTGGTATAGTATGGTACAAATGTAGATAAATGATTTTGCCATACTGCTTCACAGCATGACACGGAGGAAGTGAAAATGCAAAATATGGAAACTGACGTGCTTATCGCGGGAACCGGCTGCTCAGGCCTCTATGCTGCCCTGAATCTTCCGAGGGATAAGAAGATTCTCATGATCACTAAGAGCGATGTCGAAAGCAATGACTCCATGCTTGCCCAGGGTGGAATCTGCATGCTTAAGAGCAAGAGCGACTATGAGTCTTATTTTGATGATACCATGAAGGCAGGCCACTATGAGAATGACCGCGGCGCTGTCGAGATTATGATTAAGTCATCCAGGTCTGTTATTCATGACCTTGTAAATATAGGTGTCGATTTTAAGCGGAATCCGGACGGGAGCTTCGCATTTACCAGGGAAGGCGCCCACAGCCACCACAGAATTCTCTACCATGAGGACGTTACAGGCAAGGAGATTACGACCCACCTCTTAGCTGCAGTTAG
>Ga0256405_10010986_pt1 | contig 11721 bp, 7 predicted proteins | sample RumenRJG_02DNA_FD_189096 | JGI IMG/M metagenome (GOLD analysis project Ga0256405, IMG submission 189096) | Bovine rumen microbial communities from Lethbridge, Alberta, Canada - RJG_02 | ecosystem: Host-associated > Mammals > Digestive system > Stomach > Rumen | place: Canada: Alberta | collected...
CAACGAAGGCGGTCTCCCACCTGTGGCGTTAAGAACTTCAAAGCAGCTCTCTCATCACGCCGCCTGATATCTGCCTATCCAAGATTTTGGGTGTTTTATGACTGCACATTTCTTGACAAGTCCACAACTATGAATTCATGGTTATACTAATACCTCTTATGGTTGTCTTCAGGTTTGCCGACTATCACGTATTCTAAGGTTAATCGAATAAATCTAATAACATAACTTGAAATGTAAAAAAGCACTTGACAAACCCACAATAGTGTGCTATACTAATAAAAAAGATATACGAACAAGCGTTCGATTTTGCCACTTTAAAAACAGCTCACGGTCTTTTCATTTCAGATGTGGTATTCTCTTGTATCGTGTATTATTCTCTGCTGTTTTATAGTTTTTTGCATATAAAATTCCCCTTTTCATTCTGGATTTTCAGATTGAAAAGGGCTTTTCGTTTTAATTTGGCACAGCGGGAGTTTCTTTTGCACAAAATGAAGATGGTATTTTTATTGAATATTACCCCAGTAATTCATTGACTTTATTAATAAAGTGTTGTATAATAATTAAGTAATTGTTCCGCGGCAGCGGAAGAGAGGTAGGAGAATATGCATATGAAAAAGAAAGCTATATCAGCGGTAATTGCACTGTGTTTGGTGTTAAGCTCGGCTGCGGCTTTGCCACAGAATGCGTTTGTTGACAGCACAAGCATAAGTGCAAGTGCAGAGGTGTCGGGCGATTGGGAATATGAGGAACTTGAAGACGGTACTGTTGCAATAAAGAATTATAATGGCAAAGCAACAAGTGTAACTATTCCAGCAACACTTGGAGGCAAAAAAGTATCGACTGTTTATAGGGCATTTGTTGATGTACCTGAACTTACGACTGTAACCGTATCTAATGGAATAACAAAACTATTGAACACTTTTTCTTGCTGTTCAAAATTACAAACTGTAAATCTTCCTGATAGCCTTAAAACAATTGGTTTTATATCTTTTGAGGGTTGTACAAGTCTGAAATCATTAGTAATCCCTGATAGTGTAACTTCGATAGAAGGAAAAGCATTCCGCTTTGCAGGTCTTGAGAGCATTACTATTCCCAAAAGTGTTACCATTATTGATGAGAACGCATTTGCGGCATGCCCCAATCTGAAAAAAGTAACAATTCCAGGCAATGTACAAACGATAGGTCATATGGCTTTCTCCACCTGTAAAAACCTAACAGATGTTACTATTGAAAATGGAGTTGAGGAAATAGGTGGTGCTGCTTTTGAATACTGTGAAAACTTAAAAACTGTTAGTATACCGAATAGTGTTTCAGTTTTAGGCGCAGGTGCTTTTGAAATGTGTACAGCACTAATAAGTTGTATTATTCCAGATGGTATTCAAAACATTTATTCTGGAACATTTGCAGGATGTACACATCTTGAAAGTTTAATAATTCCGAGCAGTGTTACAGATATACATGAAGATGCTTTTTGGGGATGCAAAAATCTTACTATAAAAAGCACTGCTAACTCTACTGCAAAAGAATTTGCAGAAAAGAACAATATTCCTTTTGCAATTGCAGCTATTCCCACCCGCCTTGCAGGTCCCAGCAGATTTGATACAGCGGTCGAGATATCAAAGGCAGGTTTCCCAAGCGGCGCAAATACAGTCGTTCTTGCCTACGGTATGAACTATGCAGACGCACTTGCGGGCGTATCTCTTGCAAAGGCAATGAACGCGCCTATCCTGCTGACAAACCTCAAAGAACTCCCTGCTGAAACTCTCGCAGAGATTAAGAGGCTCAAAGCAACAAACGTTGTTATACTAGGCGGTCCAGGTGCAGTCGGCACAGAGGTCGAAAAGGCACTGACCGACAACAAACTGAATGTTGAGCGTATCGCAGGTGCTTCAAGATTTGAAACAGCCACCAAGATAGCTGAAAAGATGCAGAAGCTTAATGGTGATAAAGCCCCCGAAGATGTGTTCTTCGTATACTACAACGGCTTCGCTGACGCACTTTCCGTCAGCACAGTGGCAGCTGCAAAGGGCGCACCCGTTATCTACCTGCAAACCAACGGCGATCTTGATGCTGAAACAGCTGCATATCTTGCAAAGATAAAGGGCAAGGTTAAGAACGCTTACGTTATCGGCGGTGATGGTGTTATCAGCGACGATATGATGAACAAAGCTGGTACTGCCCTCGGCTTAACTCCTACAAGAGTTTTCGGCGCTGACAGATTTGCGACCTGCGTTGCAGTAAATGAAAAGTTCGCAAAAGTGCTTAATGGCAACTCGGTGTGTGTTGCAACGGGTATGGATTTCCCCGATGCCCTCGCAGGCGGCGTGTTTGCGGCACTCAACAAAGCACCGCTGTTCCTCGTAAACGGCAAGGAGAACCCACTTAAGTTGAGTGACTCGCAGAAGTCGTTTCTCGGTAAAAAAACACCGCAGAAGCTGTATGTCTTCGGCGGCACAGGTGTTGTTTCCGACAGCCACGTGCAGACAGTTGCAGATGCGTGCGTATAACACATAGTATTAGAGCCAGCGTTAGCTGGCTCTTTCTACAATATGTTGAAAAACTTGTTTTTTGTTGTTAACTGATGCGATTATGTACTAAACAAAAAAACAATACCCAAAAAACTGAAATTACACTTGACAAACCCACAATAGTGTGCTATACTAATAAAAAAGATATACGAACAAAGGTTCGATTTTGTCGCTTTAAAAACAGCACAAGGTCTTTTCATTTCAGATGTGGTATTTTCTTGTATCGTGTATTATTCTCTGCTGTTTTATAGTTTTTTGCATATAAAAATCCCCTTTTCATTCTGGATTTTCAGATCGAAAAGGGGATTCTCGTTTTATTTCCATATGAAAAGCAAAATTCTCATAGGTTGTTGAACCTAAGATTTATTGCCTATGATTATTGGAGTGGTATTGCAATAAGTTGCATTTACTGACAATTAGTTTCGAAAATCAAGCCGTGTAACAATTAGTCAATAAAGTGCACAAGGTTGTCAGGGCAAAATTGTGCATTGTTCCAAAAAAACGGTTTGATATGATGAGATTATTGAATGATTAACACAAATGATGTATAATAAAAATGGATAATTATAGTTTTGTACATCTCTGGAGGGACTCAAATGAATGATTACAAATTGGACTTCGATGAGGTTATACTAGCTAGCGAGGAATGCAGCATAAAAAAAGCGAAGGGAACTTTTTCAAAAGGTAAGGGAAAAATAATAGTAACAACAAAGAGAGTAATTTGGTGTATTACTGGTGTATTTGATTCCGTAAAATCCTCAGAATTTTCAAGTGTTAAAGATATTAAAATGTATGATAATAGGCCTCAGGCAGTTGTTGAATACAAAAAAGGAGATTATCACTTAACAATATATTTTACTGATAGAGAGGAAGTTTTTGTATTCAAGTATTCCTACGGTGCTTATCTTACTGCACGGAAGATAGATGAAGCAATCAACGGACCCCCAAAGAAAGAAAAAACTAGTGAAGGAGAGGGCTTTTTAGCTGGAGCAGTGAAAAGTGCAGCAAAAGCAATTTCATCGGCAATTAAATCAATATCTGGAAATGATAACAACCAAGATAGTGAGAAAAAGGATGAAGAAGTAGTAAAGACGGTTATAGTTAATAAAACGCCTAAGAAGAGAGTGTCGGTAAAATGTATCGGCTGTCGTAATCAATTGTCTGGATATGAAGGCGAGGAAGTGGTTTGTGAGTATTGTAATACATCACAAGTATTGAAGTAGATAAAGGAGATACGCATGGGAATTATTAAAGCATTTAGTGGATCGATAAGTGGTACGTTCGCGGATCAATGGAAAGATATTATTACAGCAGGTGAGTTTAACGAGCATTCGGCTGTGGTTAGAGGAGTCAGAAGGGGAACTGAGAATAACGGCTTTGCAAATGTAATAACTAACGGTTCTAAAATATATGTTCCCGAAAATACTGTGGCTTTTATTTTTGATAGCTCGGGACTTGAAATGGCAATAACAAAGCCTGGAGGTTATATTTATCAGCATGGTCAAAAAAGTGTTCTAAATGGAGATGGAATAGGTAAATCCATTGTATCTCAGATTAAAGAAAGGTTCACATATGGAGGTACAACGCCTGATGATAAGAGAGTAGCCTATGTTAATCTGAGAGAAATCAGGAATATTAAATTTGGCACAAAAGGTCCGATTGTATATAATGATACGTTTTATGGTGCAGATTTAGAGGTTTATGCGTTTGGTGCTTTATCCTTAAAAGTAAGCGACCCCGTTAAATTCATTAGGAATTTTGTTCCTCCCAACGTTGATAGTTATAGTTTTGATGACGAAAAGGTAAGATCTCAAATCTTATCTGAGTTTTTACAATCATTTATTGTTGCATTAAGTTCTCTTTCTAAGACTTATAGGATTTCTCAAATCCCAACGCAAGCAAATGAGATATCTAAAGCAATTAAAATGGATAATCAAAATGCAGGAACATGGGAATCAAGATTCGGTTTATCTATTGTTCAGACATCAATTGAAAGTATTGAATTAAGTGATGAGTCAAGAGAGCTTGTAAAGGAATACTCTTCGAATAAGATGAGCGTAAAAGCCTACGATGAAGTATCTCAAAAATCGTCTAATATTGCAGCTCAGCAAAAAATCGCAGATGGAATTAAAGAAAACGGTTTTGGTAATGCCGGCGGCATGATTATGGGAATGAACCTTGCACAAGGGCTGAATACTAACGCGGGTGTTGAAAGTAATTCTATGTCTTACGATGAACAAATTGAAACAGTAAAAAAACTAAAGGATTTGTATGACGCGGGTGTACTTTCTCAAGACGAATTTGAGATTAAGAAAAAGGAAGTAATGGGTTTGTGACAAAGGAGGTTAATAGTGAATTGTCCAAAGTGTAACACAAAGATGGAAACAGATGTTTGCGAGAATTGTGGTTACAATTCAAAAGAAGCGGATGCTGAAGATGTTGGAGTAATTTTCTTTAATAATACTTCTGATCAAACGGTGTTGGATTATTCCGATGACAAAGAAGCGCTAGAGAGAATAAGCCGCAAAAACTCCAATTGGTTCACAAACCTTGATTATAGGGTTAAGATTGCTATCTTGGTAATTGGAATTATAGCATTCTTTTGGTTTTGTAGATTGGCATGCAGCAGCAATCCCAAAGACGTTCCTAATGGTATAACATTATCATTTTCAGCAAGCGATTGCAAAAACAAGAATTATAATGACATAGTAGAGAGATTTAAAAATGCTGGGTTTACTAACATTACTGTCAGGACAAAGGATGATTTAGTTCTTGGTATTCTTTCCTCAGAGGATGAGGTGGAGTCAGTATCAATCAATGGTGATGATGATTTTAGCAAGAAAGATGTCTTTTCTGCAGATGATCCTGTAGTTATTACATATCATGTATATCCTGACAACTCTAGACCTGATCAGAAAATAAAAACGAATGATAAAAACACTAATGAGATCGAGGTGCCTTTGTCAGCAAAAGACTGTGAGCGGAAAGACTACAAAGACATTGTTGAGAAATTTGAAGAAGCTGGTTTCACTAATGTGAAAAAGAAGGCTATGGGTGATCTTATTATTGGTTTCTTGGCGTCTGAAGATGCTGTAGACAAGGTTTCCATAAACGATGATAAGAAGTTCAAAAAGGGTGATTCTTTCCCTAAAGATGCTGAAGTAATAGTGTATTATCATTCGTATTCAAAGGATGATTCGGAAGATGATTCTAGCGAAACTGATGAATCGAGTGAGCCTGATGATTCTTCAGAAGCGGAGACAACGACCGAACAAACTACTACAACTACTAAACAGGAAACTACAACTGCCAAAACCACAACGAAGGCTACTACCACAACAAAGAAGACAACTACTACCACAAAAGCTCCCAGCTCAGAATATGAATATTGCTTTGTTAAGCGTGGACCGCAGTATTCTACTTTTTATTTGATTGATGCAGACAAGAAAAAAGGTGTATATTTTGCGACAAACGACTCATCAGTCATGGAAGGAAACTGCATTGGAGATATAAGCAATGGTTTCACAATAACATATACTTTTGAAGGTGGCTGGAGTGAGCGGCTTGTTCCTGCGGGAAGTGGGAAAATAAAACTTATTGATGCTTTCGGGCAGGATTGGGACTATGAGATAACGACTGTTGAAGAAGGAGAGAGCGCACTCAGCAAGATAAAACAGCTGTAAGGAGTCTTGATTGATTCGTACCTTGTTAAGTATACAGCACAAAAAACCAAAACATACTATGTACTAATCAATAGCAGTCTGTACGAATTGTACAGGCTGCTGTTTGTGTGTTTGGAATTATAGCCGATATACACTAAAAAAATAATACGAAAAAACTAAAATCCCACTTGACAAACCCGCAATAGTGTGCTATACTGATAAAAAAGAGATACGAACAAGCGTTCGATTTTGTCACTTTAAAAACAGCTCTAGGTCTTTTCATTTCAGATGTGGTATTCTCTTGTATCGTGTATTATTCTCTGCTGTTTTATAGTTTTTTGCATATAAAATTCCCCTTTTCATTCTGGATTTTCAGATTGAAAAGGGGATTCTCGTTTTATTTACTAAGGTTATTGATTTCTACTTCCAGCTTTTGTATAGATTTCATAAGCTCATCAAAAGAAGGGTAATAACCATAAATCATATTTCTCATGTTTGTATAATCTGATTTCAATTCTGAAATATGATTATTCGCTGGAATTAATCTAATTGTTCCCGGCTTGGCATCTTCGTATTTTGCCCATCCTCTTGGATAAAATTTCTGTTTGAATTTTACTACCTTATCAAGCAGTTCAAGATTCTGATAAGCCTTCTCTTTATATTGAGAATTACAGATACAGAACAAATCATAATAATGCCTAGAATAACGTTTTGGCATAGGTGAGCCTTCAGGTCTGTGTGCTTCATGGTGAAGTATTGTGACCTTCTCCCAGAAAGAGCGTTCTGCTGATGTGGTCAATATTTCCGTAGTTAATTGCTGGAATGCTCTTGCGTATTGTTGTGCACTATATGATGTAATAACTCTTGGCTCAACTGGCGTCCATGCAGCCAATGCACCGATCTCCAGCCTTATCGTCTTTAGTATATATGCTTCTGAAAAAAGACATGGGTACTCAAAACTCACAGTTTGGGGATCGTTAGCATCAATTGCCACATTGAGTTTCCTTTCAAGAATACTCTCCAGATCCTTCTTCAAATCAGGTATAAAAGCTTCTTTGATAAATTTAACAGCCTTAGTATGCGCTTGCACATTAAACTCTTGCTGTTTTGTTTTGCTTCTGTCAGCCCAGGGCTCATTTATGCCGAATCCTATAACTCTCCAATCAAGGATTAAATCAATGTCTTCTGAAAAGCGCTCAATAAGATTATATGATTTGGACAGACTTGTGCCGCCCTTAAAAGCAAAGTGTTCTTTCCAGCGGCTTTTGTGAAATAGGTAATCAAGAATTAGTGTTACCCAAAAGTCTTTTTCAACAATACCCTCGCTTATCCCCATTTTTTCTGCAGTATTTCTAAACAGTACCATTCTTTCGTTATCTGAAGCCTTTGCGATATTATACATCTTCTTTTACCTCACTGATTTTCTTTAAATATGGATACATCCAGATAGGAGCTGTTTTTGCTTCATACAACAATGACTTTTTTTCATCTGATGATAAACGTCTCCCTATCGTGCAAATCGTTTTATCGTCAACGGCAGTTTTTCCAATGGTTTTCAACGCTTGAATTACTACAGCTGTTGATTTGCTTTTCCCAACAGTATCTTTTAATGCAGAGTGCTTAAATTCCAATGCTTGATTTCCTATTTCGTACTTACGATATGGACCGCTGCTGATATATGTCTGTCGTGATGGGACTTGTGTAGAAAGACCTAACTCGTTTAAAACAGTATCTCCGCATGGACAGATGTTCCAATTGAATTGCCGCGCTATTGCCTGTGCAATTGCTTGCATAGATGGCGCAGAATACTCTTGCAGTATGCTGCTATAGGATGGTTTGTCATATACTCCTCGAATGACTCTTCTTATTATTCCTTTTTTCTCGAGCCTTGAAAGTGATTTCTTTACAGTTTCATAATCACAGCAGTCAAGAAAATCAGAAATAACAAAAGCAGTATCATAAGGCATTTCATCTATTAATCGTTCAATATTTTTAATAAGGCTCATTGTTTTCACACCCTTTCTTTATATTTAAATTGTCCCTTATAGTATATCATTTTAGGGACAAATTGTCAAGAGTAACTACAATGAATAGTATAGTCGTTATATTCGCTTGAATTCATATCTCTAAACAATCTAACATAATCAGTAACGCACAATAGACAAAAACGCCTCCTTGATATACAATGGTAATAGGCTACCAACCGTATTACAAAGAATCAAGAAGGGATCACCAGAATGGAAAACAAATCTAATGATACGTAAAGTTTAGCACATACAAGCTGGAAATGTCAATATCACATAGTATTTGCACCTAAATATAGGCGAAAAGCAATCTATGGAAAGCTGAAAAGAGATATAGGAGCTATCCTTAGAGAACTATGTGAAAGAAGATATGTAAGTATAATAGAAGCTAACGCAATGCCAGATCACATACATATGCTGGTGGAGATACCTCCAAACCAAAGAGTAAGTGATTTTATGGGATACCTAAAAGGGAAAAGCACAATGATAATATTTGAAAGGTATTCTAACTTAAAATACAAGTATGGAAACAGGCATTTTTGGTGCAGGGGATATTATGTTAGCACTGTTGGTGGAAACAAGAACGGAATAGCATAATATATCCGAGACCAAGAAAAAGAAGATATGATGTGCGACCAGATATCCTTTAAGGAGTATATGGATCCATTTAAAGATGCGCTGAAGTAGGAAACCCGGTAATGCGGTAGGTAGCTTTAGCGTATTACGCGCCCCTTAAGGGGCTGCTGGTGAAGAGCCCTTTTAGGGCTGTTATAAAACCACCGGCTTTGCCGGTGTGATATTTATTGCTCATTCGTTTGAGCGCCCGTAAGGGCGGTCAGGCAGCTGCCGTCGGTTCGAGTCCGACTACCAGCTTAATAAGAAAACTCCGTAGATACGACATCTTCGTAGCTTTTTGTTGTATCAGAACATACATAACCACCCGTGGAGTGTATAGGATACATTTTGCTTTAATTTACCAAAAGTGTCATACCCCTTGTGTCACAGTGGCACACCATAGAAGTATCCAATAGAATATATAATATATAACAGAATAAAGAGTTATATATCTTACTTAATATTTAACTATATACTTACTTAAATACTAACTATAGTCGTTCACCATAAAGAAAAGGACAAGGACGGCAATACCTATCAGCAGATAGAGATATACTACCGTTTTATCGGCAGAATAAAACCTGCGCCTGATAAGACCTGCTATCAGTGCGAGCCGCTGCCTCAAAGCCAAAAGAATATGCTCCTGGCGAAAGCACGGAATACGGCTGCGTGTTCGCCTACTTGACACTGAACTTGATGAGCGTTCAGCTATTAAGTAATACTTAATAACTGCTTCTGGCGGAAATAAAGTAGTGTACCCAGCTCGACTAAACACGGACTGGGCTTTTTTACAAAAAACTCCCGTCTATACTTTCACATAAACGGGAGTATAGATTTATAAGAAATTTATTAGAATCTCAGCTAATTTGCAGAATATGATGTGGTTTTACAAGAATTTTACGAGAAAAATCTGCGTTTTATAAGAATTTCTCTTGACTTTTTCGGATAAAATGATTATAATTTAAATGGGAGGCGATTAGAATGCTTGAATCTGAACTTATTGAGATGGTAAACAATATTCTGTTGATCCGAAGCGAGAGTAATCGTATAGAAATCAAATCCGCTCAGAATGGATGCCCGAAGCTGCGTGATACCCTTTCAGCTTTTGCTAATCAGGTCGGCGGTGGTGTAATAGTTTTTGGAATAGATGAAGATAATGATTATTCGATTTGCGGAGTATATAACGCTTCTGACCTGATCAAGAAAGTTGAGGGACAGTGTCAGGAAATGACACCGATACTAAGACCTCTGTTTACAACAGCATGTATAAATGATAAGACTGTAGTATCTGCTGAAATACAAGAAATTGATAATGCAGATAAGCCATGCTTTTATAGTGGAGTAGGAAGGCTTAAAGGTTCTTATGTAAGATCCGGAGATGCGGACAGGCAGATGACGGAGTATGAAGTTTACAGCTATGAAGCTTTTAAAAAGAAGATACAGGATGAACTCCGTGTAAGTGAACGAGCAGATATAAAAGACATAGAAACCAAGACCTTTGACATGTTTATTAATACAGTCAGAGTTAAAAAGCGCAATCTATCTGAGCTGCCAGTTGAAGAACTATGCCGACTGCAAGGTTTTACCGATAACGGTAAACCTACTCTTGCAGGGGTTATGCTATTCTCAAATTACCCACAGGCTTTCTTTCCGCAGCTTTGTATTACGGCTGTCTCCGTTCCTGGAACTGAAATAAGCAGTACAGGTAGCGTTGGTGAAAGGTTCATTGATAACAAAAAGTTAGATGGAACACTGGTGCAGATGCTGAATGACGCATTGATGTTTGTTCGCAACAATATGAAAACAGCAACTATAATTGATCCTGATACGGGTAAAAGAAAAGACCGCACACAATATCCTGTCATTGCGATTAGAGAGTTGATCCTGAATGCGCTTATTCATAGAGATTATAGTATCCATACAGACAGTTCTCCTATCACTATCAGAATGTTCAGCGATAGATTTGAGATAGAAAACCCAGGTGGCTTGTATGGCAGAATGACACTTGACCGACTAGGGAAATTTGCTGCAGATACAAGAAATCCGGCAATAGCTAATGCTATGGAGATCCTCGGAGAAACAGAGAACCGTTACAGCGGTATCCCGACGATAATAAATGCTATGGAAGAATACGGCTTGCCAGCTCCGCTTTTTGAAAACGACAGAGGGGTATTCAGAGTAACACTTTATAATTCTGTAAAAGTTAACGATAGTATTGATTCTGATCAAAATAGAATACTGCAGTTCTGTAAAACACCGAAGAGCAGGAAAGAGATCGAACAGCTTTTCAATGGAAGAATGACGATAGCTTATGTCATGGATAAGTATATTAAGCCAATGGTAAATGAAGGCTTGCTTGCACTAACTATTCCCGATAAGCCAAAAAGCAAATACCAAAAGTATTATACTGTTTCTAACGAGAAAAAAAGACATACGGTTGTTTGTAATTGATTGATGTTGAATCAAAAAACTTCGCTTGAAAGAAACAATGTGAAAGACCATAATTCCACTTGACAAACCCGCAATAGTGTGCTATACTGATAAAAAAGAGGTACGAACAAAAGTTCGATTTCGTCGCTTTAAAAACAGCACACGGTCGCAGGTTCGAGTCCCGTCACCAGCTTAAAAAATCCGTCCGAGAAAATCGGGCGGATTTTTTGCGCAAAAAACTCCCGCCTGTGCTTGCATATAAACGACAGTCTTTGGGCGTTTTAAAGTCATCTCGATTTTGTCCGGTTGTTGTCCACGTCAGTATAGTATACTGAGATTGGACTTGTCAAGAAATGTGCAGTCATAAAACACCCAAAATCTTGGATAGGCAGATATCAGGCGGCGTGATGAGAGAGCTGCTTTGAAGTTCTTAACGCCACAGGTGGGAGACCGCCTTCGTTG
>Ga0256405_10010987_pt1 | contig 11721 bp, 10 predicted proteins | sample RumenRJG_02DNA_FD_189096 | JGI IMG/M metagenome (GOLD analysis project Ga0256405, IMG submission 189096) | Bovine rumen microbial communities from Lethbridge, Alberta, Canada - RJG_02 | ecosystem: Host-associated > Mammals > Digestive system > Stomach > Rumen | place: Canada: Alberta...
TTCTTTTTCTTGCCCTGTCTGCTGCGGGCGGAGATACAGATTACTACTGCCGGAGGGTGGTATGAGAGTGCGTATGTAGAGTGGACACCGGTGAGCAGTGCTACGGATTATACAGTCATGGTAACGAATATGGATGACGGTACTTTCTATGAGTTGGACAAACCACTGATTCGTTCGTACGGTTCCTATTTCCGAGCCGACGCGCCGGGTTTGAAGGCGGGAAATTACCAGTTACAAGTGAATGCTTTGCTTGAACGTGTCGCAGGTTCACCGCAAGCAATAACATCTGCTACGACAGATAAACTGGCCGTGAAAGCCCATGACCGTAGCGGTTTCGCACATTTCGGTTATCCGCAGGGAGTAGGAGCGTATAAGAACGACGGCACGCTGAAAGACGGCGCGAAAGTGCTGTACATCCACGCCGGCAACGCAAAGACCGTAGAGATGGATGTTGTTATTGACAAGAACAAAAAGACCCGTCACTGCGTTGGTCTGCAGCATATTATATCCGCCTACGAGAAAGGTTTTGCGGCGCAGCCGTTAGCCATTCGTCTGCTCGGTACCATTGAAGCGCAGCATCTGGATTCGATGGGCAGCACCGAGGAAGGGCTCCAAATCAAAGGCAAAGTAGGAGTGCCGATGGATATCACCGTAGAGGGTGTGGGCAGAGACGCCGTGATTCGCGGATTCGGTATTCTGGCCCGTCAGGCAGCGAGTCTGGAGTTGCGCAATTTTGCCGTTATGACCGCTTTGGACGACTGCATCTCGCTAGATACGAAGAACAGTCATGCCTGGGTGCACCATATAGACGGATTTTACAGCCGTCCGGGTTCAGCGAGTGACCAGAAAAAAGGCGACGGAACAATAGATGTAAAGGGAAATTCCCAGTACGTCACAATAGCTTATAACCATTTCTTCGATACCGGCAAATCAACGATGTGCGGTATGAAACAGGACACGAGTGCCAACTATATCACTTATCACCATAACTGGTTCGACCATTCCGACTCCCGCCACCCGCGCATACGTCGTATGAGCGTGCACATATACAATAATTATTATGACGGTATCGCCAAATACGGCGTAGGAATGACCAACGGCGGCAGTGCGTTTGTGGAGGGAAACTATTTCCGCAACTGCCCCCGTCCGATGCTCATCTCCATGCAAGGCACGGACACCAAGAACGGCACGGACGAGAAAGATTCTCCTACTTTCTCCGGCGAGAACGGCGGTGTCATCAAAGCGTACAATAATGTTTTTGAGGGTAGCAAAACGCTCGTCTATTACGACGCGGACAAGGCTCCGGTGCATTTCGATGCCTATCTCGCCACGGCGCGCGCGGAGCAGGTGCCTGCTACTGTCGTTGCCAAACTGGGAGGCACGATATATGATAATTTTGATACAGACGCGGCTCTTATGCCGGTGATTACGCCTGACGCGCCGGAGGATGTGCCTGCTATCGTCACCGGCGAGGGTGGAGCAGGACGCATGCAGCACGGCGATGTCACGTTTGCTTTTACAAATTCGGACGACACTTCGTCGGAGCTCAACAATGCGCTGGCAAACCTGATTCTCAGCTATGAGTCCTCTTTGCAGGCTATCCAGGGCGAGGAAGGGACCGAGCCGCAGTCCGTGGCTGTGACGGGACAGGATCCCGATTTGCGGTTCGACGGAAGAACGGTTTATAACCCTCTCGCCAAACCGGTACGTTTGTATTCCCTTTCCGGCGTATGTCTCGGAAGTACCAGCGCCACGTATTTCTCCGTGGAGTATCTGCCGGGCGGAGCGTATGTCCTGGTAACGAACGAAGGAACATTGAAAATAACGAAATACTAATTTTCTTAATACTACACAAACCTATGGAAAAGATTGATGAATTGGACCGTAAGATTCTGAAGATCATCACCCAAAACGCACGCATTCCCTTCAAAGACGTAGCGGAAGAGTGTGGTGTGAGCCGTGCAGCGGTTCACCAACGTGTGCAGAAGATGTTTGATAACGGTGTCATTACCGGCTCCAGTTATCATGTACAACCTAAATCGCTTGGTTATCAGCTCTGCGTGTATATAGGTATAACCATGGAAAAGGCGTCGATGTACAACCAGGTCATCGCCGCCCTGCAAGAGATACCCGAGATCGTGGAGGCACACTATACGTTAGGCGCTTTCGGTATTCTGACCAAGGTCTATGCGCATGACAACGAGCATCTGCTCTACCTGCTGAATACGAAGATACAGGCTATTCCGGGCGTGGCGGACACCACTACGCTGACCGCCCTCTCGCAGCCGATTTACCGTCAGCTGCCGATAGAGATTTAACGAATGAACGATTAACGATAAACGAAATTTGGATTGATGGAAAGAGTTATTAGCGGTATACGTCCGACGGGTAATCTGCATCTGGGTAATTACTTCGGTGCAGTGAAGAGTTTTGTGAAGATGCAGGACGAGTATGACTGTATGTTCTTTATTGCCGACTGGCATTCGCTTACGACGCACCCTACGCCGGAGAATATACGCCGTTCGGTGAAGACCATTCTGAGTGAATACCTCGCTTGCGGTATTGATCCCGAGAAGGCTCCAATCTACGTGCAGAGCGATGTGAAACAGGTGCTGGAGCTTTATCTGTATCTCAATATGAACGCCTATTTAGGCGAGTTGGAGCGCGTGACATCCTTCAAGGAGAAAGTGCGCAAGCAGCCCGATAATGTCAATGCCGGTCTGCTGACCTATCCCTGTCTTATGGCAGCGGACATACTGATGCACAAGGCGGACAAAGTACCGGTAGGCAAGGATCAGGAGCAGAACATGGAGATGGCACGCCTGTTCGCAAGGCGGTTCAACCGTATCTATAACGTAGAGTATTTCAAAGAACCGGCTTCTTTCTATTTTGCAGACAAGGCGGTCAAGGTGCCGGGACTGGACGGAAGCGGCAAGATGGGCAAGTCCGAAGGCAACTGTCTCTATCTGTGCGACGACGAGAAGACAGTGACCAAGAAGATTATGCGTGCCGTAACCGACCAGGGACCGACCCAACTCAACCAGGAGAAACCGGAGGTCATTCAGAACCTCTTCACCCTTTGCGAGTTGCTCTGCGGCGCAGATGCGGCAGCCTATTACAACGACCTGTACAACCGCATGGAGATCCGCTACGGCGATATGAAGAAACAGATGGCGGCGGATGCCAACAAATTGCTGACGCCTATTCGCGAGAAGATCGTCGCTTATTCATCGGACGACGCGTTGCTGGACAAGATTATGCGTCAGGGTGCCGAGGCTGCTTCCGCACGTGCGGAAAAAACAATAGAAGAGGTACGCGAGATTATCGGTTTCAGAAGGATCTGATGAAGAAAATTCCGTTCATAGTATGTATAGCAGCGGTCTGTCTGTCCGCCTGCTCGACGGCACAGCTGCCGCCGATGGATGATGCGTACTATACTCGGAATAATCAGAGTAATCAGAATAATCAGAGTAATCAGAGTAATCAGAGTGCTCCGGCTATCGAGTATCTCAACGTGCAAGACACCACCGTCACCATCCGTATCAGACAATGAGAAAATCCGGTAACCATATAAGTCTTACAGCACGGCGGTCTAGCAGACTGCTGGCAGCCGGTCTTATGGCATTAGCGGTTCTTGCACCCGTGAAGGCGCAGGATTTCTCCCGTCTCTCCGAACGCACGATTATGGGTACGGCGCGGTACGTAGGTATGGGTGGCGCGATGAGTGCCATAGGCGGAGACCCTTCGTCGGTGACGGATAATGTGGCGGGGCTGGGAATCTACCGCCGTGCGGAGGTGACGCTCACGCTTGATTATGCCCGTTTTATTATGGCACCCCAGTCGTCTATCGTCTTCTCTCTGCCTACCGCCAATCCGGCAGGGCAAGGCGTGCAATACCATAATTTTATGTTCAGCTACCACCGTCTGCATAGTTTCCGTGCGGACTACAGCGCCACGGCGGAGCACCAGCCTTCTCTCGGCGCGCTGTTTATCGCTGCGGACGGCGATCTGGGGATTCCTTTCTGTGCGGACAGGTACAGCGAGGCGAACGCGATGCGGCTGATAGAGGGCGGCTATGTCAATGAGTATGCTTTGGACTACGCCATGAATATCGCCGACCGGTGGTACTGGGGCATAGGATTGCATATCCATTCGTTCTCTATGTCTTCCGAGGCGGATTATACAGAGACGTTTGGCAGCGGTTATTACAACCGCAATAAGACTACGCTTCTGCTGAACGGCGCCGGCTGTTCGCTGGCTACGGGAGTCATCTGGCGTCCTGCCACCTGGCTGAGGCTGGGTTTCGGTCTTCAGACCCCTTCGGTAGGTTCGGTGACGACGACTGCCGCAGGCTCTTTTGACGCGCAGACGGATTCGCTCCGCTGGAACGATATGCGTGAGCAGCGGTCTTCGGCTCCGGACCACCATATGCCGTTGCAACTCTCCACCTCCGTGGCGTTCCAGATCAGCCGTTATGCGATGATTGCGATGCAGTATAACTATCGTCACATATCCTCTACGCCGGATGTCCATTCTTTGCGTGCGGGCGTGGAGATAGTGCCCGTGCCGGGACTGTATCTCAACGCGGGCTATGCCTGCGAGAGCCCTTTCCGGACGTCTTACCCGACGGTATCCATCGATCCGTCGCTCGTCCGCAGGGATGCATATTTCTCCTATCCCGACCGCCAGCATTATATCTCCTGCGCGATAGGATACAGAGGACGGTATTTTATAGCCCAGGCAGCCTACCAATATCAAATGAAACGAACCCATCTTTACGCGCATGAGAACGCGGATGCTTATCTTCTGGACAGGAATACCCACCGCATCGTTCTCACCGTAGCATGGCATAGAAATAATTAATACGTGTTTATATAAACGAGTGCCCTCATAACAGATAGGAACCGGAAAACTCAACAAATAACAACTAACCGAGTGCAAATGCTTCACTAATGGCGTGCCGGTACTCTACGCCGTGACCCGACTGGGGCAGTTTACATTCCTGCCCACGGTAGCGATGAGGTGGCCGGATTACAGAGGAAAAAGCAGGCCTCAAATCCTATTCTCAGGAAGTTTTCTCGAGCAAAAGTTATGAGGGCACTTTTTTGTGCCTTTATTCTGCCAATATGGCAGTGCGGCATAGTTTTTGTTATACCATGTATGGCGGAATTGAAGAGTAAGAGAATTAATTATCCGAAATATAATGTTGAAGAAGATTTTTGCAATCTGGGGCGTGAGTATGTTGTCGCTTAGCGTTTTAGCCGGCGACACATTGCATTATACGCTCCATGATTGCCGTGAGATGGCGCTAAACAACAGCGCATCGGCTAAGAGTCAAGAGGAAGCTAAACTGGTAGCCAAATACAACCGTCAGGCGGCTTTGGCAGCCATGTTTCCGCATTTCAGTGCTAACGGCGGCTACGCATGGAACAGCCGTAACGCCCATTTGATAGCCGACCGATTTGCTTTCCCGTTCGGGACTGCTACGGTAGGTGACGATGGTGCTTCGTTCGATTGGTCGCAGACGAGCGCTATGGCTACTATTTTACGGGATGTGGCAGGCACGCCACTGCAGGAGCCGCTGACACAGTTGCAGGCGCAGACCGGACAGACTATCGCCGGTGCGTATGAAAAGGCATATGACGCCTTGACGCTGGACTTACAACATGTGGTGGTAGCCCAGGTAGGCGTGACACAACCGATTTACGTGGGCGGGCGGCTGTCGCAGATGTACAAGATAGCCAAGTCGGCGGAGAAGATAGCCGCCATCCGTTCGGCCGCCAAGCATGACGATATTATCTATGCCGTGGATGAGGCTTACTGGCGTGTAGTGGCAGTGGAGCAGAAGAAAGCGCTGGCTGAGCAGTACCATTCGCTCTTGTGCCAATTGGAGAGCGATGTGAAGGAGGCTGTGAACGAAGGGTTGGCAACGCAGTCCGACTTGCTGAAAGTGAAAGCAAAAGTAGGCGAAGCGGACGTGAAGAAACTACAGGCAGAGAACGGTCTGACGCTCTCCCGTATGGCGCTGGCGCAGGTATGCGGACTGCCGCTGATGGAGGTCTTCACTCTCGATGCCAACGGTCTGGAGAGCGCTACACTTCCTACGGAAGCCTTCGACGCCAAGCAGTACGTAGATGCGCGGAGCGAGATGCAACTGGTGGAGGAGACCGAGAAGATAGCCAAGAGTACAGCCAAGTTAGCAGCAGCCGGTTTGCAACCCAATATCGTAGCATCCGCCAATTATATCTATACCAACCCCAATGTGGAGAACGGATACCGCAGCGACTGGAACGGGAAGGGGTTCTTCTCCGCCGGCGTGGTGGTGAATGTGCCGATAGCTCATGCGGATGATATACTCCGTTACAAGGCTGCCAAACATGCTGCGAATATTGCGACTCTCAAGACCGAAGAGACGCGTGAGTTACTGACGCTGCAGACGACCCAGGCTAACCAGAAACTAATGGAGGCGCAACAGAAGATTGCCTTGGCGCGGCTCAACCAGAACAACGCAGCAGAGGTGCTTCGTATGGCACAGGAGTCGTTTGAAGCAGGAATGATTACTGCTTCCGAGCTGATGCAGGCGCAGACCGCTTGGCTCGCCGCCGCTACTGATCTGGTGGATGCAGAGGCAGAAGCCAAGACCACGGAGACCAAACTGCGCAAGTATATGCGAAGCCTATGAGCATGAGACGACGTGAACACAAAACAACGAAAAATAAAGAACGACAAGATATGAAGAAAGAACAAGAAGGAAGCCTGCTGCTCGGTATCGTAGCATTGCTGGCAGTGGTAATCATCGTAGCGCTGATAGGCGTGTTGGCTCTCAAGCCGGAAGAGGTACTCATCCAAGGAGAGGCAGAGGCTGCCGAGTACCGTGTGTCCGGCAAAGTGCCGGGTAGAGTAGAGATGTACCTCTATGAAGAAGGCGAGCAGGTGCACAAAGGCGATACCCTTGTGGTAATCTACTCGCCGGAGGTGGAGGCTAAGAAAGAACAAGCGCTGGCAGCCCGTGAGATGGCCGAGGCGGTGAACCGGAAAGCAAAGAACGGGGCACAGCAGGAGCAAATAACCGGCGCGTACGAACTCTATCAGAAAGCGCTTGCCGGCGAGGAAATCTACCGCAAAAGTTATGAACGCGTACAGCGGTTGTATGACAAAGGTGTTGTCTCCGCCCAGAAACGTGATGAGGTAGAAGCGCAATACAAAGCCGCTGCGGCTACCGTCAAGGCCGCCAAGAGCCAGTACGACATGGCTCTGAAAGGCGCACGCGCCGAGGATAAGGATGCGGCAGAGGCACAGGTTGCCCGCGTGGACGGTATTCTCAAAGAGGTGGCAGCAGCTGAGGCGGAGCGGTATCTGCTCTCTCCCTGCGACGGCGAAGTTAGCGAGATATTTCCGAAAGTAGGCGAGTTGGTGGGGCAAGGCAGTCCGGTGATGTCCGTACTGGATATGAGCGATGTATGGTTCACCTTTGCTGTACGGGAAGATATGCTCTCCGGATTTAACCAGGGTAGCCGTGTGAACGTGAAGATCCCTGCGCTGGGCGAGGAGACATACCCCGTTGTAGTGACTAATATCAAAGCCATGGGGACGTATGCCACATGGCGTACCACCAAGCAGAACGGCGGATATGACGTACGTACGTTCGACGTCAAATGCCGTCCCGTTGCCCCGATAGCCGGACTGCGTCCCGGAATGACTGCGTTGGTTGTTAAAGATTAAGAACGGAGATGAATTATCTCATTAATATATGGCATGTCTTACTGCGTGAGTTGCGGCGTATCGTCTCCCGGCCGTTGTATCTGGGGGCAACGGTGGGCGCAATGCTGATAGCTATCTTCTTTTTCATGACGCTGATGGCGCGTGGAGCAGCGGAAAAGATGCCGGTGGCGGTGGTGGATATGGACCAGACAACTATCTCCCGCCGTGTGTGCCATGAGATGCAGGCTACCTCGTCGGTGGATATTATCCTGATTACCAACTCGTACCCTGAGGCGCGTGAGGCCATGCAACAGGGGCATATTTACGGTATCTTTGTCATCCCGGAGGGGTTCTACCGGGACCTGGTCGCCTTCAAACGTCCGCAGCTGGATTTCTATGTCACCAATGCCTATACCGTAGGCGGAAACACCTCGTATAAGCAGATGTTGACGATGGCAAACCTTGCCTCCGGTGCATTCCAGCGCGAGGTGTTGCGGAAGAAAGGCATGACGGATGACGTGATCATGAACCGCATCCAACCGGTAGCTATAGAAGGACATATGCTGACCAACCCTTGGGGCAACTATACCATCTATCTGGTGAGTACCGTACTGCCGGGTATCTTAGGCGTGATAGCGCTGATGATGACCGTCTTTGCTATCGGTTTCGAACTCAAGACCAAGACGTCCACCCAATGGCTCAAGACGGCGGGAGGAAACTATACCATAGCGATGATAGGCAAACTGATCCCTTATACTGTCATCTATCTGACATTGGGTATAGTATGCCATATACTATTTTACAACATCGCTGATTTCCCTGTTCTTGGTAGCCATGCGCGGCTGCTGTTCGGCCAGCTGCTGTATATCATGGCGATGGAGATTATGGGAATCGTGCTCATCGGCTGTCTGCCTACACTGCGTGATGCGCTGTCGGTAGGAGCCCTGTACGCCATGTTAGGTTTCTCCCTCTCGGGGTTCACCTATCCGAATATGGCCATGCTGCCGATGGTGAAAGCACTGAGTAACCTGGAGCCGTTGAGACATTACTATCTCATCTATGTCAACGAGGCGCTGATGGGAGCACCGGCTATCAACAGTATGCCTCATGCTTTGGCACTGGTTGCATTTATCGTCCCTGCGTTGTGTGTCGCTCCGCGACTCCACCGCGCACTCAAATATCAGAATTATCCGCTTAAATAATCATGACGCGTATATTATATCAATATTGGCTGCGAGTACAGGAGACAGGTTGGATCTTCGTGAACGAGTTACGGCGTGTTTTCCGTGACCGGGGAGTGATGATTATCGTCGTACTGGGTACGTTGGCGTATCCGTTTCTGTATAAATCCATGTATTGGAACGAGCAGATTGCGGATATCCCGGTGGCGGTCGTGGATCTGAGTAACTCGCCCGAGAGCCGTGAGTTCCTGCACCGGTGGAACGCCACGCCGGACGTACGTCTGACCTATAGCTGTACCTCCATGGCAGAGGCAGAGCGGTTGCTGCGTGACCAGAAGGTGCACGGTATCATCTATTTCCCGCGGGACTACGCAGCACAGTTGGCTGACCCCTTAGGCAAGGCTCATATATCGCTCTACTGCGATATGTCGTCCTTCCTCTACATGAAAGGTATCTATCTCAGTTGCAACCAGGTCATGCTGGATGCTATGCGCAATATTCAGATTGACCGTTATGAAAACATGGGTCTGGACAAGGAGTTCGCATGGTCGCTGGTGCAGGACGCACCGTATTCCGAGACGGCACTCTTCACGCCTACCGGCGGTTACGGCTCGTTCTTGATTCCCGCTGTGTTGGTGATGATTCTGCACCAGACGCTGTTTTTCAGTATCTGCCTCCTGATGGGTACAATACGGGAGGAGAAGACGGAGATCTACCGTATTCCGGGGCGGAGAAGGGGTTATTCGGCCTTCCGTGTAATTCTGGCCCGTGGGGGCGCGTATTTCCTGATTTATTATGCACTGGCAGCTATTCTGTTAGGGTTGTTACCGCGTCTGTTTGGTCTGCCGCATATAGGTGCGATAGGGGATATACTGCGGTTCAACGTGCCGTTTATCCTGGCGGTGATTTTTATGTCCCTCTGCGTAGGTTTCTTCATCCGTAACCGTGAGTCCGGTCTGGTATTGCTGGTACCGACTACCTCGCTTATCTTCCTCTTCATTGCCGGTATCTCTTGGCCCAAAGAGATGATTCCCGTAGGCTGGCGGTACGTGTCGTACCTCATTCCTTACACATGGGCGTCCAACGGTTTCATCCATATAAACAGCATGGGCGCGTCGCTTTGGACGACGCGCACCGAGTATATTGCTTTGTGGGGATTAGCCGCAGGCTATTTTGCCCTGGCGGTGACGATGTTCCTTATTGCCGGCTACCGTCAAGACCGTAAAGAGAGCCGCCTCGCTCAATCAGAATCCGTCCTTCCCGAAGGATCTTCCGGCTCTGTGGAGCCTGGAACGGCATTGTAGTCTCTATTCCTTCCGGTGCCTGGTTGTAGAAATTCTTCATGTAATACGGAGCGCAAACATCAGCAGCCGTCTTGGTGCCACTCACCGAGGCGGTTTTGTTGATGGCGTGACCGGACTGCGTTATACTCTCGTTCCAGAACCCGCGGTTGAGCCACGTGGTTATAACAGAGCCCTTGGAGGTGTTCCAGTTGGTATCATCGCCGTTGCCGGCTTCTTCCGGAAACCAGTAGCAGATACCGGTGACGTTCTCCAGCGTTTTGAGTTCGTCCACCAGGTCTTTTACAAAACTATACTGTCCGGCTACTGAGCATTCCCACGCATCTTGGGTGTCCGTGTTGACGCCCTCTGTAGGCCAGTACTGGAAATTATAGGCAGTCTCTACAATCTGTACCTCTTTGTCCGGGAACTTTTGAGCCAAATGCAGCAGAGATGATTTCAGGTAGTTCTTGTTGGTCTTAGAGGATACCTGCGGATAGGTGAGATAGCCGTGCCAGAAAGGATAGTAACTCAAACCGATGACGTCAAAATCAACACCTCCGTCAATCAGTTTCTTGTAGTAGTAATCGTTGTGGTTATTGTTGGTGGGACGGTCGGTGTGGATGATAATCTTTGCCTCAGGACACAGGCTTCGTACGGTGTCGCAACCGGCTTTCAGCAATCCTAAATAGCCGTCCCAGTTGCTGCTGTTATCATCATACGGCTTTACTTTTATACCGCATAAACCATACATAATCTCGTTGCCAACCTGCACAAGGTCCGGTGTGGCGCCTGCCTCGTTAAGGGTGGTGAGTACGTTGTGGGTGTATTCGCCTAAGGCTTTTGCCATCTCTGCGTCCGATTTGCCTTTCCATGCGGCGGGAGCCTGAATGTGCGTGGCGTCCACCCATGTGTCGGAATAATGGAAATCCAACATGAAATACGCTCCGGCGTCTTTGATGCGTTTGCCGAGTTTAGTTACGTATTCCAAATCCTGGCAGACGGTGGGATTAGTGCTACCGTCCTGGTCTTTTTTGGTAGGGTTCACAAAAATACGTACGCGGAACGTGTTCCAGCCGCAATCATTCACAAACCAGGTCAGCAGGTTGCTGATGTTGTTCCCTTTCACGTCTTTGTAGGGCGAGTTGTGTTGTTCATACAACGGCAGCGCAGATATGTCGCCACCTACGTAACGCGTCTGCGCCTGCGCGCATACGCCTAAAAATAAGGAAAAAAGAAAAATAGAATATACCTTACGTAACATATTGAATGGTGTTTTATGGTTAGCTGTGTTAAAAATCGGGTACAAAGGTACAAAAAATAGTTCAAATACGCAAGTTTTGCTAAATCTATTTTGCATTTTTAATAAAAATAAGCGTATTTTGCTCAATTATTTGCATATTTGACAAAAGTGCATTACCTTTGCATCCCGTTATTGCAAAATGTAAGGAAAAATTGAACAAAAGTAACAATAATTAACTTTATTAACAAAAACAATTACATTATGAAGAAATTTTTATCTCTTTTCTGCGCGCTTGCTATTATTCTGAGCGCAAGTG
>Ga0256405_10010988_pt1 | contig 11721 bp, 9 predicted proteins | sample RumenRJG_02DNA_FD_189096 | JGI IMG/M metagenome (GOLD analysis project Ga0256405, IMG submission 189096) | Bovine rumen microbial communities from Lethbridge, Alberta, Canada - RJG_02 | ecosystem: Host-associated > Mammals > Digestive system > Stomach > Rumen | place: Canada: Alberta | collected...
TGAAGAGCATACACATAATGTAGGAACACATGATAGATGTAAGACTACTGTAGAGCCTATGGTTAAGCCACAGTGGTTCGTTGCTATGGAAGAGCTTGCAAAGCCAGCTATCGAGGCTATCAAGACAGGTGAGCTTCAGTTCGTACCTAAGAATTATGATAAGACATATTTACACTGGCTTGAGAACATCCGTGACTGGTGTATTTCACGTCAGCTTTGGTGGGGACACAGAATCCCTGCATATTACTGCGAGAAGTGTGGTGAGACAGTTGTTGCTCGTTCAGCAGATGCTCCAACAGTTTGCCCTAAGTGCGGTCACACACACATGAAGCAGGATGAGGATACACTTGATACATGGTTCTCTTCAGCACTTTGGCCATTCTCAACACTTGGTTGGCCAAACAACACAGAGGAGCTTGATTATTTCTATCCAACAGACGTACTTGTTACTGGATACGATATCATCTTCTTCTGGGTAATCAGAATGGTATTCTCAGGATATGCTCACACAGGAAAGAGCCCATTCCACACAGTACTTATCCATGGTCTTGTTCGTGATTCTCAGGGCCGCAAGATGTCTAAGTCACTTGGAAATGGTATCGATCCACTTGAGATTATTGATAACTACGGTGCAGATGCACTTCGTCTTACACTTATCACAGGTAATGCACCTGGTAACGATATGCGTTTCTACAACGAGCGTGTTGAGAACAGCCGTAACTTTGCAAACAAGGTTTGGAATGCATCACGTTTCATCATGATGAACCTTGCAGACAATGAGGTTACAGAGCCATCAGAGGCAGACCTTGCAACAGAGGATAAGTGGATTATTTCTGCAGTTAACACTTTAGCTAAAGATGTTACTGAAAATATGGATAAATATGAGCTTGGTATTGCAGTTCAGAAGGTATATGATTTTATTTGGGATCAGTTCTGCGACTGGTATATCGAGATTGTAAAACCAAGAATGTACTCAGAAGAGTATACAGCTAGCAAGAATGCAGCACTTTGGACAGCTAAGTTTGCACTTACAAACGCCCTTAAGATGCTTCACCCATTCATGCCATTCATCACAGAGGAAATCTTCTGTACACTTCAGAGCGAAGAGGAGACAATCATGCTCTCAGCTTGGCCTGAGTATGATGAGGCAAAGAACTTCCCAATAGAGGAGGCAAAGGTTGAGCGTGCTAAGGACGTAGTTCGTGGTATGAGACAGCTTCGTACAGATATGGATGTTCCACCTTCAAAGAAGGCTGCTATCCACATCGTTGCAGATGATGCAGATGTAAGAGCAACATTCGAAGAGATTACACCAATCTTTAAGACACTTGCTGGTGCAACAGATGTAATTGTACAGGCTGACAAGCTTGGTATCGGAGATGACGCAGTTTCAGCTGTTATCCCTGATGCAACACTCTTTGTTCCACTTGAAGATCTTGTAGATTTTGAGAAGGAGAAGGAGCGACTCAAAAAAGAAAAAGAAAAGCTAGAGAAGGAGCTTGCTCGTTCACGTGGCATGCTCTCAAACGAGAAGTTCATGAGCAAGGCACCAGAAGCAAAGGTTGCCGAAGAGCGTGAAAAGCTCGCAAAATATGAAGCAATGATGGCACAGGTTGAGGCTCGTTTAGCCTCAATGAAATAATTAATAAAGATAGCCCTCATCAGTCACCTGCGGTGACAGCTTGTCTCGCATCCCGGCTCGGTCGTTGCTAAACAGGCTCCACTGGAGCCTAGCAACCCCAGAGGGGGAAGCCTAGAGTTTGCCTTCCCCCTCCGGGGGAAGGTGCCCGAAGGGGCGGATGAGGGTACAGGAGGATACGTAATATGGATATTAAGAATATTTTAAGCAAATGCGATCACACTTTACTTGGAGTGGACGCAACATGGAATGACATTAAGGGAATCGTAGATGATGGTATGAAGTATGAGACTGCTTCAGTTTGTATTCCAGCAAGCTTTGTAAAGCAGGCTGCTGAGTATGTAAAGGCTCAGGGCGGACATCTTCCAATCTGTACAGTAATCGGTTTTCCAAATGGATATGCTACAACAGCTTCAAAGTGTTTCATGGCTTCAGATGCTGTAGATAACGGCGCTGAGGAAGTAGATATGGTTATCAACGTAGGTTGGGTTAAGGAAGGACGTTACGATGATGTTCTTGCTGAAATTAATGCAATCAAGGCTGCTTGCAAGGGCAAGCTTTTAAAGGTAATCATCGAGTGCTGCTTACTTACAGATGAAGAGAAGATTAAGATGTGCGAAGTTGTTTCTAAGTCAGATGCTGATTACATCAAGACATCTACAGGCTTCTCTACAGGCGGAGCTACATTTGATGATATTAAGCTTATGGCAGACCATATGACAAACGGAAAGCTTATCAAGGCTGCAGGCGGAATCGCTTCACTTGAGGATGCTCAGAAGTTTATCGACCTTGGTGCTAGCCGTCTTGGTACTAGCCGTGTTGTAAAGGCTGTAAAGGGACTTCCAAACGACGGAAAGTACTAGAATTTTGCCATATTTACTGAAACCGATGTAACTATTGTGAAAATTTAATGAAAAATTAAATAAAAAACTAAAATTTCATGACAAATTAAACGTAAGAAACTATAATTAAATTAGATTTCTATATGCCTTATGAAATAGAAATCTAAAGATTATTGTTTGTTTACGGGGGACTTATGGCTCAGCCAATTAGCGCATTAGCACCAAAAGTACAAGTCTCATCTGACGGATTAGAAGCAACTTTGACTTTTAAGATTCCGGATGGGAAGAATGATGTACCCAAGTTTACTGCTGCTCAGCTGCTTGGGTTCTTAAATAGCGCCAATGTTACTTTTGGTATTGATCAAGATGCGCTAGCTAGGCTTGCGAATAACCCTGTTTATGGTAGAGCGATAAAGGTTGCCGAAGGCACTGCTCAAGTGCAGGGCACCCCTGGATATTTTGAATATCACTTTGATACTAATTTCAATAGAAAACCAACTATTCGTCCTGATGGAACTGCTGACTACATGAGCATCAAGACAATTGAGACAGTTCAGGAGGGTGATGTGATTGCTACATATCACCCAGCTATACAGGGCAGTAGAGGTATGTCGGTCAGAGGCCAGATTCTTGAACCTAAGCCAGTTAGAGATTTACCACCTCTAATTGGCCGAGGTTTTGATAGATCTAGTGATAATCTCACTTACACTGCCAAGGTTACAGGTAAAATTGAAGTTAATCAGGGAAAGATTAATATCTCGCCTGTTCATGAGGTTCAGGGAGATGTTGGTATTGAGACAGGTAACATCAAGTTTAATGGTGATGTTATTGTTCATGGCGGCGTTCATGACGGTGCTGTTATTGATGCTGCCGGAAATGTAATCATACATGGATTGATTGAGGATTGCGATATTCGAACTGGTAAGGATTTGTTCCTGCTTTCTGGAGTAAAGGGCAATGAAAAGACAATCATCGAGTGCAGAGGTTCTATCACTGCGCAATTTGTGGAGTATGCAATCATAACATGCTCTGGTAACATAACAGCAGATTACTTGTTTAAGAGTAAAATATCTTGCGATGGTAAGCTTGAACTTAATGGAAATAATGCGTCTATTATAGGCGGATTTGTTTCTGCGGTTCAGGGAATCGAAGTAAATGATATTGGAAATTCCTTTGGAACAATTACTACAGTTGCAGTCGGAGTAGATATTGAAAGAGCAGCTCAGTATGAGATTCTTGCAAAGAAGATAGCTGCGATTAATTCTAATGTTGAAAAGATTAAAAAAGGTATCGAAGAGTTTGATAAACTTGGTGAAGAGCGCGGTATTAATTACAAGGAAGATCCAAGACGTATGCAGCTTCTTAGAGTCAGAATAAGAGATGAAGCTGTTGTTTTAGAGGAGACAAAAAAGCTGAACAGAATGAAAGAAGTGATTCTTTCAGGAAAAGATGCTACTATAAAAGTGTACAGACGTATGCACGCTGGATGTAATATATCTGTCGACGATCATCATGTTGCAATTACTGAAAGTCATGATAATGTTGAGGTAGAAAAGAGCGAAGAAGGAATACGTTTGGTTAAAATCAACAAGGGTTGAAGGGTGAACGATGATAGATTTTGAAGAAGAATTAAAGAAATACGAGCCTGCAATTGAGGTAGAACAGGCAGAAGCGGATATAAAAGCTAGAGATTTGACAGATTTGACAGACTTATTGTTTAATATGACTGCTCAAAATAATGGTACGACTAAGTAATTTATCTATGTAAAAAAGTGGAGAATAAATACATGCAATGCTTTATGTGTGGCGCCGATGTTGGAAATAGCAAGGTATGCTATAACTGCGGTGCTGATATTTTGTTATACAAACAAATAATATACACTTCTTATGTGTTCTATAATCAGGGCTTGGAAAAAGCTAAGGTCAAGGATTTATCAGGTGCTATCGAATCACTTAAATCCTCACTTCAATACTACAAATATAATACGAGAGCAAGAAACTTGCTTGGTTTATGCTATTACCAGGTAGGTGAGATGGTTCGCGCATTAAATGAGTGGGTTTTGTCCAAAAACCTGCAGCCTGAAGATAACCCTGATGCTGATAGATATTTGGCTGAGATTGAAAATGCGCCAGGCCTTCTTTCTAAGACAAATTCTACTATAAAGAAATATAATCAGGCCATTGATTATTGCAAGTCTGGAAGTAAGGACTTAGCAATGATTCAATTGAAAAAGGTCATTACGCAGAACCCTAATTTTGTTAGGGCTCATCAGCTTCTTGCTCTTTTATATATTCAGGAGGGCAAATATGCTGATGCGAGAAAGATACTTTCGCAAGCTTCTAAAATCGATGGTAACAACACAACTACCATTAGATATATCCATGAAGTAAAGGCTCGATTAAAAGAGCAGAACACAGGTCGAAGAAGACATAAGAATGATACGGTGTCTTTTGCTGATGGCAATGATACAGTTATCATGTCTGAAAAGTCATTTAGAAGCATGTTGGATAATTCCCGAGCAAGCTTTGTAAACATATTGCTTGGTTTAGTTATCGGCCTGCTTATTTGTTTCTTTCTTGTTGTTCCAACTGTTAGAGACAGCGTAAAGGATGGCAATACCAATACAATTCTGTCTCTTAATGAATCTCTTGCAGAGGCTAATTCTGAAAATGATTCGTTACAGTCTGAAGTTGATGGTTTGAAAAAAGAGCTTAGTGCTTATGATGACAAGCAGGATGTTGCTACCTCATATGATAACCTCTTTGCAGCTCAGAATTCTTACAACTCAGGGGATAGCGCAGCGGCAAGTGAATACATACAGCTCGTAACAAAGGATGTCTTAGGAGAGCAGGGGCAGCAGGCTTATGATAGCTTGTACGAATTAATCTCACCAACAATCCTTCAAGGATATTATGATGATGGTAATAATTTCTACGCAGAAGAAAATTATGAAAGTGCTATCGTCAATTACAAAACAGTTGTTGATTCTGATGAATCTTATGATGATGGTGCGGCACTCTTCCTGTTAGGGGATTGCTACAGATTGACAGATCAGACAGATTTGGCATTAGAATGCTTTAATAAAGTTGTTGAATTGTATCCAAGCAATAAATGGGGACGTCAGGCTAAGGTCTACATAGCAGCAGACGATACTCAGCTTGATGCAAAAGAAATAGGTGAATAAAATGACAAATTTTGAATTAGTAAAAATGGCTCTTGAGGCTCGTGAAATGGCATACACACCATATTCACACCATAAGGTTGGAGCAGCGCTTTTATGTAAGGATGGCACTGTTATCAAGGGCTGTAACATAGAAAATGCAGGTTACACTCCTACTAACTGCGCAGAACGTACTGCTGTTTTTAAAGCTGTTAGTGAAGGAATTACAGATTTTGAGGCAATAGCAATTGTTGGAGGTATGGATAATCTTAAAGACTTACCACTTTGCGCACCATGCGGTGTATGTAGACAGGTTTTAAATGAATTTTGTGAACCTGAAACATTCAAGATAATTCTTGCAGATGTGAAGAATGTAGATAATTTATCCAATATTTCAGAAGCAGATGTGCAAATTGTTGAGAGAACTTTAGAAGAAATCTTACCACTTGGATTTGGACCTAAAAATATGAACATAAAATAGTCCTAAGAAGTATCATTTTTCTTGAAAAAATGATGAAATAAACTATAATTAAAGTTAGGTGTTTCTATACAATAAGAGAAACGAATTTATAGGAGGATATAAGTAATGAAGAAGAAGTTATTGAGCGTACTTCTTGTAGCTACAATGGTGGCTACTATGTTCGTTGGATGTGGTTCATCTAATGAAGGTTCAAATGAGTCAGGTTCAACAAATGAGGGTTCTGGTGATGCAGCAGGCGAGTACAAAATCGCTATGATTACAGACTCTGGTGATATCACAGATATGTCATTCAACCAGACAACTTACGAAGCTTCAAAGGCTTTTGCTGAAGCTAACAATGTTGACTTCCAGTACTACAAGCCAACAGAGAATTCTGATGAGGCTCGTACAGCATCATTCCAGAATGCAGTTGCAGATGGTTACAATGTAATCGTTGTTCCAGGATACTTATTCGCAGGAATGATCGCACAGGTTGCAAATGCTAATCCAGATGTTAAGATTATCGCTCTTGACTGTGGTGAGGGTGATTTTACAGAAGCTGGTATGACAGAGCTTCCAGAAAATGTTTGCTCATTCACATATCAGGAAGAGTTAGCTGGTTACATGGCAGGTTATGCTGCTGTTAAGGAAGGCTACACAAAGCTTGGTTTCCTTGGTGGTATGGCTGTTCCAGCTGTTATCCGTTACGGTTATGGTTTCGTTCAGGGATGTAACGATGCAGCAGTAGAGCTTGGAAATGCTTCTGATGTTCAGGTTAACTACGTATATGGTGGTCAGTTCTACGGTGATGACGCTATCACAGCTCAGATGGATACATGGTATTCAAATGGTACAGAAGTAGTATTCGCTTGCGGCGGTGGTATCTACACATCAGCTGGTGAGGCTGCTAAGAAGGTTGACGGTAAGGTTATCGGTGTTGACGTAGATCAGGCAGGTACAATCGATGGTCTTTACGGCGATGGCGTTTGTGTAACATCTGCTATGAAGGGGCTTTCAGCTACTGTTGATGCAACACTTACAGATTTATTTGCAGGTAACTGGTCAAACTACGCAGGTAAGATCGAGAACCTTGGTATCGTATCAGGTACAGATCCTGCACTTAACTATGTACAGCTTCCAACAGAAACATGGTCAATGACAAACTTCACAGTTGATGATTACAACACACTTGTATCTCAGCTTTATGATGGAACAATCACAGTTGATAACTCTATCGACGCAATGCCTAAGACAGAAATTACTGTTAAGGAATTTGATAATATCCACTAGTTTTTAAATTGATTATTCTAAGAAAGGGAAGGTTTTATTCCTTCCCTTTTTTTGGAATTAAGCAAGATTATAACAATCATAATAAGCGTTGTTGTGATTGTTATGATTTTGCTGTTCTGAATGGACACAATATCAAAAAAGATAGTCTAGGATTTCACTAAGGCAATCAATTTAGAAAGGGTTAATGCGATGGAAGATTATGTAATTGAGATGTTGCATATCACAAAGGAGTTTCCAGGTATTATTGCAAATGATGACATTACTTTGCAATTAAAAAGGGGAGAAATACATGCACTCCTTGGAGAAAATGGTGCGGGTAAATCCACACTGATGAGTGTATTGTTTGGTCTTTACACTCCTGAGAAGGGAGTTATCAAGAAAGATGGTAAAGAAGTAAAGATCAACAACCCAAATGATGCTACAGATTTGGGAATTGGAATGGTTCATCAGCATTTCATGTTAGTTGATATTTTCACCGTTTTAGACAATATCATTCTTGGTTCAGAGCCAAGTAAGATGGGATTCTTAACAAAGGCAGAAGCTAGAAAAAAGGTTATGGATCTCTCAAACAAATACAATCTTAAGGTTGATCCAGATGCTCTTATCGAAGATATCACTGTTGGTATGCAGCAGCGTGTAGAGATTCTTAAGATGCTTTACAGAGACAACGATATCCTCATCTTTGATGAGCCAACTGCGGTTCTTACACCTCAGGAAATCGACGAGCTCATGAAAATCATGAAGGATTTAGCTGCTGAAGGCAAATCTATTTTGTTCATCACTCATAAGCTCAATGAGATTATGGAAGTTGCAGATAGATGTTCTATCCTTAGAAAAGGAAAGTACATTGGCACTGTTGATGTTGCAAACACCACTAAGGAAGAGCTTTCTTCAATGATGGTTGGACGTAATGTTAAGTTTGCAGTAGATAAGGATGAAGCTAAGCCTGGTAAAGAAGTACTTAAGGTTGAAAACGTATCTGTTAAGAGCAAGATTCATTCTAACGATTCGGTACACAATGTATCATTTAATGTACGCGCTGGCGAAATCGTATGTATCGCTGGTATCGATGGAAATGGTCAGACAGAATTTGTAGGAGCTCTTACAGGTTTAGATGACATTTCAAGTGGTAAGATTACACTTTGTGGTGAGGACATCACTAAGAAATCTATCCGCTATAAGAATACACACGGAATGAGCCATATTCCAGAAGATAGACATAAGCATGGCTTGGTTCTCGATTATACAGTCGAAGAAAACATGATTCTTCAAAGATATTTTGAGCCAGCATTCCAGAGTGGCGGAATAATTAAAAAGAAAGAAATGCGTAAGTATTCTGATCGTCTTACAGAGGCATTTGATGTTCGTTCAGGTCAGGGCGCTCAGTCAATAGTTCGTTCTATGTCAGGTGGTAACCAGCAAAAAGCAATCGTTGCCAGAGAGATGGATAGAGAGCACGAGTTACTTATCGCAGTTCAGCCTACTAGAGGCTTGGATGTAGGTGCTATCGAATACATCCACAAAGAAATTGTTAAAGAGAGAGACAATGGTAAGGCCATCCTCTTAGTTTCACTTGAACTTGACGAGGTAATGAATCTTTCCGATAGAATTCTTGTTATGTACGAAGGAGAAATCGTTGGAGAGGTTGATCCAAAGAAGACAACACTTCAGGAATTAGGATTGTACATGTCAGGTGCAAAACGTGATAATAAGGAGGAAGCATAAGATGATTAAGAAGACTAGCTTTTTCAAAAGACCGGGAGTGCAGACATTGCTTGCATCAATCCTGTGCGCTATCCTCGGTATTATTTTAGGATACATCATTTTGCTGTTTATGAACTCAGAGCATGCAGCAGAAGGTATGTGGGCTATCCTTAAAAACTTCTTTAAGTTTAGCAATAACCCTAACACATTGATGTATTATTTAGGTTCTACCTTAGTAAAGGCTGTTCCTGTTATTCTTTGTGCAGAAGCAATTCTTTTTGCTTACAAAGCAGGTTTGTTTAATATTGGTGCAGCAGGTCAGTACACAGTAGGTATTATTGCTTGCTTGTACACATCACTTGCACTTGGTTGGAACTGGTTCCTTTGCCTTCTTGCAGCAATTGTTGCAGGTGCAGTTTGGGGACTTTTAGCAGGATTCTTCAAAGCGTTCTTTAACGTAAATGAAGTTATTGCAGGTATCATGCTTAACTGGATTGGCTTATACATTTGCAACATCGTCATCGGTGGCGAAAAATGTATGAATCAGACTAAATCAGAGACATTTGATTTATTCGCAACAAATCCATCAGCATTACTTCCTGGATTTATGAAGGAAGTGTTTGGTAACAACCAGTACACAACAATTGCTATTCCAATCACTATTGTTGTAGCAATTATCATTCTTGTTGTTTTAAACAAGACAACATTTGGTTATGAGCTTAAGGCTACAGGACATAATAAAGACGCTGCAAAATATGCAGGTATGAATGCAAAGAGAAATATCATCCTTACACTTGTTATTTCTGGTGCTATTTCAGGTATGGCAGCTGGTTTATACTATCTTACAAGTATTGAGCATTACCAGATTGCATCATCTGTTCCAGGCATGGGATTCACAGGTATTGCGGTTGCATTCCTTGGTGGTCTTCATCCACTTGGCACAATTTTTGCTGGATTATTTGTTGAGTACATTACACTTGGTGGTCAGTACCTCAACACAAACTATTACAACCCACAGGTTGCTGATCTTATGATTGCAATTATCATCTACTTATGTGGATTTGTATTATTCTTTAAGACATTAATTAACAGACCTGGCAAGGTTAAAGTAAATGCAAATGCTGAGCCAGAGAAAACTGAAAAGAAGGAGGTGTAGCTCATGGCTGGATTGTTACTTCTTATCCAATATACACTGATTTTTTCAGCTGTGCTCATCTTAGTAGCTTTGGGCGGTATGTTTTCAGAGCGAAGCGGTATTATCAATTTAGGACTTGAAGGAATAATGGTATTTGGTGCCATGGCTGGTGCGATGGTAATGGTATTGTTACCAGCAGGTACACCTAAGATTACTATTATTGTTCTTACATTAGTTGCAGCAGCTATCTCAGGAATGATTTCATCATTGCTTATTGCTGTCGCTTGTATCAATTTCAAGGCAGATCAGACACTTGTTGGTACAGCTGTTAACATGCTTGCTACAGCAGCAGCTACAGTTATTGTAAAGGGCTTTAACACAGCTCGTTCAAACGGTTCTGATTTCTCTGCAAAGCTTGATTACATCGCAGGACATGATGCATTTATGTTCAGCATTGGCGGTCTTCAGCTTAGCTGGTTTATTGTAGTTGCAGTAGTTCTTCTTGTAGCAGCTATAGTATTTTTCTACAAGACAAAGCTTGCACTTAGAATCAGAGCTTGCGGTGAGCATCCACAGGCTGCAGATTCAGTTGGTATCAACGTATATGCGATGCGTTATATCGGTGTTTTGATGTCAGGCTTCCTTGGAGGTCTTGGTGGTATCATTTATATCGCAGCAGCAAACTCAACATGGCATTTCGATTATGGTGTTGCAGGTGCAGGTTTCCTTGCTCTTGCAGTTATGATTTTTGGTCAGTGGAAGCCAGAAAGAATTGCATGGTCAGCAGTTTTATTTGCATTGTTTAGATCACTTTCAAATGTATATATGGGAATCGGATTCTTACATGCACTTCCTATTTCAGGAACTGTATATAACATGTTCCCATACATCGTTTCACTTATCGTTCTTGCATTTACATCTAAGAACTCAAGAGCACCTAAAGCAGAGGGTATTCCTTACGATAAGGGGGCTAGATAAAATAATGCGCCGCAGGCAAACGGGAAGGCGCATATTAAAAGATTGCCTGCGGCAATAGATGCGCCGTGGCAAACAAAAAGAACTAGCATATTTTGCTGGTTCTTTTTGTTTGCGTTTTTCACAAAATATTAACTATTAATATGTAAAATAGAAAAGAAGTATTAATGATTTGTAGAGGTTGCTAGACTATGAAACGTATCAAAGTATCGGAAATCAAACCTGGTATGATATTAGCTGAAAAAATAATAAGCCCAAAGGGGCAGATACTTGCTGAGGCAGGGACTGCTGTTAGCGCCCAGCAGCTTTTACATTTGAGCTATTATGGTATCAAGGAGCTGGCAATTCAAGACGAAGCAGATGCAATTGAGAAATACCATTTTGATGCGCCGGATGAATTTGTAGGAGAGACTCAATCGTGGCGAATAGTAAACAGCCAAGAGTTTAGTGAGTTCAAAAGAGCCTATGAAAAATGTGCAGATAAGCTAGAAGAGATTGTTAATGATTTTGTTAAG
>Ga0256405_10010989_pt1 | contig 11719 bp, 7 predicted proteins | sample RumenRJG_02DNA_FD_189096 | JGI IMG/M metagenome (GOLD analysis project Ga0256405, IMG submission 189096) | Bovine rumen microbial communities from Lethbridge, Alberta, Canada - RJG_02 | ecosystem: Host-associated > Mammals > Digestive system > Stomach > Rumen | place: Canada: Alberta | collected...
CTTCAAACCTTTCATCATGGGATTATTTTATCCTTCTTACGCTTTCTCAACAATAAATCGTTGAGAAAACTGACGAGATTTGCAAATAGGAGGATGAAGCCATATAACGCTAGTCCGGACATCATCATCATGTAACGGTATAAAGAGGCTGCAAGCAAAACGACGATCAAAACGCTTAAAACAAGCAAAATAGACGGGATTAGTAGGGGTTTTTCGAAAAATGCGACCATCGCGAATACCGTCCAATATAGGCTTAACCCCAAGCAGAAATAACCAATCATGGGGTTTAGTATCGTCCAGACAAAGCCAAAGAGGAAAAACCAAATGCCGATCACGCAGTAGAAGGGACGGAGGAATTCTTTCTTCTCTGGCAACTTGAACCGAGAGAAGGTGAACATGAAGATTAGATGGGTGATGGCAATCTGCGCAAACCCATAAGCAAGTACAAAGGTTGGGAAGATGACCAATGCGCTTTCGTTCTCTGCTTTGCCAATTAGATTCAATAAGAAATTCACCATGTCGATTTCATAGAAACCTTGGATGCAGGCAATGCTGATATAGAAGAGTCCAACTTCTAGCAACGAGCAAAGGAATAAGGATAAAGATCTTGGGCATTTGGATTTCTCTAGCATCCCATAGACGATACCAATCGTCAACGAAGGCAAGACGAAGAGAATCTCATTTTGGAAGGACGCAAAAGATAGCAAGGTCGATAAGAGGATTGCCACCAGTAGATATAGAGGAAGATACCGCCACTTGCAGATGATCGCGGTTAAAGAAGAAATAAGCGGCAATACCAGCATCAAGGCTAAGGATGCGATCACTGAAAAACTAGAGGCCAAGGAAAATAAAGCCACTAAAGCGCTGCTGATACCTAAGAAGGTTAGGTTCTCAATCGGTGTCTCTCTTTGCCTAAAGAACTTCATGCAAGATTATTATACGGATTTTTGGCTCTATTGTTTGCCAATGTATAAAAATAATGTCTCGTTGCTCTTTTAGGTTTTGCAAAGCAAAGGTACAATATTTCCACTATGGCGATTGATTATGTTTCGTTATTAAACGAAAAACAGTATGAAGCGGTGACGACAGACCATCAGAATGTTCGCATCATCGCTGGTGCGGGGTCTGGCAAGACCCGTGTTTTAACCTACCGTATCGCTTATTTGATTGAGCAGATGCATGTGGATCCTTCTAGAATCCTTGCCGTTACCTTCACCAATAAAGCGGCTCAGGAGATGAAGAATCGCGTTTGTCAGCTCGTGCCGAATGTTTCGACGTTTTTGCAGGTCTCTACCTTCCATTCTTTCTGTGCACGTTTCTTACGCCAAGAAGCCCATTGGGTGGATTATCCGGTTGGTTTTACGATTTTTGATGAAGATGATCAGCTGCGCTTAATCAAAAGCATCGCTGAAGAAAAAGGATTGAAAAAAACCGATCCATTAGTCAAACAAGCCGTTCATTATATTGGGGTTCAAAAGACCAAAGGCAGATATCCTGAAGATATCACCATCCGTAATGATATCTTTGATAATGAGAAGGAATTGCTCGACTTCTATGAGACTTACGAAAGCAAGAAACGGGCCATGTTTGCCTTCGATTTCGATGATTTGATCTTGGTTTGCATCGCGATTTTGAAGCAGGTTCCAGAAGTCAAAGAACGTTGGCAAAAGAAATTCACCCATGTCCTCGTGGATGAATACCAAGACACGAATGATGTGCAATATACCTTGATGCGGTTGCTTATTACCCCAGCGACCTCTGTTTATGTCGTTGGCGACCCAGATCAGACCATCTATACCTGGCGCGGCGCTAATCAGCGCATCATCATGAAATTCAACAATGACTTTGAGGATGTCATTGATATTGTATTGAATCAGAATTACCGCTCTACCGGGAATATCTTGGATGTTGCCAATAAACTCATCCGTCACAATAAACTTCGTTTAGAGAAGGATTTATTCACCGCATCCGCGAGTGGCGCTCCAATTGTGGCAAAGCGTTTCTCTAGCGCGGATGAAGAAGCCCATTGGGTCATTCAAACCATCCAACAGATCCATCGTTTAGAAGGAGACTACACGAAGATTGCTTTGTTATATCGCTCTTCTTATTTAACTCGTCCATTTGAAGCGGAATTTGCCACGAAAGGCATACCATATCGCATCTTTGGTGGCTTACGCTTCTATCAACGTAAAGAAGTCAAAGACGTGCTGGCTTATTTCCGATTGATTACCAACCCGCTTGATAATGTCTCTTTTGAGCGCATTGCGAATGCGCCTAGAAGAGGTATCGGTGATACCACGCTTCGGAAAATCGCTGAAGCTGCTTTGGCAGAAGGCGTCAGCGAGTATGAACTCATCGCCCATATCGAGCAATATCCAGGGCACGATATCCCATCGAAAGCCATCGCGGCTTTAACCTTGATGGTCTCTAAGATGGAAGAGACCAAAGCTAAACTAGCAGAGAACCTTGAAACCTATGGTTCTGTCTTAAGGTCCTTCATTGAGGATATTGGCTATTATACCTATATCGCCGAAGAAGAAGAGCCGGATGAAAACCGCGCTGGTAACGTCAATGCTTTATTTGATGACATCAATAACTACATTCAGCGCGAACCTGAATCCAGTTTCGAAGAATACCTGCAAAATATTTCTTTATTGACTGCTCAAGACGATATGAACGGCGGCAATTATGTTTCCTTAATGACCATCCACTGCGCGAAAGGCTTGGAATACGATTACGTCTTCATCATCGGTATGACCGAAGGCTCGATGCCTTCTACCCGCAGCATCAATGAGCGGGATGATGGATTGGAGGAAGAAAGACGTTTGGCCTATGTCGCCATGACGCGTGCAAAGAAAGAACTCTATCTAACCTGCAATTCCGGTTATTCCTATGTCACCGACTCTAGGGCCATTCCATCGCGCTTTTTCAAAGAAGCAGGGGTGAAGATCCCAGATAACGAAGGAGAACGTAACCCATATCGTGGCTACTCTGGTTCTTCTTATGGTGGCAATTCACGAGGGAATCGCGGGGATTTCCGCGTAAAATGGGGTGGCAATTTCTCGCGCCAAAATAGCAATTCCGACTTCTTCGGCGATGGCGACGCGATCATGCCATTTAATGAGCCACCTAAGAAAAAGCCAGAAGTCAAACAGCAAGATAATGGCATCACCAATTGGAAGATCGGTGATGTCTGCATGCATGAGAAATTCGGTCGTGGTGTGGTTGTCGAGGTACTCGACGGCAACATCATTGTCATTAAATTCGATAATGAAGGCAAGAAGACCTTACTAGGTTCGCATAAGATGCTTTCAAGATTGCATTCGCAGGGAGGGGAGGCTTAGTTATGGATAAAGAAGAAGCTAGAGCAAGAGTATTATCGCTTACCAAACAGCTCGACCAATGGACATATGAATATTATGTCTTGGATAATCCAAGTGTTTCCGATGCGGAATTCGACCGTGCGATGAACGAGCTTCAATTGCTTGAAGAGACTTATCCAGACCTTCGTTTTAAGAACTCTCCAACGCAGCGCGTGGGTGGTATGGTACTGGATCAATTTCGCAAAATCCCCCACAAAAGGCTCATGCTTTCGCTTGGAAATGTCTATAACGAGGACGATGTAAGAGACTTTGACCGCAAGGTTAGAGAGACTTTGCATAAGGATGTTATCGACTATGTCGGTGAGGTCAAAATCGATGGCTTGGGGATGTCGCTAGTCTATGATCATGGTGAGCTCCAATATTGCGTCACCCGTGGCGATGGCAATATGGGCGAAGACGTCACCCATAATGTTATTACCATCCGTTCCATTCCACTTCGCGTCAAAGAGACCCGCCCATTTGAAGTTCGTGGTGAGGTCTATATGCCGTTATCTTCCTTAGAGAAGTTGAACCAAGAACGCTTAGAAGCAGGGGAGCCATTATTCGCGAACGCTAGAAACGCTGCGGCAGGATCGATCCGCAATTTGGATTCCTCTATTGCTGCACACCGTGGCTTAGAGGCGTATTGGTATTATCTTGTCAATGCCCGTGAACTTGGCCATAGCATCCATTCCGAATGCATGGATTGGCTAGATGAGCAAGGCTTTAGGACCAACAAGGAAAGAAGACGTCTACATGGTGTGGAAGAACTACTTGCCTATATTGAAGAATACACGGCAAAAAGAGACACCCTTGGCTATGATATCGATGGACTTGTCTTTAAGGTCGACAACATCGATGATTACGATATCTTAGGTTATACCGCGAAGACCCCGAAATGGGCGACCGCTTATAAATTCCCACCGAAAGAAGTATCCACGAGACTTTTGGATATTTTCCTTTCCGTTGGCAGAACTGGCAGAATCACCCCGAACGCCGTGTTAGAGCCCGTGCGTGTCCAGGGTAGCCTTGTCCAGCGCGCAACCTTGAATAACGAAGACTTCATCAAAGATAAAGGACTCATGATTGGGGACGTCGTCGTGCTTAGAAAAGCAGCTGATGTTATCCCGGAGGTTGTTCGTCCTATCATTGAAAGACGCGATGGCACGCAGCGTCCATTTATCATGTCTGAGAACTGCCCTGAATGTGGTCAACCATTAACCCGTGTCCAGGGATTGCATTATTGTCTCAATAAGAATTGCCCATCGAGGAAGATCGAATCGATCATCCATTTCTCCTCTCGCGACGCGATGGATATCGAAGGCATGGGCGATAAAGTAGTGGAAGAGCTCTTCGCTGAGAATTTCTTGCACGATATCCCTGATGTTTATCATCTTTATCAATATGCTCAGGATATCAAACTGCTTGATGGCTGGGGCGATAAGGCCATCAATAAATTAATCGATGCGATTGAAAATAGCAAAAAGCGCTCTTTGGAGAAACTGCTTTATGCTTTAGGCATCAAAGAGGTTGGCTTGAAGACCGCGAAAGTGCTTGCAAGGCGTTATCATAACTTAGAAGCTTTCTTCGATGTTAATGAGCTAGAGCTCCTCACCATCGACGATATCGGCCCAATCGTCGCCCATTCGATCTACGATTATTTCCATGATGAACATAACCTTGAGATGATCGCTAAACTGAAGGCAGAAGGGGTTAACTTTGATTACCTTGGCACTGATCAAGTCGACGTGAATTCCTTCTTCTATGGCAAGACCGTTGTTTTAACTGGTGGACTTGAAGGCTATACCCGCCCTCAGTTAACCGAGATCTTAGAAGGTATTGGGGCGAAAGTCTCCGGCTCGGTATCGAAGAAGACGGATATCGTCATCGCCGGCAGCGATGCAGGAAGCAAATTGGTCAAAGCCCAAGAGCTTGGTATCAAGATCATGGATGAGGAAGAACTCAACTCTCATCTTTCCAATTTACGTGGATAAGAAAAAGAAACTGAACATGACTATTGTGGTTTCATCATTAATCTTAATGTAGCCTTATCTTAGGTTTTGATATATCTGATAATAATTTTCATAATAACGCAGAGAATTTACATGATGTACATTTCGTATATTTTGATGAACCGTAGATTTAGCAATAAATATCGATTATAACATACAATTTTTGGCATCAATTATTGATAATTTATATAACATCAAAACTGAAAACGTAGATTTTTACTATTCCTATGGTGCTTGTTTTTGATGATAAATCGCGCTTATTAGAAATGTATATTTTTATGTTTTAAGAGTAGATTTTTATATATCAATGTAACCGCTTACATTTTATAATGGTAACTAAAGTTACGAGAACACCTCGTATTAGGAGAACAACATGAAATCAAAAATTGCCGTGCTCATCGCTTCATGTGCAGCTTTGGTCAGCTGCTCTGGTGGTGATGCAACCTCCACATCTGTCTTCTCCCGCAGAACCCTTGAACCATGGGACAATCCATATGCGGGTACCGCAAATGAAACCGTCAATCTAACCATTTGGGGCGGTGAATCCAACGATTCCATCACCTTCATCAAAACGGTTGCTGCGGACTTCAAGAAAGCCAACCCAGGCTCCAACTACAACATCACCGTCAAACCAGTCTCTGAATCTTCTGTATCTGGTGACTGGGAACAGAACCCGAATACCGCTGCGGACCTTGCCATCGCTGCCGATGATCAGATTCCATCCATGGTCTCTTCCGATCGTTTGGTCTCGTTAGAGCAATTAAGTGCCAAGAAGATCCCTGGCCTTAAAGATCATGTCGTGGAGCGCAACCTCCCAGAATCCATTGATGCCGTCACTCAGAACGACGCCACCTATGGCTTCCCTGTTTCCGCTTCCAATGGATTCGTCCTCTATTACAATGCCAAATATCTTAACGAAGAAGATGTCTCATCCTTCGATAAGTTGCTTGCAGGTATACACCGCGCTTCTGAGAGTGCTGGTAGAAACCTCACCTTCGGTTATCCATACAACTCCGGTTGGTATCTTGATGGCTGGTTCCATGGTGCTGGCTTCACCGCGTATGGCGAAGCTGGTCAAACCTATGTTACCTGCGATTGGAATAAGACCGAAGGCGATGTCAAAGGCGTTGATGCCGCTGCTGCCATGGTCAAATTAGCCCACGGCCAATATAAGCAGCATTGGAGCGCCGCCAAAGACAGCGCACTTCTCACCCGTATCCAAGATGGCTCCACCAACGAAGTCGCAGCCTTGATCTCTGGTACCTGGGTCTATAACAATCTTGTGAAGGCTTGGGGCGAAAACGCCAAAGCCGCTGTCTTGCCTTCTTATCACCTTGATGCGCCAAATACCGATGTCCGTATGCATTCGGTCAAAGGCTTCAAGGTCGCTGTCGTCAACAAAGCCAAAGCCAACGCTGTTGCCGCTGCTCGCTTTGCTGAATTCATGACCAACTACGAGAGCCAAGTCCTCCGTTATGATATGGTCAACGAAGCACCTTCCAACCTCGATTCTAGAAACCTTGTCTTTGCCGGCGACGTCAATCCAGCTGTCAAAGCCATCAACGATCAGTGGGAAACCTCCTTCGTCGAGAAGGTCAACCCAGCTTTCTGGAACCCATCCAATGGTCTTTCCGTCCAGCTCTCTGACCCATCCAACATGGATTTCGTCAGCAGTGGTGATGGCACCGCCAGCGTCGTCTTAAATATGGCTAAGATCCAGGAAGCGCTTGATTCCTGTGTTACCACTTTAGGTCCTACCGCTTAATTATTTATTAATAAGGAATAATATAAATGGCAACTAAAGCAGCGCGCACCGCTAGCGGGAAGGAGAATGTCTTTGCTAGACTCTGGCATAAGATATGTGATTATTTCCGACCCGTTGGTCAAGCAATGGTGCGCGGAGACTGGGCAACCCGTCTCTCCTTCCTGATTACTGGCTTTGGCTATTTCTTCCATGGCCGCGATCAGGAAATGATCCGACACGAAGTCGTTCATAATGAAGATGGCACCTCGGACCTCGTCACATTGAAAGAACATCATTATGTGACGCAGTGGCTCCGCGGCCTCTTCTACCTCATCATCGAGGCGCTTGTCGTCCTCGTCCTTGTCTTCTGGGGCATCCCAAATTTCGCAAAGCTCTCATTGAATGATTTAGCCACGTGCTACGTCGATGAAAACTTTGATCGTATCTGCCCTAAGGGATATGAAGATAATGCCTTCTTAATCCTATTATTATCGATTATCTCCATCGTTATCTTAGTCGCGTTCTTCTTTATCCATTTAGGCGCGATCAAAGGTGTCTATAAGAGCCAATGCGATATCGCAGAGAACAAACCCATCAAGAGTTGCAAAGACGACTTGAAGGATCTCATCGATGAGCGTTTCTACGTCACCGTTTTGGCTTTACCAGTCTTAGGTATCATCACCTTCACCTTAATCCCAACCGTGGTCATGATCCTCATTGGGTTTACCAATTATGGTGGCCTCAATGAGAATGGTGCGACCGTTCAGGTTGAAAACTTTGGCTGGGTTGGATTCAAGAACTGGGGTGAACTGTTCGCGATTGGCAGTTCTGACTTCGCCCTTGTCTTCGGACAACAGCTCATTTGGACCCTTGTTTGGGCTTTCTTCGCCACATTCACCTGCTTCTTCGGTGGTTTGTTGCTCGCGTTATTGCTCAATTCCAAGCGTACGAGATTCACCAAGGTCTGGCGTACGGGCTTCGTTTTGACCATCGCAGTCCCACAGTTCATTTCCTTGATGCTCATCCGTTATTTCTTAGATGATAACGGCATCGTCAATTCCTTGCTCATGCAGTGGAATATGATCAAAGAGCCAATCCGCTTTTTGACCGATCCATTAACCACCAAATTCACGATCATCGCCGTCAACTGCTGGGTTGGTTTCCCATATTTGATGTTGATGATCTCGGGCATCTTGCTCAATATCCCTGCTGATCTATATGAATCCGCGACCATCGATGGTGCGGGCCGTGTCCGTATGTTCTGGTCCATCACCATGCCATATATCATGCAGGTATGCACCCCTTATTTGATTTCAAGTTTCGTCTCCAACATCAATAACTTCAACGTTATCTACTTATTGACCATGGATGGTGCATCCTCCAATCAAGCCTATATCAACGTATCGGCGAGAGAATCCGACTTGCTCATCACCTGGCTTTATCAGATGATCTCTGCCGGCGCGGAGAAGAAGTATTACCTTGCTTCCATCGTCGGTATCATCATGTTCGTCATCTCCACAACCTTCACATTGATTACCTTCAACCTCACCGCAGGTGGTAAGAAAGAAAGGAGGCTCGGCTAATTATGGAAATCCAACGTCATAATTTCTGGCGTGCCCAAATCACTGGGCTAGACGGCAAAGTCCGTTCCGTCAAACTCCTTGGCGGCGTCGGTGGCGACGAAGTCGTTGCCTTCGGTGTTCGCCTGATGCAGGGAGAACATCTCCGTCTCATCTCGAATCAACGTAACCTTGGTTTCGACGGCGTCTATCATGACCAATCCGAATGCAATGACGATAACGGCGACATCATCATTGGCAAAGAGGGTGATTATGATCTCCACCTCAATACCAAGCAGCTCGGCGCGGAAACGCTCGATATCCTCTTGACCAATGAGGGTAGTGCTGCGCTTCAAGCCACCCAGAAGCATAACCTTGCCAAGATGCGTAACAAGAAGGTCCGTGAGACCGTCCTTACCATCTTGCATAACTGCTTCATCGCCTTACTCGTCTTAATCTGGTTGATCCCAATCATCTGGTTGATTCTGGTTAGCTTCACGGGCAACCTCTCGGGCCCATCGATGAGCCAATTCTTCCCGAAGGTCTGGTCCATCGAAAACTACAAGACGCTGTTTACCAACATCAACGAGATCAACATGTTCCCGAAGTGGTTTGTGAATACGCTGATCGTATCCGCTTGTTCCACCGTCTTGTCGACTTTGATGATCCTAGCGACGGCCTATGCCTTCTCTAGGTTCCAGTTCAAGAAACGCAAAGGACTCATGAACCTCTCCATGGTCATCGCCTTATTCCCAGGCATGTTGACCATGTTCGTCTCCTACTTCATCTTCCAGAACGTCTTCAAGATGAATAGCGGCATGGCACGTCTCATCATTGCCTATTCCGCCGGTGCGGCCTTAGGCTACTTGGTCTGCAAAGGTTTCTTCGACACCATCCCAATGGAGATCGATGAAGCAGCGAAGATCGACGGCGCTTCCCGTGCCCGCATCTTCTTCCAGATCCTCGTCCCGCTTTCTAAGCCAATCATCGTCTACACGATCATCACCTCCTTCATGGCCCCATGGGTCGACTTCGTCTTCGCGAAGATCATCCTCGGCAATGATGCGTTGGTCTCGGATTACACGGTCGCCCTTGGCTTACTAAGCTTCGTCGGTCAGATCAATATCACCGATTGGTTTGGCGCCTATGCCGCGGGTTCGGTCATCATCGCCATTCCATTATCGATCCTCTTCCTCGCAGTGCAGAAGTACTACGTTGGCGGCGTCACCGGAGGCGCCGTGAAAGGCTAGTATGTCCTCGATATTAGATGTCTCTTCCTACCTGGAGCTCTCTTTGCAGGAGTCGGGTAGGGAGATCTGCATCGCCGATAAGCATATCGTCTTCACACCGAAGGGATACCCTTTGCTCCATTATGTCTATGCTGGGCAGGGTGAATTTATCTATCACGGCAAGAAATATCAATTAAAAGCGGGCGATTGCTTCTTGATCCCAAGCGGCGAAGATGCAACTTATCGCCCCTCTAGCGAGAACCCATGGTCTTATTTCTGGGTTGGGCTAGGCGGCACGAAGGTCGAAGGCTTATTGGAAAGCGCAGGATTCTCTAGCGAAAACCCCGTCTGTCATGATAAATCCAAAGCCTGGAAGAATTGCTTCGAATCCATCTATGAATCCTATTTCATCAATGGCGCATTCGGATTAGATTGTCTTGCTGAAGCCTATCATCTATTTGCAGAGATGATCGGAGCAAAGCGCGACGTCTCATTAGAAGCCGCGACAGAGCGCGGCCATATCCAGGCAGCGAAAGCCTATATCCGTAATAACTTCCAATTCCCCATCACCATCGTGGATGTCGCCCATTCCGTCGGCGTATCCCCGAATTACCTAGCCAATCTATTTGCTAGCCGCGGCGAAAATAGCCCCAAGCGTTACCTAACTCAGGTACGCATGGAAGTGGCATCGAAACTATTGCTCAATGGCTCTTCTAGCGTCAGCGAGATCGCTCGCGCGGTTGGCTATAGCTCCCCGTTACATTTCTCTAAGGCGTTCTCCCTCTATTATGGGGTTTCGCCGCTTCATTATCGTGCACAAGGAGGCAATTAACATGAATAAACGTCTATTCTTTGCTCTTGCCATGTCCGCATTTATGGTTGCATCTTGCAATGGCAACAATGCGGATTCGAACCAGGGCAATCCTTCTTCCGATGGAAATCTTAGCGTCTCTAGCAATCAGGATTTCTCTTCTGTCGACCCCATCAGCTATTCCGAATATAGCGCGACATCCACCTCATATGACGAGAGTGATGTCAATGAAGAGGCCTACGCCTATGATGATATCAAAGTGAACCCCGTCACCAACCTCGTTGATGATTTCGCCTTTGGTGCGGACTTATCTGCTGTAGCAGAGGTCGAGGCCAATGGTGGCGTCTATTATGATAAGGATGGTAGACCAGGGGATGTCTTTGAGATCTTACACGAAGGTGGCGTCAATTACTGCCGTCTACGCATCTGGAATAACCCCTACAGTGAGCGCATCTTAGACGCGGATGGCAACCCACTTCCTTATGGCGGTGGTACCAATGACTTAGCCACCGACATCTATCTTGCTAGACGCGCCAAAGCCGCGGGCATGAAGGTCCTATTGGACTTCCATTATAGCGATCACTGGGCTGACCCAGCGAAGTTCTATTCCCCAAAGGAGTGGCAGGGTGAATTCATCTCCGACCTTCCAACCTTATTAGGCGAATATACCGCCGGTACCCTCGGCGCCTTCAAAAACGCCGGCGTGACCATCGATGCCGTCCAAATCGGCAATGAAGAGAACACCGGCTTAGCAGGCTTCCGCTTCAACGAAGCCGCGGAAGGCATCGCTGAGATGGTCAAAGCTGGCGTCAATGCTTCGAAATCGGTCTTCCCAGAAGTCAAGACCATGATCCATCTCACCAACATCAAGACCAAGAAGAGCTGCCAGAACTTCCTTTCCGCGATGGCAGCGGCCAATGTCGATTATGATATCGTTGGCTTATCCTATTATCCATTCTGGCATGGCGAGAAATCTAACCTTACCTGGATGATGGAATATAT
>Ga0256405_10010991_pt1 | contig 11716 bp, 14 predicted proteins | sample RumenRJG_02DNA_FD_189096 | JGI IMG/M metagenome (GOLD analysis project Ga0256405, IMG submission 189096) | Bovine rumen microbial communities from Lethbridge, Alberta, Canada - RJG_02 | ecosystem: Host-associated > Mammals > Digestive system > Stomach > Rumen | place: Canada: Alberta...
AAAGCGACTGCGTCAAGCATTGTGTTCTTGCTATAGCCGGTTTTATTTCCTTTACATAATTAACGGCCGAGACTATTCAGCCAATCCAGGAGGTCTTTGTCATCCGTCCAATCTTTTTGGGAATTCTTTGGAATTATATCTGTCCCTTGGAGCTTCTCAAGTGCACGTCTTTTCATTTCTGCGCTCGTTTTGGAGTATATTTGAGTCACTTTTAAGTCTGTATGTCCAAGAAAATCCCGTATATATACTGGATTGATATCGGCTTCTGTCATATGCATGGCCTTGCTGTGGCGGAATAAATCCCAAATTTAGGATTTTCTAAGAAAGACAAAGGCAATGGATTTGTACAAGAGTGGAGTTCCTCTTCCGTTCATAATGCAGCTGTTGGGACATGAAAGCATGTCTACGACTTCGGGATTTTACGCATTCGCGACTCTAGAGATGATGAGCGATGCAATGAACAGATCCACAGATGGCATCGTGAGTGAAAAAAAGATATGGAAAAAAGAATCTGTGCGAAAGATTCTTTACTCGCTGGATTAACAAAAATACTATGCCGAAGAAATCAAGATAAGTTCTTTAGGTTGCATAGTTACAACAATTCTTCGGCATAGTATTTTCTTCGGTATAATCTGAATGGAACAGAGGATATCTTGCCTGTGCCCTTGCGATGGAAGCCTTAAAGCAGTATATAACAGTGAAATACGTTCGTATGGCAGACTTCCTTCTGGAGTGTACGGTCGCCTGGGACGAAAAGCGCTATGACAAAGTCCTGCAGGCCTATGCCAGGCCAAAACTCTTCATCATTGATGAATGGCTTGACATTGAGCTGACTAAAAATGATCTTCATGCGATAAAGGAACTGGTACACCGCCGCCGCAGGAAATCATCGACCATCTTCTGCTCGCAGATCCTCAAAGAGGGGTGGTATCAGGCACTCGGTGGAGAAAACACAGAGGCTGAAGCGATCATAGACCGCGTTACCTATGACGGTTATGACATTAACATTGAATATACAGACCCGGCTAACGCCGTATCGATGCGGAAGATCTACAGCAATCTGAAACCGATCGATTAAAAATGGCTGGATTTAGCTAACCTGTAAGCATTATTTTTGAAGCGGTTTCCGCGTAACCGGACTCACGGTTTCCATTGACCGGACTCGCGGTTTCCGCTTCGCCGGAATGACGGTGTTTTTCCGTCGGAAAAACCAGCATTGATGATTCCGATTTCATGTACAATAAAAAGGCACATCCACCTAACTGTGGATGTGCCTTTTTGCGTAGAACGTGAGTCAGTGTACCTGTCCCAGTGACGCACCAGGCAAGCGACGCACCTGGCCCGAGCCCGTAAGAATAGTTCACAAATTGCCCAAGGTAAATTTGTAGAAAAGTGCCGAAAATGAAAAAAGATATGGATAAATGTTGAACTAATACAACAATCGTTGTATATTAGTAACAGTACTGGAAACGTTACCGAAACCGATTCCGGACTGAACGGCATTCCGGCAGCAGATCTATTCCGGAGTTGGAGTTACATTGTATTCAATCAGAACAGAAAGGAAATGCATATGAAGAAGAAATTAGTAAGTGTTCTTTTAACAGCTTCCATGGCGGCGACAGTCCTCGCCGGCTGCGGCGGCGCAAGCACACCCGCGGCTGCACCTGCAGCTCAGGAAGAAGCCAAGGAAGAGACTCCTGCGGAAGAGAAGGAAGAAACAGCTGCTCCTGCGGCAGAGGCAGGTGCCGGCAAGGTTTATTACCTGAACTTCAAGCCGGAAGCAGATCCGCAGTGGCAGGAACTTGCCAAAGCATATACGGAAGAGACAGGTGTTCCGGTAACAGTCGTTACGGCAGCATCCGGCGAGTATGAGACAACACTGCAGGCTGAAATGGCAAAAAGCGATGCTCCTACACTGTTCCAGGTCAATGGTCCGGTAGGTCTCAAGAACTGGGCTGATTACTGCTATGATCTTACGGGTTCCGATATCGTGAACAACCTGACAAGTGACGCTTTCGTGCTTAAGAACGTAGACGGCAGCATCGCAGGTGTCGGATATGTTATCGAGTCTTACGGCATCATCACCAACAAGACCCTTCTGGAGAAGGCCGGCTACACAGTTGACGATATCAAGAGCTTTGACGATCTGAAGAAGATCGCGGACGATATCCAGGCCCGTAAGGATGAGATCGGCGTCAAGGGCGCATTCGCTTCCACCGGTATGGATGGTTCCTCCGACTGGAGATTCAAGACCCACCTTGCAAACCTTCCCATCTATTATGAGTATCAGGCAGACGGCATTGACCAGACCGATGCCATCAAGGGCGATTTCCTTGACAACTACAAGAACGTATTCGATCTGTACATCACAGATTCCACCTGCGATCCCAAGGAACTTTCCGCAAAGACCGGCGATGACGCCCGCAATGAGTTCCTGAACGGCGAAGCGGTATTCTATCAGAATGGTTCCTGGGAGTATTCCAGCCTTGCTGAGAAGTTCACGGATGATGAGATCGCGATGATTCCGATCTACTTCGGTGTTGACGATGCGAACCAGGGCCTCTGCACAGGTACAGAGAACTACTGGTGTGTAAATGCGGAAGCATCTGATGATGACATCCAGGCAACACTTGATTTCATCAACTGGTGCACATCCTCCGAGACCGGTGCTGCATGCATGGCGAACGACATGGGCTTTGTCATTCCTTTCAAGACAGCAGTCGAGTCCCCCAACGTATTCGTAAAGCAGGACAACGAGATGACAGCCGGCGGCAAGACTCCTGTTTCATGGAACTTCACGACCATGCCTTCCGAGAACTGGAAGAACGGCGTAGGCTCCGCCCTTACTGCATATGCAGCAGGCACAGGCGACTGGGATGCAGTTGTAACGGCATTTGTTGACGGCTGGGCAACAGAGTATGCTCTGAATGAGTGATCGGAAAAACATTCGTACCATCGAATGATCTGAACTGCCCAAATAAGATCTGAACAACACGGGCGGGCAATTCTCATGGCTTGATTGCCCGCCTTTTGCCTTAAATCACGATTCATTGCGGGAGTTACAAAATGGAAAAATCAATAAGAAAATACTGGCCGGTCTTCGTGCTTCCCACCATGGCCGCCTTTACGATCGGCTTTATCTGGCCGTTTATCTGGGGTCTGTACCTGTCGCTCTGCAAGTTCCAGACCCTGAAAAAGGTCACGTTCATCGGCCTTTCCAACTATACGAAGGTCTTTGAAGATGCGACCTTCGTGCATGCATTCGGCTTCACGGCGCTTTTTACGATCGTTTCCACCCTGACCATCAATATCCTTGCATTCTTCCTGGCTATGCTCCTGACGCGCAAGGCCAGGGGAACCAACGTATTCCGTACGATCTTCTTCATGCCGAACCTGATCGGCGGTATCGTCCTGGGCTATATCTGGCAGAGTCTTCTGAACGGACTTCTGAGCAAATGGGGAATGCCCCTTCTGGCTCTTTCCGCAAAAGAAGGTTTCTGGGGCCTGGTCATTCTGATGGGATGGCAGCAGATCGGTTATATGATGATCATTTATATCGCAGGTCTTCAGAATGTCTCACCGGATCTGATTGAAGCGGCCGAGATCGACGGCGCGACCTCCTGGCAGGTACTTAAGAGCGTCAAGATCCCCATGGTCATGCCCAGTATCACGATCTGTACGTTCCTTACACTGACGAATTCCTTCAAGCTCTTCGACCAGAACCTTTCCCTTACGAATGGTGAACCGGCCAAGAACACGCAGATGCTGGCACTGAATATCTATGAGACCTATTACGCAAGAAGCGGCGCTTCCTGGAAGGGTATCGGACAGGCAAAGGCTGTCGTCTTCTTCCTGATCGTGGTCGTCATATCACTGGTACAGCTTCGCTTTACCAGATCTAAGGAGGTGCAGGCATAATGGCACAGCAAATGACGAAAGAAGAGAGCGTAAGAAGAAAACAGCAGAGCATCAACTCTGTAATCACGGTCATCATGTTGATCGTCTGCGTGATCTGGATGTACCCAATCCTTTTGATCGTATTCAATTCCCTGAAGGTCGAATCCGCAATCAGTACGAACCGGATCTTTGAGCTGCCCATAGGGAATGCGTTCAACGGATTCCGGAATTTCATATACGGCGTAACAAAGATGGACTTTATGTCCTCCTTCTGGTACAGTCTTTTTATTACAGTCTCCAGTGTTGCACTGATCATCCTGTGCTGCTCCATGTGCGCATGGTACATCTCCCGGGTGACATCAAAGTTTTCAAGCGCCGTTTACTATTTATGTGTGTTCTCTATGGTCGTCCCTTTCCAGATGGTCATGTTCACGCTTTCCAAAACGGCGGATACACTGAAACTGAATACTCCTTATAATATCTGTGTGATCTATCTTGGATTCGGCGCGGGTCTTGCGGTGTTCATGTTCACCGGTTTCATGAAGTCCATGCCCCTGGAGATCGAAGAGGCGGCCATGATCGATGGCTGCAGCCCTCTGCAGATCTTCTTCAGGATCGTCATGCCGATCACCAAGCCCACGACGATTTCCACCGCTATTCTGGAGACCATGTGGGTATGGAACGACTATCTGCTGCCGACCCTGGTCCTGGATATCAAGAAATATCGTACGATCCCCATGGACATCCAGTATTTCCGCGGAAGTTACGGAAGCGTCCAGATGGGACCCATGATGGCGTGTATCGTCATCACTATCATTCCGGTTATCGTCCTGTACCTGGTCTGCCAGAAGCACATCATCGAAGGCGTCGTGGCAGGCGCAGTCAAGGGCTGAGCTATTGTAAGATTGGAGTCGAAATGGAACGTAAATGCGGCGTACTGCTTCCCGTAACATCCCTTCCTTCAGCGTACGGGATCGGTAGCTTTTCAAAAGAGGCATATGAATTCGTGGATTTCCTGGCAGAGGCCGGACAGACCTACTGGCAGATTCTGCCCCTCGGACAGACCGGTTACGGAGATTCTCCGTACCAGTCTTTCTCCACCTTTGCCGGCAATCCGTATTTTATCGATCCGGAGAAACTGATCGCAGCCGGATACATTACGAAAGAAGAAGCTGATGCCGGGGACTTCGGAGACAACGACCGGTATATCGACTATGCCAAGGTGTATGCGGCGAGATATCCGCTTCTTCGGAAGGCGTATCATAACAGTCCTTTTGCTCTGGAGCCGCTTTCTGTATGGCGCGGCGGAGCGTATGACGCAGACAGGGAGGCTTTTGCCGCTTTCCTTCGGGAGAACGAAGAATGGCTTTCGGATTATGCACTCTACTGTGCGGTCAAGGATCATTTCGGCTCCGTCAGCTTCATGGAATGGGACGAGGACATCCGTCTTCGAAAGCCCGAAGCCATGGAGCGATATACAGGGGAACTGGCGGATGAGATCCGTTTCTATGAGTTCCTGCAGTTTCTTTTTGTGCGTCACTGGAAGGAACTGAAAAACTATGCCAACGGCAAAGGCATCAAAATCATCGGGGATATCCCGATCTATGTTGCCTTTGATTCGGCGGATACCTGGAGTCATCCGGAACTTTTCTGCCTGGATGAAAAAGGATTTCCCACAAAGGTCGCGGGCTGCCCGCCGGATGGTTTTTCCGCGACAGGCCAGCTGTGGGGGAACCCGATCTATCGCTGGGACTACCATAATAAGACCGGGTATGAGTGGTGGATCAGAAGGATCGAATACTGCTTCCGGCTCTATGACGTTCTGCGGATCGACCATTTCCGGGGCTTTGATGAATATTACGCCATTCCCTACGGCCATACGACGGCAGAATTGGGAAGATGGGAAAAGGGCCCCGGCTATGATCTTTTTGTAAAGATCCGGGAGGCACTGGGAGAACGGAAGATCATTGCCGAGGATCTCGGATATATGACAGAATCCGTGAGCGAGCTGGTGAAAAAGACCGGGTATCCCGGCATGAAGGTGCTGCAGTTCGCCTTTGATTCCAGAGAGGAGAGCGATTACCTGCCGCATAATTACCAGCGCAACTGCGTGGTCTATACGGGGACCCATGACAATGAGACCATGAAGGGCTGGTATGAGAATGTAAATGAAACAGACCGGCTCTTTGCAAAACGCTATATCGGAATCACCGACGAAAGGAATATATCCTGGGATTTCATTCGTGTGGCCTTTGTGTCCGTAGCGGATACGGCGATCATTCCCATGCAGGATTACCTGAAGCTGGGAGATGAAGCCCGCATCAATACGCCTTCCACCCTGGGCGGAAACTGGGAGTGGAGGATGGACCGCGGCTCCCTGACGGAGGAACTGGCCGGGCAGATGCGCATCTTGGCGAAGACTTATGGGAGACTTTGATAAACGATGTCAGTGACGATAAAGGATATAGCAAAACAGTGCGGTGTCGGTGTTTCCACAGTATCGCGGGCACTGAACAATCATCCGGATATCAATCCGCAGACCCGGGAGATGATTATGAAGGTCATCAGGGAAACGGGCTTTGTTCCGAATGATTCCGCCAGATATTTAAAGCGCAGTGAATCCAATTCCCTGGCGCTTCTTGTAAAGGGAATCAGCAATCCATTCTTTTCCGAAATGATCCGGATCATGGAGATGGAGACGGAGAAGAGAGGATATTCCGTGATCCTCCGGCATGTATCCGCCAACGAGGATGAGGTCGCGATCGCCTATTCCCTCGTCCGGGAAAGACGCCTTAAGGGGATCATTTTCCTGGGCGGGAATTTCACCCATGACGTAGAAGCCCTGAAGAAGCTGGGCGTTCCGTACATCTTCAGTACGATCGGTAATGTTAACGAGAACACGAATGACGATGATCTGATCGCCAATATCGCGGTCGATGATGTGGAAGCATCCAGGGAAGCCGTAGATTACCTGATCCAGCAGGGGCACCGGAATATTGCCATCGTAACAGATGCACTCCATGTCCCTTCGGTGGGACAGCTCCGTTTCCGGGGATACCGGAAGGCGCTGGAAGCCCACGGGATCCCTTACCGGGAAGAACTTGTCTACGAAGTGAACGACGGGACCGAGCATTATACCAGGCCGAACGGATACAAGGCCGCCCGCAGCCTTCTTTCGGCGCATCCCGAGATCACCGCGTTCTTCTGTATTTCGGACGTTCTGGCCTTCGGTGTCTGCCGCGCGGTAGTGGAAAGAGGCAAAAGGATCCCGCTGGATGTTTCCGTTGTCGGTTTCGACGGGATCGAGGAAGGGGATTATTACATCCCGAAGCTTACGACGGTCCGGCAGCCTGTGGAGCAGATGGCGGAGGAAACGGTAAATCTTCTGTTTGACATGATCCAGAAAAAGGCAAAGCCGAAGAATATTATTATGCCGGCGCAGCTGCTCATCAAGGAATCCAGCGGTATGGGATACCGCGGATGATCCGGACGATGTTTGCTCATATTGCGTAAAAGGGCGTGTGAAAAATGAGAAATCGTTTTTCACACGCCTTTTATTAGCTTTAATTTGCAAGCTTCAGGAAGAATCCTGACTGCTTAAGTGCCGGGCGAAGCGCCATATAAACCACTACAGAGACGATCAAAGAAATAACAGCATTGATACCGGATGAAACAAAATTAATAGTCAGTGAAAGATCTGCGGCAGGCTTTCCGAGAATCAGGATCTTGTACCAGTAGCCGATGATAGGGTCGGCGATGACATTGAACAGAAGACCTAAAGCGGCAGCGATAGCCGAAACCCTGAGTACGTATTTTTCATCATTGCTCGAAGTGATCTTACCGATCCTGTGAGCAACGAAACCTGTGATGAGACCGATGCATAACTTGCAGATGAGAGTCTTCGGAACAAGTGGAGCATAAACCGGATCAAAGAAATCTCCGATACTCATGCCGATTGCGCCTGCAAGACCACCAAGGGGTCCGCCGATGATCAGTGAAGCAAGAACCACAACCGCATTTCCGAGATGTATGGAAGTCATATCTCCGCCAACCGGAATCTTTATCTGCAAAAAAGTAAATACTACATACGACAGAGCCGCAAAAAGAGCCGCCAGCGAAAGCTTGTAAGTATTATTCTGAATCATAATTATTTCCTCCCCATAACTTCAAATTTTAGTTCCCCTAAGTTGATATGAATTATAGAACCTGACTGACCACATTGTAATCACCAGTTTCTAAAATTATTATATAGCCAGATTCTCGATTTCTTAAAACGTAATTTCTATTGTATAATGTAATCCAAAAAAAGATCTTATAAATAGCGTGACCTTAGCACCCTCGCCAAGTCAGAGTTTTCATAAAAAAATCTCTGACATTGGCGAGGGCCTAGAGCCTCTTAGGGGTCCGATTTTAGAGTTTTCCGCCGCAAGCGACTCGGCTCTGAAAGCAGTCCCCTTATGAACCCGCCCCATTTAATAAATAGGAGATCTACATGAGTCTTACCTTCGTCTTCGGTGCCACCGGCGCCGGTAAAACAGAATATATCCTGCAGTACTTCCTGAAGCACGCCCCGGGGAACCTGAAAAAGAACTGGTTTCTCATAGTGCCGGAGCAGGACACCCTTGCTATGCAGAAAAAGATAACAGGACACATCCTTAATAAAGGAAACGGAATCCTGAACATAGATGTCCTTAGCTTCAACAGACTGCCCTACCGCGTGTTCGAAGAACAGAATATCCGTCTCAGCGATATGACCGTGATCGACGACATGGGAAAAGTTATGATCCTGAGAGCAGTCACGGAAGATATAAAGGACAAGCTGAAGCTCTATCAGAGAGAACTGGATAAACCCGGATTCTTGAATGAACTTAAATCCCAGATATCGGAATTCTACCAGTACCGCGTCACCCCGGATATGATCGACGCGGCGGCTGCACACACAGACTCTGCCTATACCAGAAGCAAACTCCATGACCTGGCTCTTATCTATCAGGGCTTTCAGGATTATATGACTGATCACGGCTATCTTACTCAGGAGGAAATCCTTGATAAGCTGTACAGAGTCATGCCGGATTCTAAGCTATTACAGGATTCCGTGGTTGCCTTCGACGGCTTCACAGGTTTCACTCCCATACAGCTAAACATCCTTGAGGAAGTGCTTCCGGTGACCAAAGAAACCCTGGTGACCTGCGATGTAAGCCTGGACCCGGAGGAATCAATATATGACGAAAGAGGTCCGGAGGATCTTTTCTACCTTTCCCGTCAGACCGTAAAGAAGCTTACAGCTATGGCGAAGAAGCTTGAAGTAGAGATCACTCCGGCTATAGACGTGAACCGGTATGATGCAGGAACCGGAGAACCAAGAGATGCCAAAAAACCGGCATACAGATTTGATACAGATCATGGTCATGCCTTTGATGTTATAGAGAGAAAACTCTACAGATACGGAAATAAGGAAGAAGATAAAACCGGGGCAGGGGATGCCCTGGTTATTCGTGAGGCCGCAGATCAGAGACAGGAAATTGAGGCCATAGCCACAGAAATCGAGTCACTTATCAGAAACGGAAAAATGCGTTATCAGGATATCGGAATCATCCTGACGGAGCCGGAAAGCTACAGGGACATCATATACAAGATTTTCTCGGAAGCGGATATTCCTTACTTTTTTGATGATCCCATAAGCCTTAAGGATTCGCCCTATACAGAGATTCTATATCTACAGGGCGCTGCTTAATCCCTCCGAGAGACTGATTCTCAGTTACCCTACAAAGGGCAGAGACGGAAAGGGTGTAAAGCCCTCAGGTCTTATCGGTGAGATAAAGAATATGTTCTCAGATTTACGCATAGAGAAATTGCGTGGAAAGAAAGGTCATATATATACAAAAAAGGAAGCCGAACGATTTGTTTCCAGAGAGCTAGCGGAAACAGTTGATGCCGAAATCTCAGCCGGCAGGGATTATGAAAGGATGCTGAATTTCCTAAGCATTCTAAAAAATGACGAAGAGTTCCGGGAGAAGGTGGCAAAGCTTATTTCCGGAGCATTTACACGTTATGAGGAAGCCGGACTCAAGGATGAAGTGGCCAGGGAACTCTACGGGGATATGATCACGGATTCCTCCATTACCCGGCTTGAAAAGTACAGTCAGTGTGCCTATGCACACTTTCTTCAGTACGGTCTCAGACTTAAGGAAAGAGATACCTTTGAGATACAGATGTTTGACATAGGTAATCTTTACCATGCCGCCATCGAAAAGAGCTTCAGGGATGTGGAGGCTCAGAACAGAAGCATTACCGATCTCAGTAACGAAGAGCTTTACAGTCTGACTTCGGCTAATGTTGAAGAAGTGGCAGAAGCCTATAAGTACAGCATGCTTCTCGGCACCGCAAGGAACAGATATATCATCCATAAAGCTCAGAGTATCGCAGGCACCACCATGTGGGCCCTGAGAGAGCAGTTAAGACACGGAGAGTTTTACGTTGCAGATATTGAGAAAAGCTTTGAGTACGTACGTAACGGGCTTAAGCTTAAGGGACGTATCGACCGTATCGATATCGCTCAGGATGAAGGCCATGTTTATGTGAAGATCATTGATTATAAAACCGGCAGCACTGCCTTTGATCTCACGAAGGTGTATAACGGCCTTCAGCTTCAGCTTGTGACCTACATGAGCTATGCCATGACGGATTATCAAAACCTTTTTCCCGGAAAAGAGGTTCTGCCGGCAGCCATACTTTACTACCGGATAAAGGAACCGCTTCTTGATTATGATCCCGGAAGAACTCCGGAGGACAGGGAAAAGCAGTGGCTTAATGAGCTAAAGCTGGACGGTCTTGTCAACCCGGATGCCGGGATCGTAAAGCTGCTTGACAGGGATATGTTAGATAAATCTGAAGTTGTTCCGGTCAACATGTAATGTAAAGCTTTACATTAACAATTGTCTGGTACAAGATACCGAGGCACTGCATCGTAAAAAGTAATGGCATTAATGGTTCCCTGCATGAAGCTTGGCAACTTCTCATCAAGGAAACATTCAGCATAAACAAGACTGCTTACACCAAGGGTTGTAGTGAATACATGAACCTTTCTTATTTCACCTGTGTGAGGATCAACAAGAAGTTTTGGCTGGTCACCAACCCAGTCGATGTACATCTTCTCGCCAGGAATACGTTCGACAGCCATGGCAACTTTGTCGCCGCCGTAATTCCTTTCTATGAATCGATTAAAGTATTCATAGAACTGTGAACTCTGGTATCCATTCGGATGTTCGCTTTTGTAATCAAGCCAGCAGTAAAACATGTTTACCCGGCTGCCTTTAGTCATCATCCTTTCGTAGTAGAGTTCAAAATCAGGCATCAAATCTTTACATATGTGAAGAATCTTGAAGCGGCAAAGGCTGATAGCAATGTAACAATATCAGGAATGCTACTGTATGCTAAGACAGTAGATCAGATACAGCCGGATAATGTATACCACATGAGTGGAAACGAAATAGCAGTAAAGACTTTGGATTTGAATAAGGATTTTGCTGATATTAGAAGAACTCTTGATGATATTGCAGAAAGATATTTTGCTATAGAAAATCAAAAGGTTGCCTGTATTTGATAGTGAGGTATTATGGGAATAACAAAAACATATTTTATGCGTGGTATGCAGTGTCCGAAGATGCTGTGGTTTGATAAGCATAAGCCAAAATGCATTTTGCGCCGCCCGTCGGCCACTGATGCGATAACCAGCGGCCACTCGGCGGCAGTAACGGCCACCTGTTTATGAGGTGGGTTTTAACTGAATCATAACTCATGGTGGAATTCACATCTTGAC
>Ga0256405_10010992_pt1 | contig 11716 bp, 12 predicted proteins | sample RumenRJG_02DNA_FD_189096 | JGI IMG/M metagenome (GOLD analysis project Ga0256405, IMG submission 189096) | Bovine rumen microbial communities from Lethbridge, Alberta, Canada - RJG_02 | ecosystem: Host-associated > Mammals > Digestive system > Stomach > Rumen | place: Canada: Alberta...
TATAAAATCATCTAAAAAGGCGGGCATAAAATGTCCGTCTTTTTCATGTTGTTATTGAATTTAAGACATGTTACGAAATCTTAACAATCTACAAAAAGTTTGTCAGAAAAAGTCAATTTTTTTGATAAAAAAATCTTTATATAAATACGAGAGATATTAAAAAGGTATTTTATAATGACACTTTCATTCAATTTTGCGTCTAATCCACAAACAACATCAAAACCATCTGATGAAAAAATTGCTCAAATGAAAAAAGAACAAGAAGCAAGACGTGCAAAACTTTTAGGTGCAGTTGAAGAATACAGAGATATATATGCAGCAGCAGAAAAAAGCTATGCAGAAGCTCAATCAATCTTCGTAAAACGTGAACAAGAATTAGCAAGACACGAAGAAACAGACAAAGATTACGAAAAATACGAAAAAGAATACAAACACGCAAAAAAAGCATACCACACAGCAGGTTCTGATAAAGATTTGAAACTTCAATTACTTCAATACCGCACAGATAACTACGTTAAAGCAAATAGAATTAACTTACTTGACTTAGCTTAATCTTCATTTTTTGTAACAAGTATTAAATTTGTAGTTGATTTTTTTTCTTGACATACTATTATTGTCTTACAGATAGATAATATAGAGGATTTAAAGTATGTCAATCAACTTAAAAAACAAAGCTGCAATAGTTAAGAAATTCGGCGCAAACGAAAAAGATACAGGTTGTGCAGAAGTTCAAATCGCAATGTTAAGCCAAAAAATCAGCGAATTAACTGAACACATGAAATCTAATAAAAAAGATTTTTCTGCAAAACGTGGTTTGTTAATGATGGTAGGTAAAAGAAAAAGACTTTTAGCTTACTTGAAAGATATTAACTTAGACGGCTACAGAGCATTAATCAAAAAACTAAAATTAAGAGGCTAGTTTTAGGTTTTAGTTTTATTAAAAAAGCAGGTTTTTTTCAAAAACCTGCTTTTTGTGTTTATAAAGCTTTATATAAAAATATTATTTTTTAATTGAAAAATTCTTTTATTTCAATTTCAAAATACTCTGATAATTTATATAGCGTTTCTAAACTTACTAAATTTTTACCACGTTCTATACAAGATATATGTTCTCTGGACATATTTATACATTCTGCAAGTTTTTCCTGCGACAAACCTTTCTCTAATCGCAAAGATTTAACTTTTCTGCCGATTTCATTTCTTAGCTTGCGTATACCCATACCAATATTTTGCCATGTAATATAAATATTACTGTAATATTGACATTACAAATATAGCCAAATAGTCGCTTATTTAATGGACTTTACAACAATTATTTTTTGCATTATTATAAAAAAAAACATTTATTGTATTTAAAATAAATTTGTTGTATATTTTCATGTAAGAAGTTTAAGTATGGCTAAAGTATCAATAATAGTACCGGTATATAATACTGAAAAATATCTTGAAAAATGTCTTAATTCTCTTATAAAACAGACATTAGAAGATATAGAGATTATTTGCGTAAATGATGGTTCTACAGACAACTCTTTAGACATTCTTAATAAATTTGCCTCAAATGACAGCCGTATTAAAGTTATAAGCCAAGAAAACAAAATGCAAGGTGCAGCAAGAAATGCCGGTATGTTTGTTGCATCCGGCGAATACATCGGATTTGTTGATTCTGACGATTGGGTTGATTTTAATTATTATGAAAAGTTATATAACGCAGTAAAAAAATATGATGTTGATATTGCACTTGCAACAAACGTAAGAATGAGCAAAAATAAATATAAAAAACGCCTTAATATTACAGAAGAGAAACTATATACCGAGCTTCAAGACAAAATTGATGTATGCCAACAATGGAAAAATGAATGTCCGACAAATAAGATTTATCGCTTATCAATGATTAAAAGTAATGACATTACTTGGCCGGAAAAAGTTTTTTGTGAAGACAAACTATATACAATAAAAGCTGTTTTTTATGCTAACGGTATTGTTACCGTTCCTGAAGTCAACTATTATTACTACAACAATCCGACATCAACGGTAAATCTAACATTAAAAAATCATCATTCAAGATATTTAAGAAACAAAAATAAAGCTCGCAGAGAAGTATTAAAGTTTTTAAAAGAGAAAAATGTTCAATTACGAGATAAAGATTTCTGGGCATCAAAAATTGAAGTCAAAGCTCTTGGTATAACTTGGTTTAGAGTAAAAGAAAGTTTCCACACTGAAAAAGGATTATTATTTGGATTTATTCCTATTTTTGTAAAATCAATATAAATTATAACAAATGTTTAAAGATTTAATCAATAAATTAAAATATAAAGTTTGCACTAAAAATTATTCAAAAATTTTAGAACAACTTAAACATAAGATAAAAACAAAACCGTTAAAAGTTGTTTTTTTAGTTCGTGAAAATCAAAAATGGACATATCAGTCTTTATATGATGAATTTGACAAAAGTGAACATTTTGAGCCATTGGTTTTAGTTAGCCTTTTAATGCTGGCTCATAGAGGAAAAGATAAAACAAGAAATAATTTGCATGAAAATTTAAACTTTTTCAAAAATAAAGGAATGAATGTTGATTTAGCTTATAAAGATGGAAAATACATTGATTTAAAAGAATTTGCACCAGACATTGTATTTTACGATCAACAATGGGATTTACCCAAAATTCACAAGCCATTGAGAGTTTCAAATTTTGCGTTAACTATGTACTGTCCTTATTTTTACGGCTTATTGGAAAACAAGGAAGGATATTTTCAAAATTTTCATAAATTATTATATAAATATTTTGTTGAAAATGAAATTCTTATAAAAAGATATGAAAAAATAAAAAAAGACAATTCAAAAAACTGCATAAGTTTCGGCTATCCTAAACTTGATAATTTTTTAGAAGCAAAAAATGATGAATATCCTGATATTTGGAAAGATAAAAACAAATTTAAAGTAATTTATGCACCGCATCACTCTTTTGAACAAAACGGTGTATCATTGGCAACATTTAAAGACAATGGTAAATTTATATTAGAATTAGCTAAAAATAATCCGCAAACAACTTGGATTTTAAAACCACATCCAAGATTCAAGTATGCTCTTTTAAGAAACAACATAATGACTGAAAAAGAAATAGAAGAATATTACCATGAATGGGAACAAATAGGAACTATCTACGAAAAAGGTGAATATGGTTTTATATTCAAAGATTCAGACCTAATGATAACCGATTGTTGCTCATTTTTGATGGAATATTTATTAACAGAAAAACCACTTATTCGTCTTGTAAATAGTCATTCAGTTAAACTTAATGAAATCGGAGAAAAAATAATGAGTGGCTATTATTTAGCAAACAATAATGATGAGTTAAAAAAATATTTTTATGATATTATAGAGCAAAAGGATTTTAAAAAAGAAAATCGCCAAAACTTAAAACTTGAATTCTGCAAAAGCAATGAAAGCGGAAAAGAAATATATAAATATATGTATAGCATTATGAAAGGTTAATTATGGTAAAAGTTTATATTGGTATGAGTGCAGATTTGCTTCACCCTGGACATTTGAACATTATTCATGAGGCAAGAAAGCTAATTGAATCAAAAGGCGGCGGAGAATTAATTGTAGGATTACTTACAGATAAAGCTATCGCGAGTTATAAAAGATTGCCTTATATGAATTGGGAACAAAGAAAGGTTGTTGTCGAAAATGTAAAAGGTGTAAATCAAGTTATAGCACAAGAAACATTAGATTATGTTCCTAATTTATTAAAAATAAAACCTGATTATGTACTTCACGGTGATGATTGGAAAACTGGCGTTCAATCAAAAACAAGACAGCGAATTGTTGATATTATGAAAGAATGGGGCGGAGAAGTTATTGATATACCTTATACAGAAGGAATTTCATCAACAAAATTAAATAAAACATTAAAGGAAGTTGGCACAACTCCTGAAATTAGAGGCTGCCGTTTAAAACGTTTATTGGATGCAAAAGATATCGTAACAATTTGCGAATCTCATAACGGTCTGTCAGGTCTTATCGTTGAAAACACATCTATAATGGAAAATAACAGAAAAATTGAATTTGACGGAATTTGGATTTCATCTTTAACTCAATCAGCAGCTCAAGCAAAACCTGATATTGGCTATCTTGATACAACAACAAGAATGACAACATTAAACGATATTCTTGAGGTTACAACTAAACCGATTATTTATGACGGAGACAATGGCGGTCCTCAAGAACACTTTATGTTTACCGTTAAAACTCTTGAAAGACTTGGTGTTTCTGCGATTATCATTGAAGATAAAATCGGATTAAAGAAAAATTCTTTATTTGGAACAGAAGTATTCCAAGAACAGGATAATCCGGAAGATTTTGCAGAAAAAATTAAAGCCGGCAAACAAGCACAAGTAACTGACCATTTTATGATTATTGCGAGAATAGAAAGTTTAATACTTGAACAAGGAATGGAAGATGCCATATCAAGAGCAAAAACATATCTTGACGCTGGCGCAGACGGCATTATGATACATTCACGACAAAAATCTTTTGATGAAATTAAAGAATTTGCAAAATTATATAATCAACTACCAAACAGAAAACCGCTTGTTGTTGTACCAAGCTCATATAACCAAGTTACAGAACAAGAATTAATTGATAGTGGCATTAATATCGTAATATATGCAAATCACCTACTAAGAGCCGCATATCCGGCAATGGTAAATGCTGCTAAATCAATTCTTGAACACCATAGATGTAAAGAAGCATCCGAAGATTATTGTATGAAAATTAAAGATATAATTACCTTAATCCCCGGAGCAAAATAAAATGAAAGTTGAAAACTTTTTTAATTTGTTGAAAAAAAATGGTATTGATTGTTTTTGCGGAGTTCCTGACAGTTTACTTAAAGATTTTTGCGCTTACATTACGGATAATGTTGACGAGAAGCATCATACAATTACTGCCAACGAGGGTAATGCAATAGGTTTGGCATCAGGTCATTACCTCGCAACAGGAAACCCTGCTCTTGTTTATATGCAAAATTCAGGAATAGGCAACTGCGTAAACCCTCTATTGTCATTGACAGATGAAGAAGTTTACAATATTCCATTATTAATGTTAATCGGATGGCGAGGCGAACCCGATAAAAAAGATGAACCTCAACACATAAAACAAGGAAAAGTTACAGATAAACTACTTGATGCTATGGGTATTAAGTATGAAATTTTACCTGAAGATTTTGAGCTGGCAAAACCTGTTATAAATAAAGCTTTCAAATATATGGAAGAAACCAAACAACCTTATGCATTTATTATAAAAAAAGGATTGTTTGAAAAATATACACTTAAAAATAAAAAGACAACAATTTATGAATTAAGACGAGAGGATGCCATAGAAACCGTTTTAACGGCATTATCAGATGAGAATGTAATAGTTTCAACAACAGGGCATATTTCAAGAGAAGTGTATGAAACAAGAAACAGACTCGGACAATCACACAAACAAGATTTTTTAACAGTAGGCTCAATGGGGCATTCAAGTTCAATTGCACTTGGTATAGCTCTTGATAAACCTGATAGAAACATATATTGTCTTGATGGTGATGGAGCTTTTTTGATGCACATGGGCTCTATTGTAGTTAATTCATCAAAAAACTTAAACAATTTTAAACACATTATATTTAATAATGAAGCACACGATAGCGTAGGTTCACAACCCACAACAGCAAGTAATGCTAATTTATCGCAAATTGCATTAAATTCCGGTTATAAAAAAGTTTATTCCGTTTCTACAGAAGATGATTTGCAAAAAGTTTTACCTGAATTTATTAAAGACAACTGTACAGCTTTGCTTGAAATAAAAGTAAAATGTGGAGCGAGAGAAGATTTAGGCAGACCAAAAGAAAAACCTCAAGAAAATAAAAAAATATTTATGGAAAACCTAAATCAAATTTGTTTTGTTGAAAAAGGCTCAATAAATAAGTTATCTGATTTGTTAAAAAACCAAAATGCAAAAAATATTCTTGCATTCACAGGAAAAAAGTCCTTTGAAACTATAAAACCTGTTATTGAAAATCAATTCAAAGATGTAAATGTAAACTATTTCAATGATTTTTCAACAAATCCGAAAGAAGAAGAATTGAATTCGGCAATAGAAAAACTTGGAACAAAATTTGATTTAATTCTTGCAATTGGCGGCGGAAGTGTAATTGATTTTGCAAAATCATATAAATTTTATACAAAAATTTCAGCAAAATTAATTGCCATACCAACAACATGCGGAACAGGCTCAGAATCAACACAGTTTGCTGTTTTGTACAGAAACGGTAAAAAAATATCATTGGATGACAAATCTATTTTGCCTGATATAGCAATTGTAGACTGTCAATTTATGGTAAAAACTCCAAAATCAATTAAATCAAGTACAGCAATGGACGCTTTTTGTCAAGCTATAGAAAGTTATTGGGCAGTAAAATCAACACCTGAAAGCAGAGAATATGCACAACAAGCAATAGAAATTTGCAGAGATAATATTGTAGGTTATGTGAATACAGACGATGAAACATATGCAAAAAATATGTCATTAGCCTCTAACTTAGCCGGAAAAGCTATAAACATTTCAAGAACAACAGCTTCCCATGCACTATCTTATACAATCACATCAAAATACGGCATACCTCATGGACATGCCGTTGCTTTGACTATAAAAAATTTGATGAATAAAAACGAACAAGTTACACAAGAAACTCTCAATGATAGCAGAGGTTGTGAATTTGTAAAAGAACGAATTAAAGAAATTAAAAATCTATTACAAGATGAAGATTATTTTGATAATTTATTCAATGATATTGCTTTAGAAGTTGATTTTGAAAAGTTAGGAATTAACGATACAGAATACATTGCATCTCAAGTTAATATTGAAAGATTATCGAATAACCCATATAAGCTTAGCCAAAAAGAATTGATAGAATTACTGAAAAATTAAATATGATTGATATTAGTATAAAATTTAAAGATATTATAAACTTTTTTCATAAGAGATATTATGACGAAAAAAGTTACGTTATAGAAAAAAGAATTTTAGGTATAACGCTTCGTTATGTAAAAGGTGTTCAATATAGGCATTTAGCGGGTATATTAGAATTTATAAAACCGTATGTAGATGAAAATCTTGATGAATTTATTAAAAATTTCAAAATCAAATCTCAAACTAAAAATGTATCTGCAAAGCAATACGAAAAAGATAAAGAGCAAGTAAAAGTTTTATTAGACAAAGTTAATCCGTCTGATATAAAACCGGCTACAGGTGAAATAAGAAAAACACAGCTTAGAGAATTGAATTTTGCAAAAGAAATCTTAAGCGATATTGAAGAAAATACAGATTTAAAGCCTTTTATGGATGACGGGACATTACTTGGCGCAGTTAGACATAAAGGTTTTATACCTTGGGATGATGATTTTGATTTTTCCCTGATGAGAAAAGATTATGAAAAATTAATACAATACTTCAAATCAAAATACATATATATAGATACATCAAAATGGAGAAACAAATATTTTAATGACAAAATAAAGGAATGTTTAAAGAAATATCCCAATCAAATATTTGTAGCAAGACGTCTGACCAGCTTAAAATGCTACAAAGGAACCGAAGAAAATTTCGCTGTTGCAGACTTTTTTGCACTGGATTATTATAATGATGAACATAACATTGAAACACTACAAAAATATGCTGACGAAATTAAAGAAAAAACTAAAAATTTAAAAGTTTTTAAAGACCGATTTAAGTTTTATGATAAAGAAATTTCAAAAAATATTGATATTGTTGAAGAAAGCGACACAATTGCCCCCGGAATAGATAATTTTGATTTTTATTTTTACTCAATGAAAGGAATAAGAAGAAAGTCAGATATTTTCCCGTTAATAAAAATGCGATTTGAAGATACGGAATTTTATGCTCCTAATAATTCACACGAATACTTAAAAACAATATACAACAACTACAATAAAATTCCTGTTGATGCTAAAGTTATCAATCATAAGATATAAAAGGGGTATAATCTAATTTTTATATTTTTTATAAACATCCTCGGGGTGTGCGGAATTTGAACAAATAATTTCGTAATACTCGTTTTTATCAATATTTACACCCATATTTTTTGTGTCTATTTTGAATTTCTTTTTCTTTTTAATCTTTTTTTCCATAAAATTATTATACTACAATTCAGATTTATGCTAAAATCAAAGTGTTATGAAAAGAGTATTTATAGACACCATGGGCTGTCAGATGAACAAGTCCGATACTGAAAGAATGTTAGGAATGTTGTCATATCTTGGATATGACGAAACAAAAGAACCCAAAGAAGCTGATTTATTAATAATTAATACTTGTTCAATTCGTCAATTGAGTGAGGACAAGGCTTTTAGTGAAATTGGAACTTGGGGGCAATGGAAAAAGCGCGGTAAAGATATAAAAATTGTGTTCAGCGGTTGTGTTGCACAACAGAAACAAAAAGAAATTTTTAAAAGAGCGCCTTACGTTGATTTGGTTATCGGAACACATAATATTTACCAGTTACCTGATTTAATAAAAAAAATTGAAAACGGTGAAACTCGCATTTGTGAATGTCCAGATACACCTTATGGTGAAAAAGATATTGAAATTAAACGTGTTAAAAGCGTTAATGCGTGGATTCCGATTACTGAGGGGTGTAACAATTTCTGCACATATTGTATAGTTCCTTATACAAGAGGCAGAGAACGCTCAAGACTTCCTGAAACTATAATTAAAGAAGCAAAAGACGCTCTTGCTCAAGGTTTTAAAGAAATTACACTACTTGGTCAAAATGTCGACAGTTATGGTAAAGATTTTAAAGACAGAGAATATCGTCTTGCTGACCTTTTAACGGAATTAAACTCACTTGAAGGCGACTTTTGGATTAGATTTGTAACATCCTATCCTACTGATATTACGGATAATTTAATAGAAACAGCCGTAAAGCTTGATAAAGTTTGTGAATATTTCCATATTCCAATGCAATCAGGCTCTAGTGAAGTTTTAAAGAAAATGAACAGACGTTACGACCGAAAAACTTATGCTAAAATTGCAAATAAAGTTCGTGAAATGGTGCCTGATGTTACAATTACAAGCGATTTTATCGCAGGTTTCCCGGGAGAAACAGAAGAACAGTTTGAAGAAACACTCACCGCAATGGACGAATTAAACCTTGATTATTCAAATACTGCTGCATATTCGCCTCGTGAAAAAACAGTTGCAGCTAAGTGGACAGATTTATTTATTGCAGAAGATGTTAAAACAGAACGTTTACGCAGATTAAACGAAAAAAATATGGAATGCTGTCTGCGTTCTAATCAAAAGTTTGTAGGCAGAAAACTTGATGTTTTAATTGAAAATTTTGAAAACCACAAAGGCAAAAATGTTATTACCGGCAGAACCCGAAATAACAAAATTGTTCACATACCTTGTGAAAAAGACCTGACAGGTCAATTCGTCAAAGTAAAAATAACAGGTGCTAAAACATGGTATGTAAATGGGGAAATAATTGATTAAAGAGCCTTTAAGGCTCTTTTTATTTTGAATAATTTGCGTTTATTGTAAAGAAATATGAAAAACTATTGCAATATTACTACAAATGTAGTAATATTATTTTGTTAATAGGTTTTTGGGGTAAAAAGAGAAATGAGTATTTTTAATTCAATCGAATCTGAAAATTTAGCAGAAAAAGATTATTATATGAATGTTGAGCAAATAGGTGATATTACTGCGACAACTTTATATCGAAAAGGCAAAGTAATTTTATATGAGGAAACTGTAAAAGAAGTTAAAAAACTAAAAGATTACGGCGATTTTGAGGTTACCAAAGTTTTGAAAAGAATTCACTTTGATGAAAATGGTCGTCTTTGTGCGTAGTTATTGAGGTTCATTTAGACGATATTGCAGAGCCTGAGTTACATGTTTTGATGTAATTTGTTCCGAATTATCAAGGTCTGCAATCGTTCTTGATAGTTTTAAAATTCTATCATAACGCCGACCTGACAGTTGATATTTCTGTATAGCAATTTTTAGCAGTTCTTTTGACTGTTCATCAAGTTTACAATATTTTTTTACAAGAGCAGATGTTAATTGCGAATTTGTTAAAATATTTTCATTTTTGTAGCGTTCTTTTTGTATTTTTCTTGCTTTTATTACACGTTCCCTTATTTGAAAAGATGTTTCTGCTGTTTCTTTTGTGTTTAATAATTCTTCCGTCGTTAATCTTGGAACATCAATTTGCAAATCAATTCTGTCTAATAGAGGGCCTGAAAGTTTTGAACGATAACGATTTATTTGAAATTCTGAGCATGTGCATTGTTTTTCTTTATCACCCATAAATCCACATGGGCAAGGATTCATTGCAGCTAAAAGCATAAAATCAGCGGGATATTTTACGGAATGTTTTGCTCTTGAAATTACAACCTCACCATCTTCAAGGGGTTGACGTAAAACTTCAAGAACATTTCTCGGAAATTCGACAATTTCATCCAAAAATAAAACCCCTCTGTGTGCAAGCGTTATTTCACCGGGTTTTGGATTATTTCCGCCTCCTATAATACCGTTTGCAGATGCTGTATGGTGTACCGCTCTGAATGGTCTTTCTGTCATTAGCGGATTATCTGACGATAAAAGCCCCGATATACTGTAGATTTTTGTAAGTTCTAACGGAGGAAGAATTGATGCGAAGCATTTTGCCATTAGAGTTTTACCCGAACCGGGAGTTCCCGTCATAATTAAGTTATGACCGCCGGCAGCCGCAATTTCTAATGCTTTTTTTGCCTTTTGCTGACCTTTTACATCTTTAAAATCATACAAATACTCTTTACCTATATTATTTGCAAGATATTCTTCAATGCTAGTTTGAGTTGGAGTTAGCGGGGTTTCAATAAAATGATTAACAACATCAGCAAGGGTTTTAGCTCCATAAACAGTTATTCCCTCACATAATGAGGCTTCTTTGGCATTAATTTCAGGTACAAAAACATTTTTAATGCCACTTTTCTTTAATCCTAAAACATGGGATAAAATGCCGTTTACGCCTCTTAAGCTTCCGTCAAGCGACAATTCACCGAGAAATGCACAGTTTATGGTTTTTTCTTCTTCTATTACGCCGTCTTCTATTAAAATTCCTATCGAAATAGGCAAATCGTAATTTGTTCCCTCTTTTCTTATATCAGCAGGTGCAAGATTTATTACAACTTTCTTTTGCGGAAAGCTGAATGCAGAATTTTTAATAGCAGAACGTACACGTTCTCTTGCCTCATTAACTGCAGTATCAGGTAATCCTACGATAGAAACTGATGGTAAAGAGTTTACCAAATCTACTTCTACATCAGTTTTATATGAATTTAGTCCAATAATTGTCGACGTTGTAACTTTGCAAACCATAAAAATATTATAAAACAAAAACAGAGCCATAAAAAGCTCTGTTTTTGTTTTATATTTTGCCTTTTGTTACTTAATATTAGCGAAAGTCCAAGCATCGAACGTAGGACGTGTTAAGTTAATATCAGATTTATCTTTACCTGCGCCTTCTGTATCGTGAGCAATTGAACGATATAATCTGTTGTAATATTCAATTACCATACGGTCTGAATTGAAGTATGCTTCAGATGTTCTGATAGCCTGACGCATTAATCTGCCCCATTCTTCTTTGTTATGGTAATAAGTAGG
>Ga0256405_10010994_pt1 | contig 11715 bp, 10 predicted proteins | sample RumenRJG_02DNA_FD_189096 | JGI IMG/M metagenome (GOLD analysis project Ga0256405, IMG submission 189096) | Bovine rumen microbial communities from Lethbridge, Alberta, Canada - RJG_02 | ecosystem: Host-associated > Mammals > Digestive system > Stomach > Rumen | place: Canada: Alberta...
CATACTGCCTATCGACACTTCATTCACTTGTGAATACGACACGGTGCGCGGCAGATTGATTTCACAATTCGGATTATACGGAAACCCGAGTGACAGATATTACTACGGAGGTCCGTTCTATACCACTAAAATCGATGTGGACACACGCGACGGTAACCTCGAATTGGAGATTTATCGTTAAATCGAGCAAAATTTTTCGAAAAAATTTGAGAGACAAAAACCCGCGTACAATGCTGTGTATGCGGGTTTTTCAGTGTTTAGACAGAGACATCGGAAAAATAGTTGTAAAAAATTTTGAAAAATTTATTAAAATATTTTGCAAATTAAAATTTTTGTTATACCTTTGTATTCGGGTTGAGTAAGTGATAGTTCTTATCCATCAACCTATTGGTTATTAGTTTTAGTGTTATTAATTATGTGGTTAGTATGAGTTGTCGCCGTGATGGTCACAACTCATTTCGTTTTATATAGACCCTAGACATCCTACAGACTTTCCGGGGACTCCGCGAGCCAGCAATACACCCTGACATTTTTCGTTCTCGTCCGAGGAGTGTCTTTTGCTGCGAGCGAAGAGGCTTGCTGCAAGTGAAAACAAAATTACTTTGTTACAAGAGGTGGAAAAGCGCATTGAATAGGGAGCACTATGTTGCATATTACTAGGAGTGCATATTACTATCAAGCGCTGCGCCGAGCTCGATGGGGCGGCTCGCTTGCGCTTGAACCTTTGCAAGTATCAGCTTCGTCCGGCCAAACAGGCTATTCAGCAAATTCACTTTGGCAGCCAATGTGCCACAGAATGCGTATATTGATACCTCCCTGCCAAGGTGGAGCTAAAAAAATCTCACTTTGGCAAGCAGTCCTTCATAGAGTACGCTCTACGCCATCCTCCCTGCCAAAGTGAATTTGCGGAAGCGTCTTCCTGCCTCTACTTCCTTACATTAGAAATTCAGCCATTTCGTTTCAGAGACAGTTCTTCCATCTGAAGACGTCATCTCTACTTTTATCTCCATTTTCTTGTTTGTCGGCTCCGATTTAAATACTATGGAATAATGACTGTTACTAAGAAGCAAATCGTTTTCCGTAATGCAGTTGAGAGGCTTCTCATAAAAAACATATGCAGAATTGACGTCGAGAACTGACACGCCACTGTGTACAAGACCTTCGGGGATTGTATAATGACTTTTTATGAATTCCTTACAAGAGGAAAATTTGACGATTAATTCGTCATCAATGCATTTCTCATTTGAGTACACGTGTATTGATCGAAAGTCATTTACCACTGCGTCTGACGGAGAACTCATATACATATTCAAATCCGTGTCTCCATATTTTTCGCAATAATTCTGATATTTTTCAGCATTAGTATCTGCTGTAAAATTATCCCCATACATATAAACCGATATGGAATTGTCTTTCTCTTTATGAAGAGATAAAGTCTTTACGTCTATAAAGTTCTGCACGAAACTCTTTGAAAAGACACATTCGCCTGGATTATCTACCGACACATTAGGTTTCTCTTTATTGTCGCCCGCGCAAGAACAAACGAAAAGAGCAGATAGCGCAAAATATAAATACTTAATCTTCATAATATTTTAGTTTTGTGTTATATATACATTTTTTGTTTATGTTGTCACAAAGAAAACTAGACTCAGGCAGTCAGGATATTTCAAGTTTCCTTTTTTGCACCATTTTTGTAGTAATGGACTCCCGTAAAAAAGAGGATATGATTAAAATAGCTTGCATCGGTGATAGTATCACTTGGGGCTTCACCATTATTAGAAGATCAAAATACAGTTACCCGGCTGTCTTGGGCGAATTGCTTAATTCCGAGTCGCAGGAGTTTGAAGTAAACAACTATGGCTATAACGATTCCACCGCACGTATGGATTCGGAGGTGCCTTATGTTAAAAAAAGGGTGTTCACTAACGCACAGAAGTTCCTTCCGGACATAGCCATAATAATGCTTGGCTCGAATGACACTAAAAGAATCAACTGGGACCCAGAAAAATTCAGGGAAGGTTATTCAAAGATAGTCGACACATTCACAGAGCTCGGTGCGAAGGTCTATCTTATGACACCCCCTCCGATCTTAAATAAAATCGAGATCAAAGAAGGAGTGGAAATCTCACGCATAGACCCTAGCATCATTTCGCTTAACGACCAGACCCTTGACGAAGGTGTAATTCCCATCATAAAGGAATTGGCCAGAGAAAAAGGGCTGCCAGTCATCGACATCAATTCGGCAATCGGAGAAGTGGAGCAGTTCAACGACGGCATCCACCCGAACCGCGAAGGCGCCGAAATCATAGCGCGGACAGTGTACGAAAGGCTCTCAAAAGACCTGAATCTCTGATGTTTATGGGTCCATCACGCCATCTGCCGCTCCGGTTTGCGGCAATCTGCGCCGCATTATGCCTTTTGTCTTCCTGTCGCACCGACACGGCTCCGCAAACGGGAGACCTTATCTTTTTCACAGGAGGCTCCTCTTCGATGGATGATGCCATAAGCAGTTCCACGGGCGATGGGTTCGTACATGTGGCGATAGTGGAAGTCGATTCCGAAGGCACTGCGTGGCTAATCGACGCCACTCCTCGAAAGGGTGTAAGTAGAGAAAAACTGGAGACCAAACTCCTCGAAGAAAAGGGGAAGGCCGTACTTATGAGATTGAAGGACAGCACTGGAGTAACAGCAAGCGTGCAGCGCGCTAAAGGCCTTATAGGCTCGCCCTACGATTTCGCATTTCTTCCCGATAACGACGCCTACTACTGCTCCGAGCTCGTCTATGAATGTTTCTTGCGCCCGGACGGCTCACACATTTTCTCGAGCCAGCCTATGAACTTTCTGAATTCGGAAGGAAATCTACCGGAATATTGGAAAGAGCTCTTCGAAAAAATGCAGATGGATGTTCCTCAAGGCCTTCCCGGTACTAACCCCGAAGACCTCTCCCGCTCCACTACTCTTCGAGGCACTTCGCTATTTCAGGAATGAGCTGAAGATCAGCGGGGAGCCAATCCACATCATTAAGATGTTCCAAGTCAAGCCAGCGGGCTGCCTCGTGCTCACGGAGATGCAAGTCGCCGCTTTCTATTTTGCAGATAAAGCAATCCATCGAAAGGTGAAACGTAGGGTAATCCCACTCCACCGTCCGCAGCAGCCTTTCCACCCTTATCTCCGTGTCCAGCTCCTCGCGGATTTCGCGAACCAAAGCCTGCTCAGGGCTCTCCCCGGCTTCTATTTTCCCGCCCGGGAACTCCCATCCATCCTTAAAATCTCCATATCCACGCTGCGTCGCGAAAACCCTTCCGTTCTCGACGATTATCGCCGCAACCACCCTTATAGTTTTCATCCTGAATCTATTTCCAAATAGTAGACAATCCGCCTTCGCTGGTCTCCTTATAAAGAGAAGGAAGGTCCTTGCCGGTTTGTTTCATCACGCTCACCACCTGGTCGAAAGACACGCGATGAAGTCCGTCCGTGTAAGAAGCGTAGATATTGGCATCGAGAGCACGGGCTGCGGCATAGGCATTACGCTTGATACAAGGTATTTGCACCAATCCGCACACCGGGTCGCAAGTCATTCCGAGGTGGTGCTCCAGACCCATCTCCGCAGCATATTCGATCTGCGCCGACGTTCCTCCCATAAGCTGGTTCGCAGCGGCTGCAGTCATCGCGCAAGCCACACCGACCTCTCCCTGGCAGCCCACCTCCGCACCGGAAATGGAAGCATTGGTCTTCACCACATTACCTACAAGTGCGGCCGTAGCCAGCGAACGGATTATGCGATTGTCGCTGAAATTGTACACCTTCTTCAAATGGTACAGCACGCTGGGCAGCACTCCACACGAGCCGCAAGTCGGCGCCGTGACTATCGTGCCTCCCGAAGCATTTTCCTCACTTACTGCCAATGCGTACGCGAATATCATACCCCTGGTGCGCAGGACATCTTTATACCCTTCAGCCCTGATAAAATAAGACGCAGCCTTACGACGCAAATGAAGTGGTCCGGGAAGCGCGCCTTCGCGGTCCAATCCCCTCTCTATCGCAGCCTGCATATTCTGCCAAACCTCGGCCAGATATTCGTTTATATGGCTATCCTCTATCTGCTCCACGTACTCCCAATACGACTTTCCGTTACGGTTACACCATTCCATAAGCTCGGTCATGGTGTTAAGCGGATAGATGTCGGGAGTATCCACCGACGGAAGCTGGTCGCATTTGATGGCACCGCCACCCACGCTATAGAAGGTCCACTCGTCGTGCCTCTGGCCCTCGTCGTCGACCACCGCTATGCTCATAGCGTTAGGATGAGTAGGCAAGAACACCTTAGGAAGCCATTCTATCTCTACTGGGCCTGCCCCTGAAAGGACTTCGTTTATGGCGACGTCGGTAAGGTGACCCTTTCCCGTAGCGGCCAAAGAACCATATAACTTTATGTGAAAGCGATGAGCATCGCCATGATGGGCCAAATAAAGCTTCGAAGCATAATGAGGTCCCATGGTGTGACTGCTCGAAGGGCCCTTCCCTATCCTATAAATCTCTCTTATGGATTTCACCGCCTAGTCCAATTTTCTGTTAGCGTAATTCTCTATACACTCAGGAAGCGTAATCTCGTAGTCCGGGTCGTCCAGTAGAGGCGAAGTCATAAGCATATCCGCAGTGGTCCTGTTCATGGCGAATGCGATGTTATAAAGAGCCGCCAGACGCGAAAGTGCAGACACGTCATTCTGATGTCCCTGAACTATAAGATTATCACAGAAGAAAATAAGCATACCTATCTTCTGCTCTGCGATAAGGGAGCCTATCTGCTGATCTCCTCCCAGCGGGCCGGAAAACAGTTTCGTGACCTTCCCCTTGAAAGGATATTCGACAGTGCCGTCCTCTTTTTCGATGGCCAATTGCTCTATGAGCCTACCGGTAGTTCCGGTAGCATATAGATTATGCCTTTTCAAAGTGTCGGCATTGAACTTGACCCAAGACATAAGTTCCTCCTTACGTCCGTCGTGAGCCACCAGAGCGATGTTTAACTTCTTCATTTTAATATATATTAAATCTCAATCCTGCAGTAAGATAAGGTAGACGATGCGATGTAAACGGAACGAGTTCCACCGTCTGATTAAGTAGGTTTCCGCCCCTTAGCCATACCATCATCCTGGAATCGATCTTATAATCTGCGTGTATTCCCAGATCCCAATACGCCGGTCTGCTTCCCATAGCCCTGGAATCACGGCTTCCCATATACTCCAGGGACACGCCACCGAATATACGGCGTAACTTGTTATAAGTAACATCTATATAGACGTTCCAGTCGGCCGGAGTGAACACGTCGGCATCTCCTTCCACGCTCACTTTCTGATACTTCGCATAGGAGTTTATGTCCCACGAGCGAGACTGCCATATCCATTCTCCCTTCAGATAAGACGAATAGTACCTGCTCAGCACCACATTAACCTGGTTCGAAGCAGGAGCGGCAAGCGCATAGAGAGGAGCATTTCCCCTATCGGAATAGCCTCCGGTCATCTTATACTGGAAACGTGTGCCTATGCTGCCGGAAAGTCCTACGAAAACGTTTACGAATTCTTTAGAAACCTTGAACGTGTTACGCATGTCGTCGAAATAATCCATAGTAAAATGAGGATTATCGCTTTTATACGTAAAATAGGAATTCGACTTGTCACCTCCCGTCACGCCCAGAACCACTTCCATTCTATCCTTAAGAAGCGGAATCGAAACATTCAAGTCGGGATAGAGCCTAAGCGATGAAGTGCGGTCGTCGAACCTGTAACCCGTAGCCTTGAAACCCGCGTCGAGAGTGAGGAACTTCCAGAGGAAAGTCATCTTAGGATTCACCTTCAGATACTTGACTCCATTTTCATCGGCACCGCGATACGAATCTACGCCCATATCATAGAAAAGGGTGAACCTGTGCTTGAAACTGCCTAACATCATAGGAGTAAGGTATCCCCTAACCTCCAAGGCATTCTCCCTGAGCGCTACCGGCATATCGTAATCGCCCGAGAATCTATAGTCTACCGTAAGTCCATAATGGAGCGATCGCACCTCGTGTCCTTTCGATGTCAAGTCGGCCTGAATCGCGAAAGTGTGGAAAGGAGAGCCGGAGAGTGCGAAATCCTTAGTCCACATACCCCTATAGAAAGTGTTCAGCGAAAGCTCCACCGGCTTGAACCACGCCCACGCCTGTGCGCCTATCCTTTCGGCCAATTCATAACCATCATAATGTCCTCCGTTGCCGTTAAATTGGCCTACATAACCGTCGAAATCCTGGTATACGCTCATCATAAACTTGTCGCTGATACGAGGCGTCAGCACTGCGGACAGAGTAGGATTGAACGCGAATCCTGCTCCCGCGTCAAGATAAAGCAAAGGGCGTCTTTCCTGTCCGCTTATAGGCCTGAACAGTACATTGTAAGGAGTAAACTCGTATGCTCCCTTGTAAGGTTTCGAGAACACCGAATAGTCGAAATTCAATCGAAACTCGCTCAGGGAATCCGGAATCTCCATCTCCACCGTCTTACGCTCCGAGCCGCTCATATCTACCAGAAGGTCGTTAGTCACCTCCACCGTCTCGTTAAAGGTCTGAGCGGAAAGTCCGGCACCCAAAAGCACACAGGTGCACGCGAGAATATATCTTTTTACGTTAATCATAACTGCGAAAGTTTAACTGAAACAATCTGCTGGATATCATCGCCTTCTTCCGGCGCAGTATATCCGTCTCTTACGCTCTGATAAGTAGCTACGGCCTGTTCTATCATATTTCTCTCCACATAGGAATCGCCCAAAACTATAAATGCGCGTGCTAGCCAGTACGGCTGTTCGGTACACTTGGCAGAGAAATCGAATACGCCGTTTTCCACCTCTTCGAATTTACCCCAGTCGAAACGAGCCTGAATGATAAGGTAATAGCTCTCGGCACCTTCTGCAGTGTTAGGCTCTGCGATGAGTTTGCCCAAAAGCGCAAATGCCTTGTCGCGCGAAGATGTCGTGAGGTAGGATTTGGCCTGAATGAACTGAGCCTCACGGCGAAGGTCCTTCGAATCGGTCACCTTAAGCAGCGAGGCAGCGGCATCTATGGCCTGCTGATACTTCGAAGACTTGTATGCGGAGCGCATCGCGCCCTTATAGGCATCGGCCTTGCTGGTCATAGTGTACTGAGCCCCGGCCAATCGCATATACAAGTCGTACGACACGTCATATCTTTCCAGAGAATACGAGAGCATAGCGTAGTCCATAAGTGCAAATTCCTCGAAAGAGCCGCTCAAGCCCCCATCCAGAGACTTCTTGTAGTACTCGCAAGAGCGCTCCTTACGGCCCAAATTCTTATTCGAAGCGGCTATGTAATAGTAGGCGTCGCAGGCCTGCCTGTCGCCCGGATACATAGACAGGAACTTGTTAAACGAACTTATGGCACCCAGATAATTACCTGCGAGGAACACCTGCTCGGCCGTGCTGAAATACAGGGCACGCTTGTCCTCAGGAGACTTTCCTACGCTCAAGTGATTGGCCTCCAGATATTCCAGATACTTTTCAGGCTGCTTCATAGCAGTATAGACCGACTGAATGGAGAGAAGTGCATCCTGAGCATACGGGCTCGACGGCATCCTCTTCACGAGGTCTTGATAATCGGCCAACGAACCCTTTAAGTCACCCATATTTCTCTTGACCATACCCTTGCCTATCAGGGCCTTGGCCACGAACTCAGGGTCGGAGGTGCGGGATAGGAGCAAATCGAACACCTTAATGGCGTTAGTCTCGTCAGAGACGTCTGCGTAGGCCCTACCCAGCTCGTTCATCGTCTCACAATAGTACGGCACGCCGGAATTGGCCCCCAGAGCGGACGACAGTGCCTCCACCCTATCCTTCTTGTTTCCGGCCAATCCGCACGCCACTCCCATATAGTAATATGGATACAGGTTGTCGAGTGCCGGATATTCCTCCACTGCACGTGCATAATTCCTAGCCGCACTCTTATAGTTCTTCGAAGCGAAATCGCAATCGGCCCTGCGAATAAGGGCATCCTTGCGCGCGATTCCGTCGCCACTTCCTATATAAGTGTCGAACCAGCGGGCAGAATTGGAATAATCGCCCAGCTTGAAGAAACAGTAAGCTATGTTATATGAAAGAAGCGCTCCCTCGCTACGTCCGTCAAGGGCAGAGAGGTTGTACAAGTCGTTATAAACGTTAAGAGCGTCCTTGTAATCGTCTATGACGTAGTAGGTATTGGCCAATGAATAACGGCACAGTTGGCCGAACTCATCGCTCTTGTCCAGGTAGTAGGCAGCGGCTTTCAGGTAAGGCACCGAAAGGGCGTAGGAGCCCAAGTCGAGGAGCTGATGCGCGCGCTGGAAATTGGCCTTTATATAGTTACTCTTCTGGTCCACGGAGAGTTCGTCGATGTTATCGTAGAACTCTACTGCCTTAGCGTAGTCCTTTCGCAAGAGGGCGGACATAGCCAAGTAGTCGTAAATCATCTCGCCCTTCTTCGATGTGCCGTAAGTGTCTATGTATGTTTTAAATACTGTCTCGTCGTTATTAAGGTCGAAGGCAAGCTTCGCGTAATTGAAGAGGGCGTCCTCGCTTATGTTGGCATCGAAACGGAGGGCCGACGCCTGCTTGAAACTCTCGAGCGCACCTACCTTGTTCTTTATCTTTATGTAAGAGTAAGCCTTCTGATAATAAGCGATTTGGCTAAGCGAATCGGCTCTATCGCCCATACGGTCGAAATTCTGTATGGCGCCTCTGTAGTCGCCCACGGCATATAGTACCGAGCCTGCGTGGAAATAGTCGGCGCTCGACATCTTGCCACCCACGGTAAGGTACTTTCTGGCACTTGCAGCGTCGCCCTTGACCAGGAAAGACTCCGAAAGCATACGCGAGAGGTATTTCTTACGCTCCTGCGGAATGGTAGGGAACATAGCCTCTCCGTACTTTATAACATAGTCGTAATCCTTAGCCATAAAATGGCAATCCACCAGATAGAAAGCACTTACCTCACTGAATCGAGGGTCGTTCACGCTCTTTTCAAACCATCTCTGCGCAAATGGGAAATTACGACAGTTGTACTCTATCATACCTATGGCGAAATAACCGGGATAGGTGTATTCCGTCGCGTATTCGACTGACTTCAAGAAGCAATCCTTAGCCTCTGCGAAAGACTCGGATGCGAAAAGACAATACCCTTTCTTATACCAATACTCCCCGGCTTCCTTACCGCTCAAATCCTTTACGTTTACCTTTTCGAATTGGCCTAGGGCGAAAGCGTAATCTTCCCTTTCGAAGAGCAGAAGGGCATATTCGCGGTGAATCTGCGAATACAGGATGCTGCGCGGGCGCTCATTTTCCGAAGCGGCCACTCTCGAATCCACGTCCGGAGAGTTGAGCTTAATGGAGCACAGCAGCGCATAATCCGCACTCAGGGGCTCCTGCGGGCATTCTTCGAAAAGAACCTTGGCCCTCTGGTACATCCCCTGTGAATACAGGACAAGTGCATTTTCATATATGCCGCAGTCTGCCTTTACGGGTATTACCCACGCGAGCAGACACAATACTAGGATATGTCTTTTTCCAATAAGTCTCAAATTCATAGTCAACTATATTACTAAAGCCCCAAATTTACTAAATTCTTTCCATTATGCCTTAAAATTTGCTATTTTTGTACACACCTTTAATGTAAATGGTATGATCATATCTGTCAAACACGCCGACATCACTAACTCCGACACCGTAATCCTTTACGATGTTAATATGGACATAAATGAAGGTGACTTCATATACATCACCGGTAAGGTAGGCACCGGAAAGACATCGCTTTTCAACACTTTCACTGCACAGACTATGCCTGAGAGCGGAAAGGTGGAAGTGTGCGGATATGACATCTCTTCCATAAGGACGAATGAGATTCCTTTCTTGCGAAGGAAGTTGGGTATCGTATTCCAGGACCTCCAGCTCCTAAAGGACAGGACGGTTCACGATAATCTTTCATTCGTACTCAAGGCCACAGGCTGGAAAAAGGACGAAGCCATAGAGAGCAGAATCGACGAAGTGCTCGCCGCCGTAGGCATGAGCACGAAGGCGCACCGCTACCCTTACCAGCTTTCGGGAGGAGAGCAACAGAGAATATGCATCGCGCGCGCCCTTCTTAACGACCCACAGATAATTCTCGCCGACGAGCCTACCGGCAATCTCGACGAAGAAACTGCCGAAGGCATAATGGAGCTTTTCGAAAAATTGAACAGGGAGCATAACACAGCCATCGTGATGATTACCCACGACAAGGGCATAGTAGACCGCCATAAAGGTAAAGTCTATGTCTGTGACAATGAGAGCTGTACCCTCTGCGAAGGAACCCGACAAGGCGAGTAAGGATGGACAGAGCCGAAAGATACCATCACATCCTGGACTATTTCCAAAGGGAAGTGCCCATAGCCGAGCCTGAACTCAGGTTCGAGAATCCATTCCAGCTAATCTGCGCCGTACTTCTGTCGGCCCAGTGCACCGACAAGCGAGTAAATATGGTGACTCCCCGTCTTTTCGAAGCCTATCCCGATGCACAGAGACTCGCCCAGGCATCGCCATCCGAAGTAAAGGACATAATCAGCTCCATATCCTACCCTAATGCGAAGGCAGAGCACCTGGTGGAGATGGCGCGCGGACTCGTGGAGCGATTCGACGGACAAGTACCTTCGGACATCGATGCTCTGATGTCGCTCAGCGGAGTGGGCAGGAAAACGGCCAATGTCGTCGCTTCCATCATCTATAACAAACCCGTAATCGCCGTGGACACCCACGTGTTCAGGGTAGCGCACAGGCTGGGCCTTAGCGACGGAAAGACCCCGGAAGCCGTGGAGCAGGATCTTGAGGCTAACATAGCCGAACAGATTCGTCCCATAGCGCATCATTGGCTCATACTTCACGGACGATATATATGCAAAGCGCGCACTCCTCTGTGTGAAAAATGCGCGCTCAAATCTTATTGCGAATACTATTTTCTTAGCGGACGAACTGCTCTTTAAGCCTTTCTATCTTAGCATCGGCATCGTCTCCCTTAGCCCCGAAATAGAATTTGATCTTAGGCTCGGTTCCGGAAGGACGAACGCTCACCACGTCTCCGTCTTCATCGAAGAACTGAAGCACGTCGCTTTTAGGAAGTCCGGTAAGCTCCGGATGCAGATAGTCCACTACCTTGCAAACAGGGCTGCCACACATCTGGGTAGGCGGATTGGCCCGAAAATCTGCCATAATGCCACGAATCTCTTGGGCGCCGCTGATTCCCTTTCTTACCAGGCTCACAAGCGCTTCCTTACGATAGCCGTAGAGCGAGTAGATTTTCTGCATCAGCGAGTATAGGGTCAGGCCCTGCTCTGCTGCCCAGCTTGCGGTCTCGGCCACGAAGATGGCAGCGCACTGAGCATCCTTGTCGCGGACGAATTGGCCCACGTTAAAGCCGTAGCTCTCCTCTCCACCGCAGATGAATTCGCCGTCGGCCTCGTGCTTCTTCACCACTTCCGCTATGTATTTGAAGCCTGTAAGTACGTTATGGACAGGCACTGAGAAGCTGTCGCATATCTCGCGGAGAAGTTCCGTGGTAACGATGGTCTTCACGCAGTATTTTCCCGGAGTCAGGCGTCCGAGTTCCTTCATACGCGAAAGGATGTAGAATGTCATGAGGGACGCCGTCTGGTTGCCGTTGAAAAGCACCAT
>Ga0256405_10010997_pt1 | contig 11710 bp, 1 predicted proteins | sample RumenRJG_02DNA_FD_189096 | JGI IMG/M metagenome (GOLD analysis project Ga0256405, IMG submission 189096) | Bovine rumen microbial communities from Lethbridge, Alberta, Canada - RJG_02 | ecosystem: Host-associated > Mammals > Digestive system > Stomach > Rumen | place: Canada: Alberta | collected...
GGGCGGCTACGCCTACTGGGCGCCGTGGACGTTTCTGATCAAAGGCGTCATGGCGTTCGTGTTCGCGTCGATCGCGGAGACCGGCGAACCCGGGGAAACGCCTGCGTTTGCGCGTCGGCTTCTTGCTTACGCCGTTTCGGGCGCTTTGATGGTCGCGGGATACTACCTTGCTGCGTCCGTCATGTACGGAAGTTTCCTCCTGCCGCTTTCCTCCGTTCCGTGGAATCTCGCGCAGGCGGTCTCGGCCGCGGTCGTCGGAGAAGTGTTCGTCCGGTCCGGCGGAAGCGCGTACGTAAAAACGAGGCTTCGCTGAAGCGCGCGGCGGGATCAGAGGAACGATTCGGGACACATAAGAGCATGCTCTTCCGGGCGGTTACCTTACGGTTACCGCCTTTTGTTTTGCCGCCCGGTTTTACCGGTCAGACACGCGGAGAAGGCGGTATTTCTGCACGGAATTGTGCATTTTCGCGATGCAAAGCCACAATATCTTGTTAATGAAGGAAATCTTAGGTTTTCTTAGGGTGTTTTTCTGCTCTTTTTGTTGAAATCAAGCCGTTTGCATTGAATTTTTCATTTGATGATTATATAATAAATTGATTGGGATTTTATTGCCCTTTTTGTGCAATTTTTTGGGATCGGAAGCATGAGGTTATCAGACAAAAATGATCCGCGGGATGCGCGGAGGCTGCCGGCCGTCTTCACGGCCGCGCTTCTGCTTCTTGTTCTTGCGGCGGCGGTCCTTGCGGGATGCGGCGGAAGGGGAGACCCGTTCGCCGGCAGAGCAAAAGCCGACGTCAGCGGGTACCGAAGCATGAAGGGCGTGCAGGACACGCGCTTCGTGGAGACCACCGTGAAAGAGACCGCGCGGCTGATGAAGGACAAACGGAGCTTCGCGCTCTTCCTGGGATTCGAGAAGTGCGCGTACTGCGACCGGATGATCCGGACGCTGAACGAAGAAGCGGCGGAAGCCGGGCGGTGCGTCGGGTACATCGATACGCGGAAAGATCCCGGGTGGAAGAACAACACGGAGATCGACGATTACAACGAACTCGTGGAGCTCTTCGGGAAATACATGGAAAAGGACGACGACGGGAAAGCGCATCTGTACACCCCGGCCGTGTATTTCATCAAAAACGGCAGGGTGACGGGCGTGCACGACGGCGTCGTTCCCGGGTACGACGATCCGGAGGAAAAACTCACCGAAGAAGAAAAGACGATGCTGGCGAACATGCTGAAAGCGGACTTCAAAAGCATCGGGTAGCGGAAATCGTTAAAAAAGCTCAGGAGAGCGTTTGAATATCGAAACGGATCCGGCGGGGACGCCGGCCGTAAGACAGGATTTTTCATAAACGGAGGAAATTATGAAAAACAACGGAAAGAATGGAAAAGTCAGAAGAATTTGGGCGGCGGCAATGGCGCTTGCGCTTGCGCTGTCGGTCGCGGCGACCGCGGCTTTCGCGGACGACCTGATGAACACCGTGCCGTCCGACGAAGGGTACACGAACAGCGTCACCACGTTCAACGACGACAACGGCGCGTGCACCAACGATACCATCGTGGGGCAGACGCCGTACAGCGGCACCAATGTGCGCCAGTCGACGAGCCCCTCGTCGGCGTCGACGTTCGCGGCGGGCATGCCTTTGTCCACGATCTATATCGACCAGGACAAGGTGAAGGATCCTACGCTTGGGAAGTTCTATCCGCTGCCGAGTCCCTACTCGCAGTATCTGAAATTCTATTCGGATTCCGGCAAGGTGAACTACGATGCGGTGAACGGCCCCAAGAAGTTATACGCGAATACCCTCAATGAACTGGAGGGCGATCTTTACTACGTCATTTTCCCGAACGCCGCCATTCTCCCCGACGGGACCAAGGCGGACCTGAAGATCACATATTCGAACGCGAAGATCGTCATAGACCAGAGATATGCGATCGGCAACATGCCGTATAACGGAGAAGTGTTCCTGACGACAGGCGGCAACTTCAGCTACGGCGGGACCGATACCACCAATATTGCGAACCTTCCCAACGCCTCGGACAGGCAGGATGCGGTCAACAATGTCGTTCGAAAGTTCTATTCGGACGGCACCGCTGATTTCTCCAACGGCAACATGCGGCAGCCCATGATCGGAAAGACGATGGACGCCACCTACCAGATCGTGAACAAGAACGAAGTCCCGATCGAAGGGACCTTCATCTACGCGATCACCGGAATCAATCTGGACAGAGACCCGTACAGAGGCGGCGCCGGCGCCGGCAGCAACTACGGCAAACCGTTGTGGTACATCGGAAAGGAAGCGCCGGAAAGCTTCGACGGACTCACGGACGCCGAGCGCGATGATTACCACTTCTTCTCGGAATCCATGGTCATCAACGCCGGGCAGGCGTCCCAGTATATCTACGTCAGGTCGAACAACAACTCGCTCGACGACACCAACCAGACCGCTTCCGTCGATCAGCTCACGCATTACTATTCCCAGGTGAGGAAACACAGCAGCGGCAAGACCCAGATCATCGGAAACGCCTGGATGAACACCAGCGGAGTCAGCCAGGCCAGCGACACGTCTTACTGCTCCGGATTCGTGACCCTCGCCGACGCGGCCGCGGGATTCAAGGTGACCGCGGGAGGCCACGGCGGGACCGGCAACAGCGCCATGAACACCAATACGTTCCAGAGCAAGACCATCTGGTACCGCTACACCTCGAGCACAGGCCCGCACGGGAACATCGAGATCACGAGCGAAGGAAACTATAACAAGAAACTGACAGACGGCGGAACGGTCCTCGGACCGGGAACGTACGTCGTGACGGAAGGAAAGACCGTCACTTATACGATGACGCCGGAGATCGGCTACAAGATCAAAGACCTTCATATCATCGACGCGAACGGCAAAATGCAGGAAGTCAAGTTCGACAATGAATCCGTCAGCAAGATGAAGAAGGGCGACACCGTGACAGTGACCACCGCGGCCGGAAAGGAAGGCGTCCTGAAATATGAGATGGACGGCACCTATTCCTTCATCTACAAGCACGCGGAACACGACGAAAAGATCCACGTCGAGTGGGAGCCGACGACGGCGGACATCCTGGTCGCCAAAGTCTGGGACGACAGCAACGACAAGGACGGCATGCGGGAACTCGCTTACTCCGATCCTTCGACGACGCCGAAGTTCAAGCTCCAGAGCTCAATCAACGGCGGACGCACATGGGAAGACGTTACGATCAACGCGAGAGGAGAGGCCGTCACAGAACAGACGGTGCCTTCGGGAAAGGACGACGATCCCCAGAGCAGCACTTATGGAAAATACCTGGACGGCATCTACACGATCAACAACGATAATTCGGGATACAACCATCCGTACACATGGCAGTATCTGCCGATCTACACATATGACGGCAACGGAACGATGGCGCGTACGATCTCTTACAGGATCGTAGAGCTCCCGGATGCCGCGATACAGGATTACAAGAAGGCGCAGTACTATGATACACAGTCCTTCGAACTCACTTCCGAAGAGACCAAATCCTGGGAAGGATGGCAGATCTATGAGGACAGCTCAGACGGAAAACACTACGGCCTCCGGGGAGACGACCAGTATTACGAAGTGACGATCAACAATGAGGATTACGAGGCGGACGGCATCATCAGCGCGACTCCGGCGGATCCGCAGCCGGACAAAGATGATCTGTCCCCGATCTCGTCCGTCAACTACAGGACGGTCGACAGGGCGATCCCGTATCAGTCTGTCGATATCAAAAATGAACACGACGCGCGGGAGATCTACGTAGACGTCACCAAAGAGTGGGACGACGACGCGGTCAAGGACGAGACCACGACGAGCGGCGTCAATGAATATGCAAGAAGAGACCTGAAATTCGTTCTGCACGGAGAGACGGAAGACGGCGCGGTCGATCTGAACGGCAGTGCTTCCGGCAAGGATCTGGAGCTTCTGATCACGACGTCGGAAGCGGACGCGAAGATCCGGAAACTCGAAGGATACGTATTATATAAAGACGGAGACGGCAACCAGTACGCGAAGGTCACGGGCCACGCCACCTATCCGGACGGCTATTATCCGGTCACCGGCGGCGCGATCGATTATTCCGCCGGCGCGGCGGCTGTCGAGGAAGCCAAGCTGAAAATCGCCTTCAACGACACCTACAAGATCGACGACGACCACTACGGCGCGTACTTCGATGAACTTCCGACCCACGACGGCGGAAAGCCGATCACCTATACGGTCACGGAAAAGATCGAAGACGCCGACGCGCAGGACGGCTGGAGCGATGCGGGCTCGAAGAGCCTCGCGTGGACGACGACGGGCGGCGGCCTCTCGCCGGTCCGGGACAGCGCAAATGAAGTCGAAGGCTACACAGGCGAATTCATCAACACGCCGACGATCGACAACGTTTATGAAACGCTTCCGATGACGATCAAAAAACGCGACGCCAAGACGAAGGGCGCCCTGGAAGGCGCGGAGTTCACGGTGTACCTGAACGCCGTGAACGGGACCAAGCCGCTGGACGACCGCGATACGAAAGTCGAAGGCCAGCAGATCTATACCGACGGCACGAATGAATACGTGCTTCGGGTGGATCAGTCCGACCAGGAGAAATACTATTATACGTTCGCCGACGACGGAGCCGGCGGATACACCTATACCAAAGAAGATCCGCAGCCGGAGCCGGGAACGCTTTCCCCGAAGAAGAGCGCGGTCGAATCCACGCTCGTCACGACGGACCTGAACGGCCAGGCGACGATCAAATTCCTCGAGCCGGGCACCTATTACGTCCAGGAGACGAAGGCGCCGGAGGGCTATCAGGCGGATCCGACGATCTACGAGTTCATCGTGGACCGGAACCTGAAGAGCATCCGGCTCAAAGACGTGGACGACGGACATCAGACCAAATGGTGGGAGAAACTTTACGATCTCCTGTTCCACGACGGCGTCCCGGCGAACACCAACTGGGAGGCGGCGGCCGACCGGATGGGCGGAACGCTCACGATCGACGATGATCCGCTCACGTCCAGCATCCTCGTGCGGAAGTTCTGGGAGGACAACGACGACCAGGACGGCGTGCGGCCGCAGAACGGCGATCCGAAGATGCCGAAGGTCGTTCTTCAGTGGACGACGGGCGCGCACATGGCGGAAGGCCATCCGGTCTACACGAACGGAACGGATACCTTTATCCACGACCAGACGGACAACAAGTATTACAAAGTGATCCGGGAAGATACGACAGGATCGTTCGAGCAGGCGGACGCGGATCCGCAGCCGAAGGATCTGACGGAAACACAGGAGACCTGTGAAGGCAGGACCGTATACAAAGACGCTTCCGACGTCAAATACGTGATCGCGGGCGGCGTCTGGCACCGGGTGACCGACGTGGACAGCGAGGGAGAGGTCTCGACATCTGCGGCGTCGCCGCAGCCGAAAGAGGCGGATCTCGAACTCGTGATGGACGCCGGCACAAGCTGGCAGAACGTCGAAGTGCCGGACGACACGACGGGCGATCCGACCGACGCGAAAGCTTCCGTCACGTATGCGGGCGGGCCGGTGCTCACGCATCAGCACGACGCTTACACCTGGAACAGCATCCCGGCGTACCGCGACGGAAAGAAAGTGACGTTCCGGATCGCGGAAGAAAGCGTCCTGCTCGACAACGACGTCTACGAGATGAAGTTCAGCCATACGAGCGAGACGCTGGAGAAAGTGTTCACGCTCGTCGACCGGAACGGACAGGGGATCTCCACCCACAACCAGACGGTCGACGTGACCAATAAGCACGAGACGCAGGTCATCAACATCGAAGCGTACAAAACATGGAACGACGACGACCGGACGAAGCGCCGCGAGGCGACGGTCACGCTGTACAAGACCGTGAACGGCGCGACGTCCGCTGTGACGAAACTGGACGCGGGCGGCCACGCGGTCAACGACACGGGAACGGTCCCGACGTCGGACGAGACGGATCCGGTCAAGGTGTGGAAGGATCTTCCGGTCTATGAAGGCGGATATCCGATCACATACAGAATAGAAGAAACGACGATCGACGGATACAAGACGGTATACGAAGTCGATTACACCAAACCGGGCGCCGCACAGGGCGATCCGGACATTCACGTGGAGGAAGAGGGAGACGCCATCGATTCCTCCGTCGTGAAACGTACATATTATACGCAGGCCGATGAAGACGCCGGCACGATCCCGGACGACAAGCGCGTCGGAGACGAGAGCACGACCGCGGCGTTCCGGATCGAGAACGACGAGACGATCGACATCGAGGTGGAAAAGACCTGGATCGACGGCGCGAACGCGAACGTCACCTTCGAACTCTGGCGGACGACGACCGACGAAGCGGATCTGACGGACAGCGCGTTCAAAGAAGGCGACATCTGCTATCAGAACAACGAAAACGGAAACCGGATCAGCGTCCAGGACTATGAAAACCTTCCTGCTTCCGAGCAGGCGAAATTCACGGTCGTCCGGGGCAGCGACTGGAGCCCGAAGGGCTACGCGCTGAAGACGGATCCGACGCAGATCATCACACGGGACGAATACGACGCGTTGAGCAGCGATCAGAAGCTTCTCTATGAAGAGGTCAGCATCGACGGTTGGAAGAAGGTGGACGAACACGAATTCGCCGCTTCCCAGTTCCTCAATCTGTCGACGGGAGACAGCAAAACGTATACGTTCGAAGATCTCCCGCGGCAGGAGGTCGAGACCGTTGACGGGCAGACCGTCTATACCGACGGTACGACGAAATACGTGCTCCGCGACAACGGCTCCGGCGAACAGAAATACTATACGTACACGAAGAACGGAAGCAGCTGGAATTATACCGAGGCGGATCCGCAGCCGAGAAAGGCGGATCTGCACGTTTCCTACCAGAATTACCTGTACCGCGTGCTCGAGACGCCGAGGCTCGTGCGTTTCGCCGCGGACCAGACTTCCAATACGAAAGTGACCGACTACAACGTCCATGCGTCCAACGGCATCGCGAACGTCGTGATCGTCAAGGAACTCGACGGAAGAAGCTGGCTGGACAGCGATAAATTCTTCTTTGAAATGGAGCCGGTCAGCGCCTCTGACATGACGGACGGCTCGCATTCGATCAGCACAGACGACATTCCGCTGCCGCAGCGTCTGTTGCGGCGTGAAGTCTATGAAGACGCAAGCCATAACCGGTATGTCCTCGACGCGAACGGCTATTACCGGCTGGTCACGGAAGAAGGCGGCGTGGACGTGGTCGCGAAGCGGCCCGCGAATCCGCAGCCGAAAGCCGATGATCTGACGGCCACAGGCGATTCGATCTCCGCTTCCTGCGAGTATCCGATCGCTGACGCGCAGAAGAGCGACCTGAAGGTCGGCGCCATCGGCCGCGCGGTCGAATTCCTGGCAGTCGAGTTCGGCGACGAGGGCGTTGTACCGAGAGGCCATACGGTCGAATTCAATTACAAAGTATACGAAGTTTACGACGGACTCGGGACTTCGCTCGACGAAGCGACGGACCACACCGGCGTGAAAGACGGGATCACCTATGCGGGAGAGAGAGGACTTCTCGGATTTGAACCGGCGAGCCACGATCTGAAGATCACCGTCACGAACGACGCGAACGGCAAGATGGCGACCGCCGTTTACTGGGACGGCGCCTCTCAGACCGGCGCGATCCCGGTCTACACGAACGAATACGACGCTTCCGCAGAGATCTCGAGTTACGTGATCAAGAAAGTCATGGGCCGCGAGATCGAAAGCGGCGACGCGTTCAACTTTACGATCACCAACATCGGAAGCGCGCCGTTCCGGACTTCGGAAGACGACGCGGGCAGCACCGAGTCGACCGCTGTGACCGACTATGCCGCGATCGATCAGAACGCGGGCACGAAGGTGTCGGAAAGCAACGGGAAATTCGATCCGGAGGACGGCAGCGGCGGGAAGATCCGTGCGCTCAAGCCCGACCTGTCCGGCTGGATCAGACTGTCGGATCTTGCGCATAAGACCGCGGACGGAAAAGCCACCGATACGTTCATTTACGAGATCACCGAAAATCCGAAGAACGCGGCTTCCGATCCGAGCAGGGCGAAAGACGACGATCTGACCATGGATGGAAACCGGATCTATATGAAGATCGTCGCGACCGATAACCAAGACGGCACGCTGAAGATCGAGCAGAGCTACCACAGCAACGCGTCATGCAGCGCGGCGTCCCGGCTCGACAACAGCGTTCTCGTCAGCAGCGAAGACGGGAGCATCGCGCCGGCCGGCGCGTCGGCCGACGACGTGAAGAAAGTGAGCGGCATGACCGTCTATGAAGACGCCGGCGGAAACCGGTATGTCCGGAACGAGACGGACGGCAAGTACTATAAGCTCGATGAAAACGAGCAGATCGCCGACGATCCGGAAGAAAACGATCCGGAAGGACTGACGGAAGTCAAACTGTACGAATATGCGCCGGCGGCGCTCTTCACCAACACGCAGACCATCGACATCCCGGTCGTCAAAGAGTGGGTCGGCGGACCTGCGATCGAAGACGTGACGCTCCGGCTGATGCGGAAACTGATCCCGCTTTCGGAAGAAGAGGATCTTACGTATGAGACCGCGGAAGCGAGCGCGAACAAATGGATGACGGTCGGGCTCACGTATTACGCCGAACGGGGAGATTTCGTCAAGGAAGACGGAACGCCGGATTACGACGACGGCTCCGACACGACGGCGAGCGAGACCTATCAGCGCGAGACCGTGCCGGCAGGCGCGACCGAGGCGGAGAGAAGGGCGATCGAGGAACGCAACAAAGAACTCGAAGACTTCAACCTCAGCCTCCCGAAGTACGTCACGCAGAACGGAACGACGTACCGCGCCGTCTATAAACTGGCGGAGGACGACACCTCCGACGCGTACAAGACGACCTACCGGAGCCGGAAAGACGGCGAGGAAGACACCAAGGGCAACCGGATCCACCTCGACGGGGAGACGCTGGTCGTCACCAACACGGTCGCCGCGACGAACGTCGCGCGGCCGGCGGCGGTCAAGCAGCTGCTCGGCAGACGGTGGCTGGAAAGCGACAAGTTCGACTTCACGCTCGAAGCAGCCGGAAAGGGCGCGTACAACGAAGACGGTTCGTTCAAGGAGATCGACGGCAGCGCGGACGCGAAGGCCAAAGTGCCGATGCCGGAGCGCTACGTCAACAAGAACGATGAAGACGACGTCATCAGCGTGACGGATTACAAGAAACTGTCCGACGAAGAAAAAGAGGATTACGAGAAACAGGGAAGCGACGACGCGGACGCCGTGATCGACGATACGACCGTCGACCCGAACGGAAACCTCGAGCGGCTCGCGCGCTTTGATGAGATCGAATACGAGATCAACGATCTCGTTTACAACAAGACGAGCAAGCTCATGCAGGGAGACTTCTTCTACGTCATGAAGGAGAAGATCCCGGATGACGCGAAGAACGAAGACGGCGTCGCGTACAGCGAAGCGACCGCTGCGCAGAAAGAGGCGGGCGGCTTCAAGAAGAAAGGAATCACGTACGACGGCGACGAGCATACGGTCCACGTCCAGGTGGGCGCGAACCGTACCGGCGAACTGCAGGTACAGATCGCCTACGATGAAGACACGGTCGGCGACATTACCACCGGTACGCAGTTCACGCCGGTCTATACCAATAAATATGACGCGGAGACGACGCAGGATGCGGAGATCCGCAAATACGTCCTGGGCCGCAAGTTCCAGAACGGCGAGACATTCACGTTCGAAGCGCAGCCGCTCGGCGGAGCCCCGTTCGCGGATGAAAACGGCGACACGATCGAAAGCGGCAAGGTCGTCAAGACGATCACCGCGGACACTTCGGTCACGACGGAGTATCAGAGCGTAAGACTCGACAAGCTCCACCTCGCGCTTTCCGACCTCACGCTGACGGTCGGGAAGAACGGCGCCAAGGATCCGCGTGATCCGGCACCGGTCGAGAGAGTCCGGCTGAGCGATCTCACCACGATCGCGACGGAAGGCATGAAGTACGGCCGTTTCGTCTACGCGATCACCGAGACGGCAGCTTCCGCGGAAGACCTCGAGATCGACGCGGACACCGACTATGCGAGGATGACCGTCATCGACAAGGGCGACGGCGTACTGGACAGCAGAGTCGAATACTTTGAAGACAGATTCTGCCTGATCCCGCGGTATGAGCCGGGGACGCAGGATGAAGACGACGGCGGCGACGGGACCAAGGTGCCGGCGAAGGCGGCCGTATACGTCAACCGCCTGCAGCGCGACATCAAAGCCACCAAGGCCTGGGCGAATCCGGCGACGAGCGACGTGACGCTGAAACTCCAGTGGACGATCAACGACGGCGCGAACTGGTACAACGTCGCGGATACGCCGTGGATGGGCAGACCGGACGGAACGAAGATCATCAAGAAAGAAGCATCCGGCGACGACCTGACCGTTACATGGAACGATCTTCCGGCGTACGCCAACTACAGCGACGCGAGCGGTTCGGACGGCGACTCCTACGACCTGAACGACAAGTGGATCAAGTACAGGATCACGGAAGAACCGATCGACTTTGTCGACACGAGATACAATGAAGAGCCTTACGAGGACGGCGACGAGATCGATACGAAGATCAGCGACGGACAGGGCGGACAAAAGAACAAATACACGGAACCGACGGTCGGAAACGGATCGCCGTTCATGACGGAAGAGGAAAAGGACGAGGACGAGGAATACGTTCCCATGACCGACCAGCTCTACGTCACGAACTTCCGGAAGGACATCGAAGGAAAGACGAAGTTCGGCGTCGTCAAACAGTACATCGGAAAAGTCTGGGAGAATGAAGAATTCACCTTCCGGGCGAGACCGCTGAAGAGCGCGCTCGGCGATAAAGCGGAACTCTCTGACGACGATCCGGACAAGTACACGGATTACGACGAAACGACCAACAAGATGCCGACGCTCGCCAACGACACGGCGAAAGCGAGCAGACAGACCTCCAGGGTCAGCGTCAACGAACGCTCCGCCAACTTCGGCGAGCTCACGATCCGGCTTTCCGATCTCGAGGCGGTCACAAGAGGAGACAACAAGGGCATCGAGAAGGGGATCTTCCTCTATGAGATCAAAGAGGTGATCCCGTCCGGCGCCGTCAAGACGGACGAAGTCTGCGGCAAGGACGCAGACGGAAACGACCTGTATTATTACGCGGCCAAGGACGAAAACGGAAACCTGATCAAATACACGACCGAAGCGCATACGGTGAAGATCGTCGCGGTGGACAACGGGAACGGAAAGATCGAGACGACCGTCAGCTACGACGACCGCGAGACCGGCCAGTTCGTTCCGGTCTATACGAACTATGCGATGCTGAAGACGCCGGTGGAAGGCACCAAGACCTGGATCGGCGGTAAGAAGAACGAGCACGTGAACGGCACGGTCACGCTGGAGGACGGCAAGATCACGGCTTCGACCGACCGGCTCGGGCTGAAACTCAAGCGGAAGCTCAATAAGTCCGGCGCGGAAGAAGAAACGCTGACGAAGGACGACGCGGGCCGCACCCTCGAACTCGTCTGGGTGAAGGAGATCGCGGCAGTCCCGCCGACCTGGACCGGAAACTGGGTCGATAAAGAAGATCCGGACACCGTCATCTCGGACGACGAGTATCAGGCGCTGCCGGCCGATGAAAAAGACAATTACGAAAAAGAAATGACGGA
>Ga0256405_10010998_pt1 | contig 11709 bp, 7 predicted proteins | sample RumenRJG_02DNA_FD_189096 | JGI IMG/M metagenome (GOLD analysis project Ga0256405, IMG submission 189096) | Bovine rumen microbial communities from Lethbridge, Alberta, Canada - RJG_02 | ecosystem: Host-associated > Mammals > Digestive system > Stomach > Rumen | place: Canada: Alberta | collected...
GACAACAACATCCGGCTTCTTGGCATTTCCGTCATAAATATATCTTGTCTCTAGAAGCTGTGCATCAAATAAACTTGTCCCATCTTCTACTATATAGAACGGAATCGTTACAGAGCCTTGATAATTACTGTCACTCTTAGCCGTTACCGTGACACTATAGTCACCGATGCCTCCATTCTTAGCCAGTAAAGATACGCTATAGTCATCCTGCTGTCCCTCTTCATCCGGTACTGTCACAACATCACCGCTAACTTCATACGAGTCCTTAGGCAGCATCATTCCATCCGCGCTGGCAAATAGCCTCATGTTATGGACACCATGTGAGGAGAAGAAGTAAGACTCTGAAAGCTCTGCCATATCAATCTTAGCTTTGGAAATATTAAATGTCAGCCTCTTGGTACCTGTATAGTTGCCATTACCTGTGATGGTTACGGATGCCTCACCGGCATTCTTATTATTCTCATACTTATAGGTATAGTCATAACCATTACGTGAAGCTTCACCTTCCACAGAAGAATCTATGCTGTCTTCACGTATTCCTTTAAGTATAGTATCTGAGTCCTTAACAGTGACATACGGTGTCTTCTTATTGCCGTCATAGACATACTCTGTCTCCGACAACGTCGCTGTTATATTACTAGCTTCTATCTGCGCCGGTTTAATCGTATAATTAGAGGTTATAGCTCCCAGGTAGTCACCTGTACCCTTGACAACAGCTATGGCAGTACCAACTTCGGTATTATGGTAATAATCAACAGTATAATCTGTGCCCTCGGTCAGAGTTGTATTTCCATCCTTCACCGTAACAGCAGGCTTCTTAGGCGTTCTGTCGTAGGTATATTCACTCTGTGACAGTTCGACACTACAACCTGTTATATCATGTAGCGTTCCGGCTGGTTGAATCGTAAAGGGAAGGGTCTTAGGCCCGGTGTAATCGTAGTAATTACCCATCAACGTTACCTTAACCGAGGCTTCTCCTACACCTTTGTTGTTTTCATATTCTAATGTATAATCCTGCCCTTCCTTAAGCATAACATCTCCGTCTGTCACACGTACGGCGGGCTTTATCTCGCTTTCGGTATATATATACTCATTCGCATATAACGAAGCATAATCAGTTAGAACCTTCTGTCTGATATACCAATTAAAAGGATCACCATACTTGAAATTAGAAGAATCAAGTGTATCTATCTTCAAGCTATACTTCCCTGCATTGATTCCTGTGTCCCCGCTTATTTTACACTCGTTAAGGGGCACTTCAAGTGTCTTGCCATTCACTTCCGCTACGACTCTTAGTACGCTGACTTTATGCAAATTCCCGGTATAAGGAAAAAACTGCTTATTAAAGTCAACTCGCGTAATTGTCGCCTTTTCAATCGTAAATGGCACTTCAACCGTACCTGTATAATTGCCTTCTCCGGTTATAATAACAGTTCCCTTTCCGGCATTAATATTGTTCTTATAGGTTACTGTATAGTCCTTACCCTGTACTAATACTTTAGAACCTCCGGATGCAAGACCGTTATCTGTTACCGTAACCGTCGGAGTCTTGGCTGTTCCGTCATATGTATAAGATGTAGATTCTATGTTACAGGTAATTGAGTTGTCTTCCTGCTCAATCTCTCTCGGAGTGATGCTCCACATAGCTGTAAAGCTTCCTTCATAATTACCTTCGTCCTTCGCTTCTAATGTAATAAGATACGAGCCGGCATCGGTCTGATTATCGACAGTCGGATTAATTTCATATTCGCTTGGATCCACAGTTCTACCCCCGGACTTAGCACTGACATCCGGTCTTGGATGAGAGGAACCGTCATATGGATAAGTATACGGAGAGAGTTCAACCTGGTCTAATGGCGCATTTTTAATCTCAAAAGATAATACAAATGGTTCTAAACCACTATTCTCTCCTTTCATTGTAACTGTGATTTTTGCCATTCCTACTGTAGTATTATTTGAATAAGTAACGTCATAATCAGTTCCTGCTGTAAGGGATTTGCCTGACAGACTCACCTTTACCTCGGGCCTAATCTCTTCACCTGTATATAAGTAGGATTCGTCTTGATTAACAAAAGTCGCACTAAGTCCATCTGTACGCTTATAACCACAGTCCTCACAGGTCATACCACTTGCGTCCCAATGATGTAACTGCTCTCCTTTCTTATATTCATCACAATAATTACATTGACATGTATGACCATGTGCCGTAGCAGCATAATCAGAACTATTATGTTCACATTCACCAATTAGAATATGTGGTGCATCTAAGAGGCGTGCTTTTCTATATTCCTTGGTAACCTTTTGCATACTATCAAGATCAGCTTTAATATCCTCTGTATACATAATCGATAGGTTGTCTGCGATACTGCTAGTAGCCTGCGTGTTATTATCAGAACCACCACCTATTGCACCAACATCCTTAAGAGCTGATTTCGCAAGCAACACACCTCCTGTCATCTTAAATGTCCCCGGACTTCCGCCTCGTGGCGCAGTCGAATATCCGCCACCTATTGCCGCCGGAGACTTCTGGACAGGATGACTAAAAATAGCCTTGCCTATCAAGTAACCGATAACCGCCGCAATATCTTGACCCGGCTTCGACGCGTTGTGCTTTATCTTGACATTATCTGTATAATCATATGTTATGGGATGTACGGTTGCTACAACATATCCATCTGTAATAACAAGACTGCCTCCATCGCTGCCTGCAGAACCACCTATAGCGGCACCACCCTCAGTAGAAGAAGCATATACCTCTCCTCCGGAGATTGTAACAGCACCACCTTTCCCATCGTCAAATCGGTTTCTTTCCGATTTTGAATTATAACCTCCGCCTCCGATTCCAGCACCTTTCTTGCTTGTCGTAGCCACAATTCCACCGGAGATAAGTACATTTCCACCATTACCGTTACATTTTTTTCCTGCAGATGGCTCGCCACCACCTATCCCGGCTCCTTGCCAGCTCTCTGCGGAGACTTCTCCACCTTTGATTATCACATCTCCGCCTTGGGAACTATAGGCACCTGCACCTATTCCGGCTCCTCCATATTCAACTATGCCTCCTACCTTTGATTTATCAGTCTCCCCGACAGTTTCCTTAACTCTACCGCCGGTTATTAATATTCGTTTGTCATCCGCGATTCCTCCACAGCACCCGCCTCCAATTCCGGCTGAGCCTGCACCGCCAATTGCGTTAATCTCTCCTCCCGATATGGTAATATTACCTGACGCAGCCTCGTAACCTCCTCCGATACCGGCTCCATAGTAACTTCCTTCTGCCTTAACTTTGCCACCGGTAATTATGATTTCTTCAGGTCCTCTTCTCTCTTGACCGCCACCAATTCCAGCGCCTCTTCCGGCCTCTGCCAATCCATGAAAATTATTCTCTCCTCCACCAACGGCGTACACATCTCCACCGTTAATGATAATCTTGCCACCATCATCACTTTTGTCGCCGCCTCCGATTCCGGCGCCACGCTTATCACCGCCACGAGCCTCAACATTACCTCCGTTGATTGTTATCGTACTTATTACGCCACCTCCGTCGCCGCCTCCGATTCCGGCTGCGTCTTCTCCGCCTTTTGCAAATACGGTTCCCCCATTAATCGTGATACAGCCAAAGATTCCCTTTTTCCCGGCGCCGATTCCCGCTGCTCCACTCCAAGATTGTGCACTGATACATCCTCCATTAATAGTAAGACTTGAGCCATAAGCATTTTCTTTATAATTCCCCCCTAGAGTAGCGTTAGAATCGGACAAAATGCCTTCAAAACCCTTCCTTGTCACAGACTTGCCAAAGATTTCATAGTGAAAACCCACTGCAAGAACACCATTACCCTTTTCCTGACCATAGATATTAAGATGCGCACCCGGTTGTATATGGATTCCGCCTGTTGAATAGAACTGACAGTCATCCATAAGAATAAAATTAACCGTACCACTAACCGTAGCCCTTTCTAAACTCTCAGTATTCCCCTGGAATACATACCATCCATCCGTATACGTGGTAATCTGATTATCGCTTGATACAAGTGTATAATCACTACACGTTCTAGCCTCACCACCCAAGTTGTTCTCATCACGGTAGATATAAGTAACAGGCTGGGACGCACCAAGTAAAGCCGGTGCTGCATCTGCAGTAATCGGCTCACTCACCATAGTAATTCCCGACAACAGTCCAATAACCAACGCTATCGACAATAGCATGCTCATCAATTTTTTGGTGACATTCTTTCTCATTTGTATTCCTCCCAATACCACTATAAAAGCAACAAAAGCGCCACGCATGACAAAATGAACTAATTTCGCCAAGCTCGACGCTTAATAATCATAACCATATAACATTAATTCCCCTTAGTGCGCAATCGCACCTGTCTGTCTGTCAAATTATAGTCTACATAGTACATTAAATAAAGTCCTTTATATAAATTATCCACTCAATCTATCTTTCTGAAGATATACTAAATATAGCATAGATACCGTATTTTATCAAGAAAAACCCCATATATGGCTGTCAACCCGTACTTGTTGAGGATGTTTTTCTCTTCATCAGAACAACCAATAGAAAATATCCAACCGTCAGTGCGCCGGCAATTACATAACTTACGTTCCATGGTATATTAAATCCTATTTTGGCACTAAGTATATAGCAGGATATGATATACATATAGAACGCCCCGGGAATCAGCGCCATAATATAGGGCATATTGTTAATCTTCATATAGACCGCAATCACTGTGAAGCCAAAAAATGCTATGGTCTCATTTGCCCATGAAAAATATCTCCACAGGATATTAAAGCCCTCCGGATTGCTCTTAGCCCACACTAGAAGCACGGCAACAACTGCAAAAATACATAAAGCGAGAATCAAAATCTTCTTCTTATCCTTATTGTCGATATGCAGTGCATCACTTACTATTAATCGCAAAGACCTAAGAGATGTATCTCCCGTTGTGATAGGCAGAATAATTACTCCGATTATTGCTATTATACCACCAAACTCTCCCAACATATTTTTTGCTATAATCCCGACTACCTGGGTCACAGATCCTCTAATGGTGGCAGCATCGGTAATGGCAAGCTCCAATGCTCCTATGCCAGCGGCTGCCCATACCATGGCAATAAAGCCTTCCACAATCATCATATTATAGAAAACCGATCTTCCATCTTTCTCGTGAGATATTGTACGGGAAACGAGGGTCACCTGTGGTGCATGAAAACCGGACACCAATCCGCAGGTAACTGTAACAAAGAAAATCGGTATAAAATGATCCTGATAGGGATATCCTGCATTTGCCATATCCCAGAGTTCTACGAGGGGATAGCCTTTTAAAAACAGTCCGATAAAAATCCCAACTGTCGACAACAATAGAACTGCACCTAAAACAGGATAAAACTTGCCTATTATCTTGTCGATTGGAATAAGTGTAGCCAATATGTAATAGACAAATATTGCTCCGTATACAATCCATACAACCGGATTACTTGTAGAACTCTCCTGATTAAGTATATGCGTTACGAATAAATCTCCCGGCATGTAGACAAACACGGCTCCTACAAGCAGCAGAGACAAGCACATGAATACATTGTAGAATACATATATGTGCTTTCCCAAAAATCTGCGTACCAACCCCGGCATCTGATCTCCGTTATTCCTAACGGACATCATCCCTGTCATATAATCGCTAAATGCTCCGCCTATCACACATCCTATAGGTATAGTGATAAACGCAATCGGTCCAAACAGTGCGCCCTGCAAGGGTCCTAAGATAGGTCCCGTTCCTGCTATATTAAGAAGCTCTATCAGGCAGTTTTTCTTTTTCTTGATGGGGACAAAATCCATATTGTCCCTTCTAGCTACGGCAGGTGTAGTGGCGTCTGTGGGCGCCATTATTCTCTCACTAATCCTGCCGTATACCATTCCTCCTATAACCAATATTGCAAGTCCTATAATAAATGTAATCATAATACTCCTTAAGGCAGTATCCGCCCGTAAAAGGGCAGATTGTCAAAATATTGAATCATCTACTCTAACTTGAACTTTCCAACCTCTGCACTGAGTTCGCCAGAAATCTCACTGCTAGCTGTAGCCTCTTCATCAATACGGCTGATGTTATCAGTCATTTCAATTGAACGTTCTGCGTTGTCAGCGACTCCATTGGCCGCCTCTTCAACCGCTCTGTTAACAGCGTCAGCTGAATCCTTAATACTATTAATATTAGTCTGAATTCTATCTGTAATACCCGAGAAGTTCTCCATCATCTGAGAAATCTTCTCTGCAGCCTCTTTATATTCCTTACTTGTATCTGCCAGATTAGAGAAGCCTTCTATAGTTGTCTCATTAACAAATGCTATCAGGCTCTCAGCTTCCTTGGCCAGCTCATTAACTGTCTCTATTACATCAGAAGAAACAGCCTGAATCTCAGCAGCTGCTGCCTGTGAATTATTGGCCAGTTCTCCAATCTCTGTTGCTACTACAGCAAAACCTCTTCCTGCTTCTCCTGCACGGGCTGCTTCGATAGATGCATTAAGAGCAAGAAGATTAGTCTGATTAGAGATTGCAATAATATTGCCTGTTAAGTCTTCAATTCTACTAACAGCCTTAGAACGCTCAATCATATCAGTTACAGACTCTGACATCTCTGCAACTCTAACCTCTGTATTGGCACGTTCTGCATCAGCCTTCTCACCAACACTACTTGCAGATATCTTAACCTCATCTGCGAAGGCATGACCACTATCAATCTCAGATGCAATGTCATCGAATTCTTCAGCTATATCAAGAACCAGTTCATTAATATGGTTAATGGATGCTGCTGTCTCCTCCATAGAGGCGCTCATCTGTGACATGGTATCTGATATAGTTCTTGCGTCACCACGAGCATTTCGCACATTGTCAGCAATCTTAACTGATGCTGCGCTTAGCTTATCAGAACCTGAATAGATAGACAGAAGCATTACACGAATAAATTCAATTAGCTTATTGATATTATTGCCGATTACTTCGAACTCATCACCAGACTGAATCTCAATCTGTCTTGTGAGGTCGCCATCACCTGCTGTAAGGTCTACAATCTTATCATTAAGAACAACGAACTTACGGCTAAGAAGTCTTCCAATTATGACAAGAATTATTGTACCTACAACAAGTACAATTGCACAGACTATAATGACATTAATAAGAACTCCTGAGGTCTGCTGTGATATCCACTCCATACTTATATCAACACCAACTGCCGCAACAACTTCTCCGTTGACATAAACAGGTGCATAAGAAGAAATGTGAGTTCCCCACTCATCGGTAAAAGGTTCACTATCAGAGACAACCTCGCCCTTCAATGCTGGTGCAGCTTCTTCGTCCTGAAATTCATCGCCTATCTTAGAGGCATCTTCATACTGACCATCTACTGCGTACTCCATTCCTCCTGACTCGGTAGGTCTGATTGTATAGAGGTATTCCGACTTGGAAGTATCCATGAACGTAGTTAGCATGTTACTTACATCGAGATACTTATCTGTCTGTTCTTCACCAGGCTTAACTGACGTGATAGTCTTGCCATCCACCATGGACGCGACCATGGACGCTGTGTTCTGTCCTGAGGTCTTGGCCTGGTCTAATAGCAAGCTATAGATTTTGGTATAGGCTATTACTCCTAATACAACGTCGGAGATTAAGAATAATATAACAACTCCGAATATAAACTTATTAGTAAAACTAAACTTTCTGACTTTCATGGCATTCCTCCTTTCAAGTCTCCTCACCAATCATGTCCCAACTACATATCTCATTAAAATGCCATTAAACATTTTATTGTAAATCAAATCGCATAAACTTTACTATTGTAACTTGAACTTTCCAACCTCTGCGCTGAGTTCGCCAGAAATCTCACTGCTAGCTGTAGCCTCTTCGTCTATTCGGCCTATATTGTCAGTCATTACTGCAGAACGTTCTGCGTTGTCAGCAACACCATTTGCCGCTTCCTCTACAACGCTATTAACCGTCTCAGCAGACTCTCTTATTCTATCAATATTAACCTGTATTGAATCTGATATCTCAGCAAAGGTAACCATCATCTCTGAGATTCTCTCAGCAGAATTCTTATATTCTTCGCTGGTGTTAACCAGATTAGATAAGCTCTCAAGTGTCGTCTCATTAACAAATGTGATAAGTCTCTGGGACTCCTCAGCAAGCTCATTTACGGTAGCAATAACTTCGGAAGACACTGCCTGAATCTCAGCTGCTGCCGCCTGTGAATTACTAGCCAACTCGCCAATCTCAGTTGCTACTACTGCAAATCCCTTACCTGCTTCTCCTGCACGAGCCGCCTCAATAGATGCGTTAAGTGCAAGAAGATTAGTCTGATTAGAGATTGCAATAATGTTACCAGTTAAATCTTCTATTCGACTAACAGCCTTAGACTGCTCAATCTTATTAGTTACGGATTCTGACATGGATGCTACCTCTACCTCAGTAGTAGCACGCTCATTCTTAGCATTTTCACCAACTCTTGTGGCACTTATCTTAATCTCGTCTGCAAATGAGTGACCGCTCTCAATCTCTGTTGCAATATCCTCAAATCCATCTGCTATGTCAGCTACAAGGTCATTGATATTGTTAATTGATGCCGCCGTCTCTTCCATATTAGCACTCATCTGTGACATGGTATCAGATATGGACTTAGCGTCGCCGCGGGCATCACGAACATTATCAGCAATCTTAGCCGATGCTGAATTCAACTTGTTAGAGCCATCGTTAATTGACAGAAGCATCTGACGAATGAACTCTATTAACTTATTAATATTGCCACTGATGACCTCGAACTCATCACCGGATGTAATCTCAATCTGTCTAGTTAGGTCGCCGTCACCCTGGGTAAGCTCAACGACTTTGTCATTGAGAAGAACGAACTTACGGCTAAGTATCCTTCCTATAATAACAAGAACAATTATGCCCACAACAAGAACGATGGCGCACAGGATAATTATATTAATTAGAAGCGAAGTGGTCTGTTGGTTAATCCACTCCATGCTCATATCAACGCCAACAGCACCGACAATGTCGCCATTAAGAGTAATTGGCGCGTAAGAGGTAATATGAGTACCAAACTCATCAGTGTCAGGCTTACTGTTAGATACCTGCTCTCCCTTAAATGCTGGCAGAACCTCTTCATCATCGAACTCATCGCCAATTGATGAGAAATCTTCAATCTGCGCATCAATTGCATACTCTACTCCGCCATCCTTAGTTGGTCGAACTGTATATATGTATTCGTAGCCAGAAGAATCCAGATAATCAGTAAGAACGCGACTCACTGCCAGGTAATCCTCAGTCTTCTCTTCCCCTGGCTGAACCTTAATAACCTTCTCGGCATCAATCTGGGAAGCCACCATGGCGGCAGCGCTTTGGCCAGTGCTCTTAATCTGGTCTAGCAACATGTTATATGATCTGCTATATGCCACAACACCCAGAATAACATCTGAGACTAAGAAAAGAATAGCAACTCCTATTATTATCTTGTTGGTGAATCTCATTTTTCTGACTTTCATAATCGCCCTCCTTAGTCAATTATGGCATTGCGAGAAAACCCTGTCAATATTATAAGATGATTCGCGAGAATTCCTCGTCGTCAGAGAGGTAAAATCCCTGGGAAAAATCTGCATTCTTTCTGCCTTCAGTAATAACTGGCTTCTCAACTACAGAAAAGCTTGTGTGGAATAGTCTCATCATAATTATGTCCTCCGTTATTAGTCCCAATCTAAATCATCCATTGCGTCATCTACGCCCATTGCGTAATCCTTGTCTCTGTTATACCTGCTCTGGCTATAGTCGTCATCCTCGTAGATTGCATTGTAGCCTGCATCGTAGTTCTCAGCTGCTTTGCGGGCGTTGCTCTTGCTCTTGCTGGAGCTGGAGCTTTTGCTGGAGCTGGAGCCGTAGCTCTTGTTAGAGCCGGAACTCTTGCTGGAACTAGAACTCTTGCTGGTAGAGGAAGAGTTGCTCTTAGTTGAGTTATTATTCTTGCTGGATGCTCCATTAACATTTACAGTGCTTTTCTTAGTGCCAGAGGTTGAAGTAGAGGAACTGCTGGAACTTGAGGAACTGCTAGTTGATGCGCTGCTAGTAGATGTGCTGCTAGTTGATGTATTGCCTGAGGCGCTACTGGCTGCATTCTTACTGTAGGCATCCGCTGGGGCTTTCTCAAACCAGGTCGAAGGCTTACCAGCAATTAATATAATAATGCTTAAGCAAGGCAACACTATGGCAACTCCATACAAGATTCTATTCTTATTACGCTTAAAAAAGCTATCCTTAGATACATTCTTATTTTTATTATCAGACATATTCTTCTCCCTCAATTATATAATAAAACTAAATAACGCACCCGCCGACAGAATAATTGACAGTATCAGATAGACTTTCTTCAGTTTACCTTTCTCAATAAATGAAGAAATCAGGAAGCCAATCCCCATAGCGAACCCTATATATGTAATCCCTTCACCATCTTTACCTATGTTTAATGCCAATACAAAGCCAAGAATTACTGATGCAAGAAGAATAACAATTATAATCCAGTTAAATGTATCTTCCTTGGTCCACTCGCTTGTACCATCAGTCGAACTTCGGCTTCCCCTTCGCGAAGAATGACTGACATGATAGTCGTTTGATTCTCTATCTAAATCATCATACATAATTTCCCGTTCGTTGTTATCCAGTTTGCCATCTCTGTTAAAATCATAGTCTCCATCATACATAAAGTATCCCCCCTAAATGTGAATCAACATTCAAATACAATTATTCTATTTCTATTGGTCTCCTCTTCAAACAAATCATTGCAATCTATCTCATCAAAGAATGTCATCTCCTCTACCCTCATAAGAAATGCTACATATTCATCGGAAGGATAATAGAACAGCAACTTTATCTGTCTAGGATTCTTGTGATAAGAATCAATAATGTTGTGAATTGCCTTCTCAAATATTTCTTCCGAAAATGGGTTGAAGAAATACATCACATTAGAATCATTAGGTAAAGGGTAGTCCTCCACTGAACATTTTACAAAATCCACTCTCAAATTCTTATCCTCTAGATTCTTAAGAGAAGCCTGATAGAATTCGTCTATACACTCTATGCCCGTGCACCTACAGCCTGTCTTCTCGGCAAGATAAAGGCACGCCCTTCCCATGCCGCTGCCATAATCTATCATATAAGAATTTGCATCTATAATGCCACTGTCAGCTAGCCGCTCTAACACACTATAGGGTGTGGGCTCATAAGGAAATATGTTATCGTCGGAATACTTCTCACTCCTTCCCTCGGTATCCATATTATGTAACTTGTCCTTAAATATATCACCAAATTCCAAGGTTGTTTCCTCCTTATGGGTGGGCGTTGTAAGGCTGGTTTATAGAGTATTTATAAAAAGGCAGGTGGTGCGTACCATCTGCCTTTGTTCTTCTGCGTCCCCCTGTCAACTTTCATCTATCTCTTTTGCTAGTTCCATTATAGCATCTTCACTTTCTTCTAACTCATCAGCTATTTGAGAAATAGATTTGCCTTTAGAAAGCTTTACAGCTATTTTATCCAGTAGCATTTGCTTTTCACCTAACTTAATTCCATCATCTTTGCCTTCATCATAATTAAGCTTCATTCTTCTCTCAAATGTATAATCTACCTTAGTCACTTCTAACACCTCCGATCTTCTGGATGTG
>Ga0256405_10010999_pt1 | contig 11708 bp, 10 predicted proteins | sample RumenRJG_02DNA_FD_189096 | JGI IMG/M metagenome (GOLD analysis project Ga0256405, IMG submission 189096) | Bovine rumen microbial communities from Lethbridge, Alberta, Canada - RJG_02 | ecosystem: Host-associated > Mammals > Digestive system > Stomach > Rumen | place: Canada: Alberta...
TGCGCTCGTCGTAGAAGGTCAGCAGGCTTCCGTTTTCATCAGCGAGGCGGAAGTTCTGAAGCGCGACAGCGCCGACCGGATCGGCGGTATCGCGCAGAACAATCGCATAGGCCTCCGGCCTGCTCAGAACGTCGCGGATGACTCCCAGACTCTCCTGCGGGCTTTTGTGCGGCGGCCAGCCGGCAGGAAGGCCGATCGCCGGATTTTTCGCCTGCTCATAGAGGGAACAAGCGTCCCGCTCCAGAAATGGCCTCAGTATCAGCCTTTCCGTGACCAGACAGTTGTGCTCATTCAGGGAAGCGTGGATCAGATCCCCCTTCCTGTAAACCAGCTTCAGGGAGAAGAACGGCACTTCAGGCTCCGCAAAAATAAGCGACAGGAAGATCCGGTCGCCTGCCCAGTGCGGAATCCGGGTCAGACGATCCTTTGGCAGCCAGGCCAGATCCCCCTCCTCAAAAGAGATAACTTCGCCATCCGCGCTTTGTCCGACATCGCCGGGCTGATTTTCTCCTGCTTTATGAAATGCCGTCACCAGAAACAGATGCATGAACTCTGTCTCCGCGTCATCGTTCTGGAATGTCACGATTCCGCAATAGCGATACCAGTCGATATGAAGTCCGGTTTCCTCCAGCACCTCTCTCCGCATACAGTCCTCGGGGCACTCCCCCTGCTCAAACTTACCGCCGACGCCAATCCATTTCCCATGGTTCTCGTCGTTCTCCTTGCGGATCCGGTGCAGCATCAGCACCTTCTCATCCTTCACGATATAGACAAGGGATGTTTCTCTCATTGCTCTCTCCAATCTCTCCATTCAGAAGCCGTTTCAGTCCGTATCCGCTTCGGTCACCGGTATGTGTTTCTTCACCTGCCATGTCAAATTCATGGAATTTCGCATTTGAAAAAGGTCAAAGTTCTGCATTGACAACCTATATACTGTCCCATAAGATACCACTGTTTTACCAAAGAAAGAAGACCACATTCAAGACCGCATCCGGAAGGGAAGACTGTGGGGAACATTCTGCAGCATGCGAGGGGGATCAGACTTATGCAGACAAACATGACAAAGGGGAATCCTTTTTCCATCATCATCCGGTTTATGCTTCCACTCATGCTCGGGAATATATTTCAGCAGCTCTACAACATGGCAGACACCATCATTGTCGGACGGACCGTCGGGCAGACCGCCCTGGCCGCGGTCGGTTCCACCGGCACCATTATGTTTCTGATGCAGGGATTCGCGATCGGCCTGACGACCGGCTTCACCGTCCTGACCAGTCAGACCTTCGGTGCCGGGGATGAACGGCGTACCCGCCGCTCGGTGGCGAATGCGGTTCTGCTTGCCCTGATCACGGCTGCCGCTGTCACCGCCATTTTTGTTGTCTTCATGAAGCAGATCCTGCATCTCATGAATACGCCGTCCGACATCTTTGAGGACGCCTACAGCTACATCTACACAATCGCGTGGGGACTTATCTGCTGCGTCTTCTACAATCTCGGCAGCTCACTGCTGCGCGCGGTCGGAAACAGCAAGATCCCGCTTTTCACCCTGCTGTTCTCCGCTGTTCTGAACGTATTCCTGGATCTTCTGCTCATCCTCGTCTTCCACATGGGGACCCGCGGCGCCGCCGTCGCGACCAACATTTCCCAGGCCATCTCTGCTGCCCTCTGCTTCCTCTACATCAGCAGGAAGGAAAAGCTCCTGATCCCGCACAGGGAAGAATGGTACATCGGCAGGACTGATACAGCCTTCCAGCTCCATGTCGGGCTGCCGATGGCGCTCCAGTTCGCCATCACAGCCTCCGGGACCATGATTCAGCAGTCCGCAATCAACACCTTCGGATCGACCGCCGTAGCTTCATTTACATCGGCTTCGAAGTTCCAGAATATCATGACGCAGAGCATGGTCTCGATGGGGCAGACCATGGCCACCTACAGCGGACAGAACTATGGCGCAGGCCGGATTGACCGCATCCACCAGGGTGTCCGGACTGCCGCTCTCTTCTCCGCTGCGCTCTCCGTTGTCGAAGGCCTCATCGTCTGGTTCCTCACTCCGTATACACTCGGTCTGTTCTTCAACAGTCAGACCAATATTCAGGAGCTTCTGCCCTGGGCAACACCGTACATCGGCGCCTGTGTGCTCTGCTATATTCCGCTCTCCCTGCTGTTCATCTTCCGCAATACGATGCAGGGCTGCGGCTACGGTCTGCTCCCGATGCTGGGCGGCGCAATGGAGCTGGCTGCCCGTCTGGTTGCCTCCCTGCTGGCCATCCACACAGGTATTTATCTGTTCGCTGCCGTCAGCGATCCCAGCGCCTGGGTTGCCGCCGGCGTCTACACCGGACTGGCATACCTGTATGTCATGAAGGATATCCAATCAAAAAGAGCAGATTGACTCTTCCCTGCTCGATACGGTGACTTAGCCTTCATCTCGCTCCGCACTCAATGATGAGCAGTCGACTTCATAAAAAAACAGGCCGGGCTCCAAAGAGCCTCGGCCTGAGGGTAGCGCCTGCTATTCTCTTTATTCTTCTGAGAAGTCTGTATCCATCGCGGCTGTCACATGATAGTCCGGGAAGGCTTCTCTGGCTTTTCTCAGCATATCCTGATAGAGCTTCCCGCGATCCTTCTCATTGAAGCTGACAACCATATCAAAGCGCATTGCCTTCTTCTCTTTCTCGACATAGAAGCCATGCACCTGAAGCACATTGGGGTTCTCCTTCAGGATTCTGATAAGCTTGTCACGCATCTGCGTGACCTCGGGATCCTTCGTGTTGTAGGAGTAGACGCTGATAGCAGTCAGCAGCACGCCTTCCTTCTGATAGACCTTGGCTGAAATTGCCCTTGTCAGGTTGTCTATTTCGTCCGCGTTCAGCGTATCACATACTTCGACATGAATCGATCCATTATAGACATCCGGTCCATAGTTGTTGAGGACCAGGTCGTACGCTCCCCGGACCTCCGGAAATGAACAGACATCGGCTTTGATTTTTCTTGCGAGATCCGCGCTCACTTCCTCCCCCAGGATTTCCGAGAGGGTTTCCCGCAGCATGTCGATTCCGGACTTGATGATCACAGCGGAAATTACCGCGCCGAGCCATGCCTCCAGCGAGACGTTCGTTGTCAGATAGATGGCCGCAGCCGCCAGTGTCGAGGCAGAGATCACGGAATCCATGATGGCGTCCTGCCCGGAGTTGACCAGCGAATCGGAGTTGACCCTCTTGCCGGTCGCCTTCACAAACCGTCCAAGCACAATCTTCACAAGCACTGCCACCGCGACAATCACGAGCGTCACAGCCGTGTACTCCGGCGTCTGCGGATGGATGATCTTTTTAACGGACTCCTGAAGCGATGTGATGCCGGCGTACAGCACGATCAGAGAGATCACCATCGCGCTCAGATACTCCATCCGGCCATAGCCGAACGGGTGCTTCTTGTCTGCCGGCCGTCCCGCCAGCTTCGTCCCGACAATCGTAATGATCGAGGATGCCGCATCGCTCAGGTTGTTCACAGCATCCATCACGATGGCAACAGATCCGGATGCCGCCCCCACAACCGCCTTGAAACCTGCCAGCAGGACATTGGCAAAAATCCCGATCAGGCTGGTCCTGACAATTGTCCGGCCTCTCTTCTCGCTTTCATTCTTCTCCTCGTCAGACTCCGCCGCGAGTCTGGACTCCTTCAATGATACTGACACAGTCATTCCTCCTCTCTTGTCCGCCTGCAGCTCTGCCCGTCTTTCACGGTCTCAGCGGCGAAAAAAGCAAGTCCCTGCCAATCGGCGTGTAGAACAGTTCACGGAACTTGTCCGCATCCTTCGTCTGTCCAAGCGCCCACATCGTCTTCGTCACGCAGGCCTCCAGTGTCATGTCGTAGGATTCCGGAAGATCGAACCGGCTCTTCATCGTCTTTCCGACCTCATACACCGACATGTCACTGCCCTCATGGACAACCTGTGTTGCCATGATGACCTGCTTCCCATCCGCGATGTATCTGGAGATGGCATCCGCGTAGCTGACCGGCGCATCCTCGCCGGGAACACACACCGTTCCGCCTTCTGCCTGCGCATCCGGCAAAGTGCCCCCCTGCGCCGGTGTGCAGTTCGGCAGTCCCCCGACGCCAAAAGACTCGATGATCACAGCGTCCGTACGGCTCCGCATCAGGTCGATCAGGCTGCCGTCCTCCCCAGGAATCAGTTTATGCAGCATGACGCGTCTGTCAAGCTTGTGATAAACCTTCAGCGGCCTTGTAATCATGAACTTGTCATCGATGTAGAAGGCAATCCGGTCATCCTGAATCACCGCAATGGTCGGATAGTTGATGCTGGAGAATGCATTATAGCTCTTTGAGCGCTCCTTCTTTGCCCTTGTCCCGGCGATCACCTGACCGCCAAACACAATGTTGACCCCGCAGGCACGCTCATCACAGACAAACCGAAGACTGTCCAGAAGATTCGTCCTGGCGTCCGTGACCGCCAGGTCAATCGGCTTCTGCGCACCGGTAATCACAATCGGCTTGCGGCTGTTCTGAACCAGGTAGGAAAGTGCGGCAGCCGTGTACGCCATTGTGTCTGTCCCATGACAGATCACAAACCCGTCGTAATGATCGTATTTTTTCTCAATCAGATCCGAAAGGATCAGCCACTGATCCGGTCCGACATTGGTCGAGTCCAGAAAAAACGGCTGAACCGTCTCGATCCGGCAGAACGCACCCGCTGCCGGAATATAAGTCAGAAGCTCCTTTGCCGTGATCGCCGGACTGAGCCCGTCCTTCGTATATTTGGAAGCAATGGTGCCTCCGGTCGCAATCAGAAGAATATGCTTCATTGGAAATTCCCTCTCGTCATCTGCCTGCTTCCCGGATCGTCCGAAGCAGCTGTCTCTCTTCATCTGTCAGCTCTTCCGTCTCAAGCATGTGCCGTTCCCGCTCTGACAGTCCTCTCCTTCTGAGCAAATCCGGTCTCCGCCTCAGGGTCCTGATCAGCGACTGACTCAGCCGCCACGCCTCTATCCTCTGATGATCCCCTGTCAGCAGCGCTTCCGGAACCGGCTCCCCTTCCACAACCAGAGGCTTTGTGTACTGCGGATACTCCAGCAGGCCTTCCTCAAATGACTCTCTCTGCGTGCTCTCTTTCCTGAGAATCCCGTCCAGCAGCCGGATCACAGAATCCATTACAACCTTCGCCGGAAGCTCACCCCCGGTCAGAATATAGTCTCCGATGGAGATCTCCTCGTCGGCATGACGCATGACACGCTCGTCAATGCCCTCATAATGCCCGCAGATCAGAATCAGGTGCTCCTTCTCCGCCAGCCTTCTGGCAGTCTGCTGACTGTACAGCCGCCCTGCCGGTGTCATGACACAGACATACCCTTCCGCGTCTTCTGTCAGATCCTCCGCCCGCCCGTTGCCTTTCTGTACGGCCATCAGCGCATCCAGAATGGGCTGTGCCCGCATGACCATGCCGGCGCCGCCTCCATATGTATCATCATCGATATGTCTGAAGCTTCCGCCCGCAAACCTCCGGATGTCGACAATCTCGATCGAAGCAATCCCGCGGCTGACCGCCCTCGCGATCACCGGCTCCCTCAGGAACCCGTCAAACATCTCCGGGAAAATTGTCAGTACCGATATCTTCATATCCGTCCGCTCAGGAATGATGTCCGTGCCGCGGCGTATAGAAGATCAGCGCCTCCACCGCCCAGGCAGCGATGTCCAGTATGATCATCCAGGCAAGAAATTTCCACATAAAGCCATCTCCTTCTTCTCATGAGCTATCACACATATGAGATCTGTCCATCGGGCGCTTCGACCGTCGTTCAGAGCGAGTCTCCGGCACCCGCCAGCTTTCCATTTCTCCCCCACGTCAGGCAGAAATACAGCACCAGCAGGATGCCGGTCGGCACCCAGCTCACCGGATAGCTCCACATCAAGGTGGAGAACTGCGGCCAGACCCGCGTCGCGATCAGAACCCACAGAACCCGCAGCACGCAGATCCCCGACACACAGATGACCATCGGTGCAAATGAATCTCCCAGGCCTCTCAGCACATCCGAAAAGATTTCAATCGCAATAAAGGTCACGTAGCATGGGACGAAGAAGTGCATCATCATCCTTCCAAGTCCGATGACGGTCCGGTCCGTCGTGAACAGCCCGATCAGGATATCTGCCATGAACCAGAGTATCAGAGAGAGCGTGATCGTAATGATCGTATCGATGATCAGCGATTCACGAATGCACCTGCGGACGCGTTTCATCTTTCCGGCTCCATAATTCTGCCCGATGAAGGTCGTCACAGCCACACCGAACGAATTGCTGGTCATCCAGAAAACCTGGTCCGCCTTGCCGCAGGCCGCCCAGGCTGCCACATAATTCGTTCCGAACCCGTTGACAGCCGCCTGCAGAATGACATTCGTGATCGAGTATGACAGTGACTGCACCATCGCAGGAATCCCGATCTGCAGAATCCGGGTCATCTGGCGTCTGTTGATCCGGATCTCCCGAAGCCGGACGCCATAGCTCTCCCGGCTCTTCATCAGGCACTGCATCACCAGGACCGCCGAGAGCAGCTGGCAGAGAACCGTCGCCAGAGCTGCCCCGAACACACCCATTTTCAAACCCGCTACAAACAGAAGATCGAGTCCGATGTTTGCAAGGCAGGACACAATCAGGTAGTACAGCGGCCGCTTCGAATCGCCGATCGCCCGGAGAATCCCGGCGCCCATGTTGTAGATCAGGTTCGGCACCATCCCGGCAAAATAAATCTGCAGGTAGATTCTGGAGTCTGCAAATGAATCCGCCGGCGTATTCATGCCCTTCAGCATGGGGTCCGCCAGCAGGACACCTGCCACCATAAATACCGCGCCGAACAAAACAGACATGGCAATCGAGGTATGAACTGAAGCCGATACCTTCTCATCATCCCTCGCCCCGAAGTACTGAGCAATGACGACGGACGCACCTGAGGCCAGCCCCAGGAAAGCGCCGACGATCACATTGACGATCTGCGATGCCGCGCCTCCGATTGCCGACAGGGCAACCGTCCCGACAAACCGTCCGACAATCACTGCGTCCGTCGTATTATACAGCATCTGAAAGAATGTGCCGAACAGCAGCGGAAAGAAAAAGAGCAGAAGCTGCTGCCAGATCACGCCCTGCGTGATGCCGTTGTATTGTTGCGTCTCATCCTGTCTGCCCACTTGTCCCCTCATACTCAACCGGCACCCCTTTGTGCCGCTCCTTCAATTGTCAGACATCCCGCGTGTTCCTGTTTCACAGCGCCGCGTATGTCAGATCCATATCCAGCAGCTTCCACATCCCATCCTGAAGTTCCGCGATGCTCACGGAACAGTTCTGCGGAACCTGACCTCTCCAGAAGTCCTTCAGCGGAACCGGTTCGATGTTCATCAGCAGCGCCCTGCTGGCACAGCCATGTGTCGATACCAGCAGATTGAAAGGCTTTCCCTGATAATTCTGGTACTGCTTTGCAATATCCCTCAGAAAAGCACCCGTCCGCTCAATCACTTCGCTGTACGTCTCCGCGCCTTGCGGAACTCTGGCCAGCTCGGGCGACTGGAAAAACACAAACGCCTCCGGATCCGCCTTCGGAAACCTGGGGTCATCAATCATGCAATGACCCTCCCATGGGCCGAGATTCACCTCCGCAATCCGCTCATCCAGTGCGATCGGAACCGCCTGTCTCATACCCTCCCAGTGCTTCTGTGCATGACCTGAGGCCGCTCCAGCAGGCTCCACGCCCAGCACCAGCTCTGCCGTCCGCCTTGCCCGGCTAAGCGGGCTTGATACACAGGCATCAAAAAAAAGACCGGCTCTCCGCATCCCCTCTCCTGTCATGCGTGCAAGTGCTTCTCCCTTTTCGTCAAGCGGAATATCCGACCGTCCCTGAAGACGTTTGAGCTTGTTCCATTCCGTCTCGCCATGTCTCAGTATGTATATCTTCATTCCGCCTGCTCCCTGCCCATTCCTCTGTCATTCCTGATATCCCACTGATTGTAGACGCCCCATACAGAAGAGTCAATCCGCTCCGCGCACGGTCTTCCCGCCGTCATCTCACATCTATGACGGCTGAAATCCCACACGAGGAACCTGAAACCAATCCACGCGCAGCTGCGCTCCCCTTGCATACAGGTCTTACAGCACCTCGTAGAAGCTGATCCCACTGCAGGTCCGCAGAATGGTCATGATTTTCTCCCGGTCCCGGAAGGACGGCAGCTGCACCGTTACGGTTGCGACCGGTCCATCGTCCTTGATCATGCTCCTGACCAGATTCCTGTCTCATCTGTCAGTTCTCTGCGGCGTTGCCTTTCAGAATCTTGGGAAAACGGACAAGAAAGATCAGCATGCAGATCACAGCTGCCGTCGCATCTGCCACTGCCTCCGCCGTAAAAACACCCATGACCCCCATGAAATGGGGCAGGATCAGGGCCAGCGGCACCAGCAGGAAAATCTTCCGCAGAAATGCGATGAACAGCGAGATCTTCGCCTCATTCAGCGCAACAAATGTATTCTGGCAGGCTCTCTGCATGCCGAAGATGCCCATCCCGGCTACGAAGACCGGCATTGTCTGCCTGACCGTCTCGATCAGCTTCGCGTCCGCTGTAAAGATCCTCGCATAAAAGGCAGGGAAGACCATCATGGTCAGAACCAGGGCAAGACCGTAGAAAAGATTCACACTCCATGACACACGGAAGGCCTTCCGGACTCTGTCATTGTTTCGTCTGCCGAAATTGTAGCTGATCACCGGCGTACATCCCTGCGAGAATCCATTCAGCGGAACACCAACAATCTGCATGCAGCTCTGCATGACGGAAAGCGCGCTCACGTAGATATCCCCGAATTTCGAGAGAGTCCCGTTCAGGACAAACCCAATGATGCTTTCCGTACTCGCCATGACAAACGGTGAAACGCCCAGCGCCAGCATCTGCTTCAGCACCGCCCCGTCCGGCTTCATCGCCTCTCTCTTCAGCCTCAGCGAAGCTTTCCCTGAAAAGAGAAAGCCAAGCACCATAAAGCCACTCACCACCTGGGATATCACCGATGCCAGCGCCGCGCCGGCCACCCCCATCCGGAAGGTGAATATGAACAGTGGATCCAGCCCGATGTTCAGTCCGGCTCCAACCAGCGTCGACACCATCGCGAAGCCCGGACGCCCCTGTGCATTGATGAACATTGTCAGACCGGCCGTCACCATCACGAAAAATGTACCCGTCAGGTAAACCGAGAAATAGCTGACCGCATATCCCAGCGTCCTGTCCGACGCTCCTGTCAGGATCAGCAGTGGTTTCATGAAGGCCGCCATCAGGACCGTCAGGATGACCGTGAAAAACAAATCCAGCATAAAGCCATTGCCCAGAATTCTCTCAGCCAGCCGTCTGTCCCCGCGCCCCAGCGCCATCGACGCAAGCGGAGCTCCGCCGCCTCCAGCAAATGAAGCAAATGCAGAAATCAATATAATAAGGGTGCTGCAGATTCCCACACCGGCCAGTGCATCCGCACCATGTCCGGCGATATGCCCGATGTAGATTCGGTCGACAATATTATAACACAGAAACCTCAAATTTTACGTAATAGGTCGATCCCCAGCTGATCCAGGATGCTCTGCGTCTTCTTCTGGACGGCTGAGACCTTAGGCCCCTGGCCATCACCAGTGTCGACCTGGTAGATGTTCTTTGTCAATTTCAGAACGTCCTCCGCGGAATACTTGCCGTCAAGCTTTGTTTGGCGAAGTGCATTCAGCAGGCCGTAATAATACAGCAGGCTGACGTGGTTCAGGAACGTCCACCCTCGGAAGTATTCATCCGTATGCGCATGTGAAGCGGATGTCGACACGCTGTTCTTCAGATAGTCGAAGCACTGCTCGATATCCCACCGCTGTTTGTAGCTCAGGTAGATCTCCTTTGGGTCTACATCAAGGTTGGAACAGAATGAGAAATACCCCATGCGGATCTCCTTGCGGACATCCGCCGGCTTCTGCTCTTCCTCACCGTAACCTTTTTCCGCAGACTCGATGAAGTGGCCTTCCAGTTCCGCTTTGCGGAAATCGTCACGGAACGTGTAGATGAAGTTCCCCTTGTTCCCGCTTGGATGCTTCCAGTACCAGACAGGACGCTTGTTGTAAGTGAAGACATCATCCCACTTGCCGTCATCCTGATCCCGGTAGAACTCCTCGGGGACATTCACCGTATTGTCCTGCAAGGGAAGGATGAACTTCAGTCCCGCATTGAGCAGGGCGGATACGTTCCTCTTGGAGTAAAAACCCTTGTCCGCAATGATGATGCAGTCTTCACAACCGGCAGCACGAACCGTCTCCAGGAAGGCGGCCTTGTCTACGATGGACCCCTGTACTACACGATAGAAGACAGGCCGGTGGGAATCCTTCTCAAAGACATATAGGATCCTGGCCTGCGGGTTCTGGTTGTGATGCGGGTTATAACCCTTGGCGGACAGGGAATCCTCCGATCTCAGGAAGATCGAGGTACCGTCAAACATCAGGGTAGTCCCCGGCATGACATTGGCCTTCATGAACCTGTCGATCCGGTCCTGCATGGTCCCCAGCTTTGCAATGAACCTGCGGACGGAGCCCTCAGACATCGCGATGTCTCCGCAGAGATCACTCATGTAGGAATCAAGGAAGGCCGGCTGGATCATCCTTGCGGAGGAGATGCCGTCGACCAAACGGAGCAGGGAGATCGTCCGGATCTCCCGGAAGGTGTCCGGGAAGAATTCCTTCAGCTGCCCATCCAGGTTTGGCTCCAGCTGGCAGAGCATCTCGTAGGCGCCGTAGTTCCTGACTTTCGGGGCGACATCCGGAGTGATGCGCATCTCCTGCATGAGCCTAAGGCCGTTAGCATTCGGGATGAACCCGTCTGCTTCCGTGATCTTTCCGATGCTCTTGCCGGTCACTTTCTGTGGACGGCCTTTAACCGCGTCCCACTTGGAACGGACCAGGTAGACGTAATAATGCCCGCCGATGCTGCGGACCTCCGCCGCACCGAACTGAGTCGGGCGTTTGTTCTTGATCGATTCAGGGATAGCCATGAGATACCTTTCTATTAACGTAACTTACGTAATAAGTATATCTCTCATGGCCCGCTAAATCAATAGTTTTGGAGACTAAATGTGGTGGAAATATCGAGTTTTCAAGGTCCTTTACACTACCCGTAGAAAACGGATGCAGAAAATCGGCTAATTTAGCCGGGATTCTATTAACGTAAAATTTGTGGTTTCAGTGTTTTAATTGAACTACCCGCCATATTTTTATAGTCTGACAATATCAGATCTTTCTCTGAAAAAGTCGATTGATAGCACATCCACAAAGTGTCAATAATCATTAATGCCTTAAAATAATTTGCTGCAGCAATAAGCTCCTTATCAGATGAATTCTCGGTGATATATGTTTGTATTTCAGATGCCACCTTAATTATGCTTAGCTTTTCTTCAGAAAAGCATTTGTGACTTTGAGAATCTTCCCTGACTGTATAATGATACAGTGGCTCATTTAAGAAATAGATCTTTTCCTCTTCATTGAATATTTTAGTTATGACAAAATAATCTTCAAGTTGTTCTCCCTCAGGAAAGGTGTACCCCCCCAGGCCGTCCGAAAACCTTGATTTTCTGTGGCCTGACAACCAATTCGGGCATAAAATATGCCCATTTTTCATGCACATTGAAAGCTGAATAAAGTACACAGATTC
>Ga0256405_10011000_pt1 | contig 11706 bp, 10 predicted proteins | sample RumenRJG_02DNA_FD_189096 | JGI IMG/M metagenome (GOLD analysis project Ga0256405, IMG submission 189096) | Bovine rumen microbial communities from Lethbridge, Alberta, Canada - RJG_02 | ecosystem: Host-associated > Mammals > Digestive system > Stomach > Rumen | place: Canada: Alberta...
GGATTTTATAATTTTCATAACTCCAAACCCTGCTCCAAATCCGACAATTTCTTTAAAAATGCGGTTCTATTCTAGCATCAATGCCCGATTCTTCTACTGAAACAAAACAGAAAGGCCTGATTGTAAATATTATTCTGATTCAAGACAGGTGCAGTTGACCGTATGATAGAGAGGCAGGAGACAACAATATGATGACGTTTGATGAACTGCTTGCCGCAAATCACATGGGTTACACCCCGTTTGCGACCCCCAATGCCAAGGAACAGATGAGTGATTTCTGGGCAAGCATGAACAAGGACCATACCGTCAGTGACGCCGAGATCGATACCGTTCTGGAAACATACCGCGGCCTGGGTGTCATTGCCCCGCTGGGCAGCAGCGCTTCCGCCGTGGCCACCGCCGGCGGGCAGAACACCGGCGAAAACAGGGAATCGGAATCCGAGAGTCCGAAAGTCGTCCATCCCCCTTTCCGCCCTCTGACTTCCTATGCCAGCGACTTCACCACGGAAAATCCGATCGTCATTCTTTTTGATGAGGATCATCGGATCAAGGCTCCCCTGATCGGTGCCTTCACCAATCCGGAGCGTAGCCACGCCTTCGAATCCAAGAAGGATAACGGTGAGATTCTCCGCTTCGACATTGCCGCCATCGACAAGCGCTACATCAAGTTCATTGAATGGCTCGGCTCCAGCCATATCTATGTCCGCCTCTTTGGTGAAGAAAACAAAGAAGGCTTTGCCATCACCCACATGGAAGCTACGGATCCCAACGGCAACGAAGCCTGGATGGATGTCAACGACGCCTTCCTGCAGTTCGTCATCCGCCGCCTGAAAACCTCCACGCCTCCCAAAAACAGGGACGAGGAAGAAGAGGAAGGCACCGATGTCAAAACCAGGGTCAATGAATCGATGGTACTGTCAGACCTTGGAAACATCGTCAACTTTCTTTCCGCGGCCGGGGATACTCTGCCGAAGAATATCCGCAGCTGGTGCTATCAGAACATCGCTCTGGCAAAGTCCAGCACCATCTCGCCCGAGGAACAGCGCCATGCCAAACGCGCCCTGTCACTGATGCTGCAGGTGCAGTGGCAGAGTTCCTTCTTCCCTTCCATCGATCCGTATGAAGCGCGCCGGATTCTCGATGAAGAGCTGTACGGCATGAACAGCGTCAAACAGCGGATCATTGAAACGATCGTTCAGATCAACCGCACCCATACACTTCCTGCGTACGGTCTTCTGCTGGTCGGTCCGGCGGGAACAGGAAAGTCGCAGATTGCCTATGCCGTTGCCAGAATTCTGAAACTTCCCTACGCATCCTTCAGTATGAGCACGATTCAGGATCCGGAAGCTTTGACCGGATCTCCCCGCATCTATTCCAACGCCAAGCCGGGAAAGATCATGGAATCCTTCGTCAATGCCCGCTCGAGCCGCCTGGTCGTCATTATCAACGAGCTGGACAAGGCAGATTCCAACAGTGCCGGCGGCGGCAACCCTGCGGATACCCTGCTGACACTGCTGGACGGCCTCGGCTTTACGGATAACTATATGGAATGCACGATTCCGACCAACGGCGTCTATCCGATTGCGACCGCCAACGATCTCAGCCGCATCAGCGGACCTCTGATGAGCCGCTTTGCCGTCATCCACATTTCGGACTATACGCCGGAAGAAAGAATCATCATTCTGCGCGACTACGTCATGCCCAAGATCCTCAAGCGCATGGGCATGAAGAAAGAGGAATGCGTCCTCACCGAAGACGGTATGCAGGCAGTGATCGACCGTTGCGCCAATGAGCCGGGTGTACGTGCCATCGAGCAGGCTGCCGAACATATCGCAGCCAACACGCTGTACCAGATTGAGACACGGCACGTCTCTTCAGTCATCTTCGACAGAACTGATGTGGAACAGCTTCTGGAACTCTGAAACCTACAGAAAATGCCTTCATCATCCCGATGAAGGCATTTTTTATTACTGTTTTTCTGTTTTGTCTGTTGTATCTGTTTTGTCTTTTTTCAGGCAAGGGCCTTGCCGAGATCCTCGCATGCCGCAATGGCTGCCGGATCCGGGGAACCTTCGGCAATCACCGTATCAACGACATTGACGCCGCTGGACAGTGCATCATCCTTCCAGCTGTCCATCCACAGGCCATTGCCCCAGCCCCATGAACCGAAGAGGCCGGTCTTCTTTCCACCGAGGCTTCCCTTGACAGAATCCCACAGCGGCTGGAACTCCGATTCCTCCAGCTGCTCGGAACCCATGGCCGGGCATCCGAAGGCGAAGGCATCATACGATGCTGCATCACCAGCGCTGAACGAGGAGGCGGGTACCAGCGTCACATCTGCGCCGGCTGCGGCTGCGCCATCCTTGACGGCATTTGCCATGGCTTCTGTATTTCCTGTTGCGGACCAATAAACGACTGCTACTTTGCTCATAATATTTTTCCTTTCTTTGTTATTTCAACCGGCCACGGTCAGCTGAACCACGCTTCTGCCCAGCGACCATGAGCGGCGATAAACCGATGTACATTTCTGATAGCGGATGAAACAGCGATTGCACTCTTCGACGTTGCCGTACACCTGCCACAGCCCGAGTTTCCGACAGCCCTGGCCATGGTAGCGGATAAAGCACTGAACGTCATAGAGCGGGTAGCCGAGAAAGATGCCGATTTCGTGCGGAAACGCCTGAACATCCTTCTCTTTGAGGGCGCCCACCAGTGCACTGGGCCGATAGACGTAGATCAGCGCATGCTTGCTGCAGCGCCGTAACAGCATCAGGTGAATCCTCCGCGGGTTCAGCTTACTGTTCTTGGCGGCAAGCCACTGCTGCAGTTTCTCTTCGGATTCATAGGGGCTGTTGAACAGACTCCCTGTTTTCAGCGACGCAAGTGTCGGTGAAAAGAAATCGATCAGATATTCATCAGATATGGCATCCTCAATAAGTTAGGTATTCCTAACTTACGGGGATATCCTACCATCCCTTCCGTTTCCCCGCAAGCATGATGATCCATTACCGGGGATGGATTTAATTCATCACTTCTGATGGTGAATATGGCGGTAAATGCGGATGAAAAGATACCAGATCCCGATCGTTGCGACAATCGATGTGATGACATAGGCCACCCGGGTGGCTGTATAGGCATTGCTCATAGTCACCCCCCTGCTGTACTGTCCAGTCTCAGTTTGCTAACCCTAATCTATGATATCCCGCTATATTTTCTCTGCATTTTCCATTCCTTTGGACGATAATGGTTAGGCTGTGCAAGGAGATAACCTTCAGTAACCCACGGCTGAAGCACGTGGGATTGTAAAAGATCCCATCGCCTCATGCCGTAGTGCGCAAGCACTAACTGAATAGCCTGAGTACTGTTGCACAAGCCATGTGCGCTAACAGTACTACGTTGTCTCTGTCATCAAACCCGTGGACGTAATGCCTAATCTGCGGCTCTTGGACCTGTCGTTAAAAGCTCTGAGGGAAAGGAGCGGTGCGGCAGGTGTAAAAAGCACTGACAACATTGGCGAAGGCATCGAAGCAGACCGGCATTCTGCTTCACTACGGCAGCCAGATGCCGGACGGAGATCTGTTCTCCGTCATTGATCTGGCACTTAATGAAAGGACGGCATTATGAAAGTCTTTGTGCTTAACAAACACGGCAATCCGCTGATGCCGTGTAATCCGAAAAAAGCAAGGCTGCTGCTGAAACAGCAGAAAGCAGTTGTTGCGAAGCAGATGCCTTTCACGATCCGGCTTCTGTATGGAAGTTCGGGATATAAGCAGCCTGTATCACTTGGCGTTGATGCCGGAAGTAAGCATATCGGCATTGCCGCCACAACTGAAAAAGAGGTGCTGTTTGCAGAAGAACTGACGCCTCGCAATGACGTCGTAAATCTGATGTCTGTTAGGCGGCAGAATAGAAGATCCCGCCGGAATCGTAAGACGCGTTACCGCAAAGTGCGTTTCGACAATCGTGTGCATGCCAAGCGCAAAGGCTGGCTGGCACCGTCTGTTGAGGTAAAGATCCAGGAGCACATCACTGCGATCAAACACGTACAGCAGATTCTTCCGATTACGGAAGTTCATGTAGAGACTGCAGAGTTTGACACACAGCGCATGAAGGCGGTGGAAGAAGGCAGGATCCTTCCGGTCGGCACTGATTATCAGCTTGGTGAAATGTACGACAGCTATAACGTTCGTCAGTATGTTTTGAAACGTGACAACTACACCTGTCAGTGCTGCGGGAAGCACGGTGATGGTGTGAAGTTCCATGTGCATCATCTGGAAAGCCGCAAAACCGGTGGCAATGCGCCGGGTAATCTGATCACGCTGTGTGAAGACTGCCACAAAGCGATTCATGCCGGCGCAAAAACGCTTCATGCTCGTAAAGCTAAACGCAGCACAAAGTCTCTGCGCGATGCGGCATTCATGGGCATTATGCGCAAAACGATGCTGGAGCGTCTGCGCGCAGAACCAGGCATCCCGGTGAATGGAACATACGGCTATATCACGAAGCTGTACCGTGATCTGTATCGCATCGAAAAGTCTCACATCAACGATGCCATCGTCATCAGCAAGCACTTCACCGCCGTGCCGGATGATGTCTGGTATTTTGCCAAAGCTGTGCGGAGGCATAACCGCCAGATTCACAAAAACAAGATCCTGAAAGGCGGTATCCGCAAACGCAATCAGGCCCCTCATGTGGTGAAAGGGTGCCGGCTGTTTGACTCCGTGAAGTACGCCAGAAACACGTATTTCATATTCGGGCGCAGGGCATCTGGGCAGATGGATATTCGCACACTTGACGGTGTCAAAGTGAGCGGTGGATCGCTGAGCTTCAGAAAGTTTTCAGTTCAGCATTGCAACGCAGGGGCGTTGCTGGAAAGGAGAAAGGCGATTCCTCCCACGAATGAATCCGTGGGTTTCCTCGCCTGAAATTTTATGATCAAGGATCAGATTGATTCGAAACTGTTAACGATGGCAGAAGAAGCGGATACTGCCCTGAAGGATATCTATGCAGAAATCGACAGAACCTGCATGTACAATTCCGACCGCGTTCTTTCCGCCTTTATCAAGAACAATGTTTCCTATACCGATTTTGCCGATATCAACGGCTATGGCAATTACGATGAGGGACGCGACAAGCTGGAGCGGATCTTTGCTGAAATTCTCGGATGTGAAGATGCCCTGGTACGTCCGCAGATCATGAGCGGAACCAATGCACTGTGGCTCACATTTTCTGCATTGTTAAGACATGGAGATACGATGATTTCCCTGACCGGCACGCCGTATGATTCTCTGCAGGAAATGATCGGTCTGAGCGGCGATTCAAGCCAGTCCCTGAAAAATGCCGGCGTCAAGTATGAACAGATTGATCTTGTGAACAATGAGTTTGACGAAGAGCGCATCCTTTCCCGCCTCGCGAAAAAGGATGTGAAGCTTGTCGAGATTCAGCGTTCCCGCGGCTATTCGCAGCGCAAATCACTGACGATCGCCAGAATCCGTCACCTGATTCAGAAGATCCGGGAAGTGAATGATGAAGTTCTCATCATGGTCGATAACTGCTATGGCGAACTGGTTGAAAAAGAGGAACCGGGCCACGCCGGCGCGGATGTCGTTGTCGGCTCTCTGATGAAGAACCTCGGCGGCGGCATCGCCTCGACCGGTGGTTACATTGCGGGACGCAGGGACGTCATTGAAATGGTCGCCGACCGTCTGACGGCACCCGGCATCGGCAAGGAACAGGGTGCCAACTTCAATCAGAACATTTCCTTTTTCAAGGGCATCTACATGGCGCCGGGTGCTGTGCGCAGCGCTCTCAAGTCGATGGCCTTCTGTGCCTGGATGCTGGAAAAGCTCGGCTTCCACAATGTGTCGCCGCGCTGGGATGAATACCGTACCGATATCATCCAGACGGTGGAACTGGGCAGTAAGGAAAATCTTGTCCGCTTCACGCAGGGCATTCAGAATGCGTCGCCGATTGATTCCTTTGTCCATATTCTTCCGGCTCCGATGCCCGGCTACCCCTTCGATGAAGTGATGGCTGCCGGCTGCTTCACCCAGGGCTCGACGATTGAACTTTCCGCCGACGCTCCGGTCATTGAACCGTATACCCTGTATATCCAGGGCGGCCTGACGCCGGAGTACGGAAAGCTCAGTATCCTTCTGGCACTGACCCGGATCGAACAGGAACAATAAAAGAGGAAACTCAGCAGCTTCCCCTCTGTCCGCCATCGATGCGGATCACCGTGTTGTTAATATAATCGGCGTCATCGCTGATCAGAAACCGGATGAGGCTCGCTACCTCTTCCGGTTTTCCATAGCGTTCCACCAGAATTTTCTGACACTCTTCCTTCAGAAATTCTTCATCATAGCCACCCAGTTCACTTTCCGTTCCAATGAAGCCCGGCGCAATCGCATTGACATGAACATTCGGCGCATACTGCAGTGCCATGTTATGGGTCAGGGAAATCAAAGCCGCCTTTGAAGCATCGTAGTCAAAGCTCATTGGATAGTAAGTGTTGAGGCCGTTGGTGGAGGATACGTTGATGATGCGGCCATAGCCTGTTTCTTTCATGCCTGACGCAAAGCGTTTCGCACAATTGTAGGCGCCGACGACATTGACATCGAGAACGCGGCGAAATTCATCTGCCGTCTTGAACTGAACGAGGTTGGAAAGGTCGACTGCCGCATTGTTGATCAGAACCGATACGCTGCCCAGCGTATCTTCCACGGCGCTGCCCATGGCCTCGACTTCTTCTTCCTTTGATACATCGGCGCAGAACGTCATGCACCGGACGGGAAAGGAAGTAAGAATTTTCTTCTGCAGCTCTTCCGCCGCATCTTTGGAATGATGATAGTTAATGACAATATCATACCCGGCCCCGGCAAGATTCAGTGCCGTGGCGGCACCGATCCCTCTCGAAGCTCCGGTAATCAGAGCAATTCTTTTCATACAGACAGAAAAAAGAGAGCTTGATCAAGCTCTCGAAGAATACTTCCCATCAGCCGTAGTAACGATGATGACGTCACCGGTATTGATGAACTGCGGAACACGCAGCGTCAAACCTGTATCAGTCGTCGCATCCTTGGTCTGCGAAGAGTTGGCACCCTTGACACCCGGTGTCGTCTCAGCGACAGTCAGTTCAACCTTATCCGGCAGCTGAACGTTGAGAATGTCACCGTTGAAAATCATCAGGTAGCACTCCATGCCTTCCTTCAGGAAATACTTGTTGTCCCCGATCTGTTCTGCGGAAAGATCATAGGTCTCATAGGTCTCCATATCCATGAAGCTGTAGGTTCCACCTGCTTCATAGGAATAGTTGACTGCCTTCTTCTCGATCATTGCCGGCTCGAACTTCGTGTTTGCATTGAAGTTGCGCTCCTGTGTCGATCCGGTCTTAAGGTTGCGCATCTTCGTCTTCAGAATTGCGGCGCCCTTGCCCGGCTTCACATGCATGAACTCCAGGACGACCCACGGATCGCCATCAACCATGACGGTTAATCCTGTTTTAAAATCTCCAGCTTCGATTGCCATACTATCCTCCAAACAATTTCTTTCTTTTGCGCTGATATTCTAGCAGTTTACTCCACAATGAAACAATAGAAAACGAAAGAAATACCAAAACACAGCCCCCTGTCTTCATGCCGCAAACAACTGCTTTCGAATACTGTAGTATGCCCCGATGACCATCGAACCTGTTAACAGCCACGAAACGGGATAGATCAGAAACAGTGTTGTAAAGGAGCGGAAATGTACAAAGATTGTATTGATATAGATCAAACGGAAGACGCATGAGCCAAGGATCGTAAGGACCGCCGGCGTCAGACTGTGCCCCATTCCACGCAGACAACCACCGGGGATTTCGTATAGTCCCGTTCCAATCTCGAGCGTACTAACAAACGCCATGCGTACATAAGCATACCGAATCACTTCCGGATCATCTGTAAAAAAGTGAATGAAAAAGTCCCTTCCAAACCAGAAGGCAAGGCTCAATGCAAGCGTCATAACCGTTCCCAGACCCCAGCACCAGCGCAGAACATACTTGCAGCGGCCGAACTGTTTCGCCGCAAAATTCTGGGACGTAAACGTTACCGCCGTCTGTGCAAACGCATTAATAATGAAGTAAGCCATGAACTCGAAATTGGAAGCAGCACTTGCGCCCGCAATCGCATCAGCACCAAAGCTGTTGATTGCCGTTTGTATCACAACATTGCTCAAGGCAAACACGGCTCCCTGCAGCCCGGCCGGAAAACCGATTTTCACCGTTTCCACGGCATATTGCGGATCAAAGCAGAGGTGACGAAAAGAAAGACGAAAGTCCTCTTCCTCATGCATCAGATTCCAGGTGACGAGCACAGCACTGATCGCCCCCGAGATATCAGTCGCAATGGCAACACCGGCTACCGACAGGTGCATCACAATCACAAAAAACAGGTTGAGAAACACATTGGCAACACCGGCGATCGTCAACGCAATCAACGGGCGGCGCGAATCACCCCGTGCCCGCAGAATCGCACTTGCAAAGTTAAATACCATCACAAACGGCATACCAAGAAAATAGATATCCAGATATTCCCCGGCCAGATTCATTACATCTTCCGGAGCTCCCATCAAAGACAGAATAGGACGGGAAATCAACAGGCCAAGAAAAATCAGCGCCACGCCGCCAGCCAGTGCCATCATAAAGATCGTGGCCACTGCCCGGGGACATTCTTTCTGGCGCCCGGCACCAATCATGGACGCTATCACAACATTTGCCCCTACGGAAAGGCCGGTAAACAAAGACACAATCAGATTAATAACCGGCGCATTGGAGCCGACCGCCGCCATCGCAGCTGACGAATCATACCGTCCCACAACCGCCAGATCCGCACTGTTGAACAACTGTTGCAAAATGCTTGCGGCAGCCAGAGGCAGCGCAAAGAAAAATATCTTGTCACCAAGGCTGCCGTGCAGCATATCCATCTGTGTCTTATCAGAACCTTTTTTCATAACAGGTTCCATTCTAGTCCAAATCATTATTTGGCATGTGCGGAAATTTTCATCCACTTCTCTGCAGTTGTTCGACGGTTAACGAAAAGACAAGCAAAAAGCATGACACCACAGGTCCCCCGCAGCGTCATGCCATATTTTTACTTTCATCAGACGATCTGGAAAATCCAGCCTTCCGGAGCTTCAATCTCTCCCATCTGGATCCCCAGCAGCGTCTCTCTGAGCTTCTTCATCACCGGCCCGATCTCTTCCATGCCGGAAGGGAAATCGATGATCGTACCGTGATCATTGATTCTGCCGATCGGGGAAATGACGGCTGCTGTTCCGCAAAGGCCGCATTCCTTGAACTTATGTCCTGTTACCTCATCCCAATAAACCGGTCGCTCATCAACCTTCATATTGAGATAATGCTCGGCAACATAGACCAGCGAACGTCTGGTAATCGAAGGAAGAATCGTATCCGATTTTGGTACAACCAGCGTATTGTCACCGTCCACAAAAAGGATATTAGCCCCTCCGGTTTCCTCCACCTTAGTCCGGGTTGCCGCGTCCAGATAAATGTTTTCCGCAAATCCCTCCTGATGCGCAGTCACGATTGCATGCATACTCATCGCATAGTTCAGGCCCGCCTTGATATGACCGGTCCCACGTGGCGCCGCACGGTCGAAGTCGCTGACCTTAACGATAATCGGCTTTACTCCCCCCTTGAAATAAGGACCGACTGGCGTACCAAAGATACGGAACTGATAGTCTCTCGCCGGCGCAACGCCAATCACCGGGCTGATACCGAACATATACGGGCGCAGATACAATGTTGCGCCGCTGCCATAGGGCGGTACCCATGCCGTATTTGCCTCAACAACTTTCCGCACCCCTTCCACAAACAGGTTCTTCGGATAGGGCGGCATCTCCATGCGCAGCGCACTGTTATACATGCGTTCTGCGTTCAAATCCGGCCGAAAACAAACGATATGACCATCCTTCGTTGTATAAGCTTTCAAGCCTTCAAATACCGATTGTGAATATTGCAGAACTCCTGCGCATTCACTCATCGTAATCATCGGATCACTGCTCAAATGACCAGGCTGCCAGGCTCCATCCACATAATCAGCGACATAACGCTGATCAATTGCCTGATAACTGAAGCTTAGATTTTCCCAGTCAATGTTCTTTTTCTCCATATCCATTTCTCCCTGCTTGTCCCATTATATTTGATTCGGGTACCGTTTCTTTCATTTCGGCCGCCTTTGCTGAAACATTTTCCATCATTCCTGCCAGATGTTACATTTCTTACATTCTACAGATCTCTGCACTGTTTGACGCCGATAATCACGAAACCCTATACTAAGGCTGTAAAGCATCAGGAAAGGACATCATAATGAACGAATACAGCCGTTTTATCGACCCCTGCCGGCGATCCGTTCCAGTCTCAAAGCAACTGGTGGACGCCGATGGCAACTGCGTCTTTGGCACTTTTGACAGCGAATTCGAATCCATGGACCTGCTCCGTGCAAAAAAGCCCACGTATGCACCGCAGTTTCTGAACCGCTTCAAATTAACGCTCTGGGAAGCAGCAGAAATCAACCTGAAGGAAGGTGTCCTGCTTGCCGTCGTCTGTGATATGGGCTTTTTCGGAAAGACGTTGAACATTTTCTTTGACAGGCGAACGAAAAAAGTAACGACATGGGATACCAATCTTTCCAGCAGAAACACGCACATCGCCCCAAACCTTCTGCGCGGGAGTGTTACGGAAGCCGAAACAAAGACCAGCTGCGTACATTATGAAAATCATTTTGAGCAGGGTAAATGTCACTTGAGCGGTCACCATACGGGCAGCGACAAATCATCCAGCGATACCCTCTCCTATGATTTTCATCTAAGCCGGATTTCAAAACCGAGTGTCGTCAGTATCCCATTTGGCCCCAACCGTCCGCTTTACAGTCAGAAGGATTTTTTTCATGTCGAAGGCAGCCTCACTTTGAATGGTGAAACACTGTCCAGCGACGAAAACACAACCGCCGTCGTTGATGATCACCGCGGCTATTATCCGCGGCGCATGCATTACGACTGGGTAACAACCATGGGCACCAACGCCTCCAATGGCAAGAAACAGTTTCTCGCCCTGAATCTGACCCGCAACCAGTCAATGGATCAAGACAAATATAACGAAAACCTGATCTGGAAAGAAGGCACAACAAGCCTGCTTCCGCCGGTCACGTTCCGCCGCCACCCACAGTCCAAAGATTTTAAAGGAGAAAGCATCTGGCTCATCAATGATGAACATGACATGGTACGTATCCGCTTCACTGTTCAGGGTATCAGTCCCATGATCCTGCATGCCGGCGTCATTTCTATCGATTATCATGTTTCCTTTGGTGAGCTGGGCGGCTATGTCCGTGACGAAGACGGGACCATGTATATTCTCGATGGAATGATGGGAATGGGCGAAGATAAAACGATGCTGTTTTAATGCGAAGCGATAAAGGAAACAATGGCTGCAGCTGCCTCTTCCTGCTGTTGAAGGGCAGAAATATCCGACGTGCCATCCCCTTTCTGGATGCCGTAATTTCCAAATTGCGCATGATTGCCGCCGTCAATCACAACTTCGGTTGTATCCTGCGGACGATACTGCGGGTTCTTCGCCAGCATACCGGTATGACCATCATTGGAGCCATAGATGTTAAGCAGCGAAAAACCATCCGCATGCAGATTCCTTGTCGG
>Ga0256405_10011001_pt1 | contig 11706 bp, 13 predicted proteins | sample RumenRJG_02DNA_FD_189096 | JGI IMG/M metagenome (GOLD analysis project Ga0256405, IMG submission 189096) | Bovine rumen microbial communities from Lethbridge, Alberta, Canada - RJG_02 | ecosystem: Host-associated > Mammals > Digestive system > Stomach > Rumen | place: Canada: Alberta...
TTGATATACTGATCTCGTCCCGTTATGGCCAGGGCATTGCTACTGTCGTATTTCTGGTGATTCTTCTTCTGGTTTGGCTGATCTCCAGATTTCTGATATGAGCAGAAACGAAGAGAAGTTCATAAAAGTGTAAATAAGCGAACAAAATTCATTCAAACAAAGACTTCTGTTATATAATCCAAAGTCTTTTTATTAAAATGGAAATAGAAAGACAAATCGCAGTTTGTATGAAGGAGAGAATCTCAGATGATACTTGTAATAGAAGGCTTGGCAATGTGCTTTATTTTGCTGCTCGTCTGTGTAATTGGCATCGCAAAGGACGGTCCAGTTGGACTGGTATGCTTTTATGAGAAGGATGTTCAGGACAGAGTAGTAGAATTGTGCCTAACCACAAAGGAACAAATCAAAAAGCGAACCATAATCGCTGCTATTGCGGTTACATTACCGATGACAATTCTTATTCCATACATGGTCTATGTAATTAATGGAACTGCAGGATTTCGCCAAAGCCTAATTCAGATGGTGATTATAGCGATGATTGCGAATATATTTGATCGTATTTTTATTGATTGGTACTGGGTTGGCAAAACAAATGCATGGAATATCCCGGGCACAGAAGATTTGAAGCCATATATTCCGAGAAGCACTGTTATAAAGAAATGGTTTGGCACACTTGTCGTTCATCCTTTAGTCTTTGCTTTAATTGCATGGGTAATGACTTATTTCGGACATTAAGATTACAAATTCTAGTTTGTCGAGATGTTTATAAAGGTGTGCATTTGTACCCGGAATTCATAAATATTTCAGAACCATTCATGATATGCTAGAATGAAATCGATTCAGAAGCCGTAAAAGAAAAAGACAAACAATAAAAGACAAGGACACCAAAAGCTCTGAGAAACAAATAAAGTATCGGAGCTTTTTATTTATGCAGGCTCCAGGAAGGAGAAAAAGTGGAGTATACAAGATTCGGAGAGGAAATGAGAGTCCTCAGAACCAGAAGACACCAGACGCAGAAGGATATGGCGGATGTGCTTGGTGTAACAAAAAGCTTTCTGTCTTCAGTTGAAACAGGAAGAAGATCGATCCCCAAAGGCTGGATCGATATCATTTCCGAGCATTATCATCTCAAGCCTTATCCAAGACAACTGCTGGAAGATGCTGCCAGGACATCCAGAAATTTCATCAGGATTGCTTTGAAAGGACAGCCTAACTACAGAAGAGATCTGGCTGTTTCTTTTGAAGATTCCTTCAGCCGGATAGATGAAGAAACATCACGGGCAATGATGAAACTGATGATTGATGAGAATGCGTCAGATATTGAATAATAATTAGGAGATAATTATAATATGTTTATAAACAAAGAAGATCATCTGAGGTTTGAATGGGACAGGAACAAGGATCTGTCCAACCGGAAGAAACATGGCGTTTCCTTCGAGGAGGCAGCAACCGTATTCCTGGATGAAGAAGGCTTATTGATCCCTGATCCCGATCATTCCGATTATGAAGAAAGATTTGTCCTGATCGGCACAAGCAGAAAAGCCGATCTACTTACGGTCGTCCATTGCCTAAGAGAGACGGAAACGATCATACGGATCATATCGGCAAGAAAGGCAACAAAGAACGAAAGCAGACAATACTATGAAAGAAAAGGTGAATGAGATGAGAGAGGAATATGATTTCAGCAAAGGCATAAAAAATCCTTATGCCAAGAAGTTGAAAAAACAGGTCACGATCAATATCGATGCTGATGTCATTGATTATTTCAAGAAACAGTCTTCCGCTTCCGGCATTCCATATCAGACGCTGATGAACCTGTATCTTGTGGAATGCATGAAGGAAAACAAGAAACTTTCCATTAAATGGGAATAAGATATCAGGATCTCGTTGTGAGATCCTTTCTTATGCTGCAGATTGACTAGGTTTATCACGAAATGGTTGACAAAGTGTACATTTGCGAACGCTATTCTAAGATGAGTAGCGTTTTTCTTTAGGAAGACTTGACCGATTTGACAATCGACCGGGGGGGGTAACATTTTCTTAGAATGGAGACATTTAAATGAAAAAGATAATCTGCATATTGATTGCTCTAGCAACTTGTTTTGCCTTGTTTGGTTGTGCCGGTGGCGAGAAGCTTACATCAGACAATTATGAGACCTATCTTAAGGTAACAGTACCTTTCAATAAAGAGAAAATACAGACCAGTTCAAAAACAAAATCGTTTTATCAGGGTACCAGTGGAACGGTGAGTGTGGAAGGCGTAAGCAGCAATTACGATTATAAAGATGTTGAAATCGTTTTTACCATATACGCCATAGAACACTTCGATGAATCACACAACCAGATCGATATTAAAGAACCTGAGACAAGAACGATGACGCAGGACGTCACTGTGAAACTGAATATTGCAGGAGATGGGGAAGCCCCATTCTATATCAAATTTGATAATTTTTGGAGAGACACTAAATTTACGACCTATGCTGATTGGGCGGATGATGATCCTGTCAAATACGCAAGTTCTTATCCATATGAAGCAGATGTGTATTATGAGATAAAAAGCATTAAGGGAACTGTATCAAAATAATTGGTGCCGTTATATAAAAAAAATAGAGCAAATTGCTCTATTTCTTTTCATCAGGTAAGAATTCAACGATATCTTCAGGACCACATTCCAGGATATTGCAGAGTTTCTCCAGAGAACGCATCATAATGTTTCTGTTGTTTCTTAGATAATCCAGCATCTTGTTGTCAATCCCATTCTGAAGCAAATAGTATTGACTGATATTTTTTACTTTCATTGTTTTCCATAACGGTTCATAGCTGATCATAATTTAATTCTAGATTAGGGTGCATAATTCCACATGGTGCACCAATGCACTTTCGTGCTAGAATTACATTGTGGATACATGCACTATCAGGCTATGAAAAGAGAATATACAAAATTCGGTGAAGAACTGAAAGTACTTAGGACCAGAAGACATCAGAGCATCCAGGATATGGCTGATGTTTTGGGCGTGAGCAAGGGTTTCCTGTCAAAGGTGGAAAGCGGCAAGAAGGCAATTCCCGGTGACTGGATCGATATCCTTTGTGATCATTATCACCTGAAACCTTATCCCAGACAGATCCTAAAAGATGCTGCAGCTTTATCCAAGACCAGGATCCAGATCCTATTAAGGGAAGTGCCAAACTACAAGAGGATCCTTGCAATCAAATTCGAGAAATACTTCGATCAGATCGATGAAGAAAAAGCCAATAAGATCCTATCCATACTTGAAGAAAGTTGACCTTCTGAAGATCAACTTTTTGTAGATTTACGAACGCTAATTAAGATGATGTGTTTTACGTTCGAAAATGTGGATAATTAGATTACAGAACGTTCATAAAATGCTTTATACATTTATGAACGTTTTTTCGTATATAATTAAAGAAAGGTACTTGAATATAATGGCAGTTTGGGGATATGCACGAGTTTCTTCTAAAGAACAAAATGAGGATAGACAAATTGTTGAACTTCAGCCTTTAGTCACGACTGAATCTCATCTTTTGATTGAAAAACAATCCGGAAAAAACTTTGATCGGCCAATTTATAAGTCTTTAAAAAATATAATGAGAGAAGGTGACATACTTGTTGTTAAATCTCTCGATCGACTCGGAAGAAACTACGACCAGATGAAAGAAGAATGGAAAGATCTCTCCGATCGTGGAATAAAAATCAAAGTGCTAGATACTCCGATGCTTGATACATCAAAATATGATGATGAATTGATGGGTAAATTTGTTTCGGATATTGTTCTGAACGTCTTGTCTTTTGTAGCAGAGAATGAACGAAAAAACATAAAACAACGCCAGGCAGAAGGAATTACTATCGCCAAATCAAAGGGAGTAAAATTCGGAAGGCCAAAGAAACAGATTCCTTCAAATTTTGATGACGTTGTAACGGAGTGGCGGTCCGGGAAAATCTCGGCAATCAAGGCTATGGAAAAGCTTGACATGAAAAAAACAACATTTTATAAATTGACAAAGCAATAAGTATCTGATCTCTTATGTCGTGTTTTTTGCACCAGTAGTTTTGTAGTATATACAATAAGCGAAGCAATTTCATCTGTGATTCAGAGAAAAGATAGGGATATGAAATAACAGAAAGGGACACATTATGAATGAGATGATTACGTTCGATTTTACACCAGATCCAAAAGTGTTAATAGCCTTAACGCACACGCATATTCAACCGCTTGATGCGTTATGTGAATTGATTGATAATGCGATAGATTCATTTTCAACAGCTATGGTTCAGGGGAGTCCTACAGCAAATCCGGTTGTTAGAGTTGACCTTCCCAAAGTGTCAGAAATCGATGCTGGAAAAGGTGTAATTCGTGTTTCGGACAATGGTCCTGGATTGGATATTGAATCAACAGAAAAAGCTTTGAGAGCAGGCTACTCAGGAAACAATCCCTATGATACATTAGGCCTTTTTGGAATGGGTTTTAATATTTCTACAGGTAAATTAGGAAGTGTAACTCATTTTTTCTCAACGCGTTCAGATTTAAGTTACGGTATTGAAGTAACTATCGATTTAAATGATATTAATAACAAAAAAGACTATAAAGTCATTGGAAACAAAGTTGAGAAAGGTTCTATTCAACACGGGACCATAATAGAGATATCTGATTGGTGGCCTAACGGAAACGATAATAGGGGGTTTGTGAAAACTCTGGTAGGATATGGAGCAAAGAGAATTAGAGATGAATTAGGCAGGAGATACGCCACTATCTTGAGAGAAAAAAACATAAAAATATTTATAAACGAAGTTGAATGTCATCCTTATGAGCATTGTGTTTGGGATGATAGTAGATATGTTGAAAGAAAGAAATACGGGAAAATTCCTGCGGTTTATAGATTTGATAAGGTTATATATACTCAAAAGAAATGTGCCAAATGTGCGACTTCATTAGAGCCATATCAAAGCGAATGCCCTTCATGTGGATCTAAAGAAATAAGAACCCTGGAAGAGAGGATTAAAGGATGGGTTGGCATTCAAAGGTTTGATGATTTATCGAGATTTGGAATAGATTTAATAAGAAATGGGAGAGCAATTAGAATTGCGGAAAAAAACGCATTTTTTGAGTATGTAGATGAGTTTCAAAACCCAATCAAGGACTATCCCATTGATACCAATTACGGGAGAATAGTTGGAGAAATACAATTGAATCATGTACCTGTAGATTTTATGAAACAGGATTTTCAGCGTAGTAGTCCGGAATGGCATAGAGCAATGTCTTTTATTAGAGGTGATAGTTCTTTACAGCCAACGCAACCTGGTGCAGAAAACAATAATTCACCTTTGTTTAAACTCTATCAAGGATACAGAAGAGTAAAAAGTGCTGGTAAAACAGATTTATATATGGGCACGTGGGACCCTGTTAAAGGAGAACCAAGAAGAATTAGTAGAGATGTTGAAAAAGATTTCTACGAAAGATTCCTCAAAAGAGAGCCAGGATATTATGATGATTCAGAATGGTATAAAAAAGTAGAAGAAGCAGATCAAAAGCCGATAAAAAAACTTCCTTTATGTCCAAATTGTGGTTGCCAGAATTTGGAAGAAGCGGAAGTGTGTATAGCTTGCCAGACTATTCTCAAAGGCAAAGAATGTATTTCTTGTGGAGAAAAGATCCCTTTTTCTGCTAAAGTATGCCCTAAATGCGGGGCTAGCCAAGAGGCTGAGGTAATGAAGCCTTGGATTTGTCCAGTTTGCCAAACAAAAAATAATGAAAATGAACAAATATGCGTAAAATGTGGAACTCCAAAAGGAGAGAAGAATCATCTATCTGTGGAATATTTGCTTTCGGTTTCGGAAAAAGATGATTCATTGTCAATTTCTGATTGTTTCGTAACTTTATCAAACGGATTAAACAATAATCCGTTAAAAGTTAATGTTTTTTCAACAACAAGATCTATTGTTTCAAATATTGATGACAAGGCGATACCTTTGGTTGTTGATAAACAATCTTTGGATGAAGTTAATATATTTATTGATAAGAATCACAGAATGTTTAAGAATTGCGGTATAAAACCAGAGACAGCAATCGCATGGGAAGTTGCTTATTTTATTGTTGTACTAAATAAATCCGTTTCTAATAATGCCGGGAAGCACACCGTTCCATATATAGCTTGGCAAATAATCGAAAAGTATTGGGCAGATTCTTTGGAAGATAATAGCGAGGAACTTCTGGAGGAAATTACAAGCCTGTTTGATTCAATCAAGGAAAGATTGATTTTATCTGAAAACGATCTAGATTTATGTTACGAAATGATGGACAATAATCAGATCAAAACGATGGTTAATAACATGATTAATGCGGGTTTAGATATTTCGAAACTAAATGAGTTAAAGGAAAACAGACATTTTATATCTTATGTTCCTGAAGAGGTTGTAATATCTTTGTTTGGATCGAGACCTGAATTGTTTTTTGATGGATTTGTTTGGGACGAGCCATATTTAAAACTTGATGGAGATGATAATATTCGCACATTTACACAAGAACGGGTTAAATCGTTATATGATAGTTGTCTTGCAGATTTACTCTTCTATATGACTTATAGAAGTAATGATGAAAGAATAATTCAAAGAACTAAGCTCGCCATACAAATGCTGAAGCAAAAGGTGGTGGAATAGTGTTTGTTGATAAGGAATTAATCAAGAAGGGAACTTGGCAAAGCTTTGAAAGGCTGATTTGTCGTCTGGTTATGGCTGAAGGATTTGATGGCGCTCGAGTTGTAGGTCAAAGCAATGATCATGGAGCAGATATAGTAGCGTCGAGAAACGGTGTTCGGTGGGTGTTTCAAGCCAAACATTGGAATAAACCAATAGGTGTAGATGTAATAGACGAGACGATTAAGGCGGCACAAAACTATAAAGCGAAAATACCCGTAATTGTTTCTTCGAATGGATTTGATCAAAAAGCAAGGGAGCACCAAAGGCTTTTGTTAATGAATGGAGTGCCTCTTCAGCTATGGGATGTTAACACTTTAATTGAACACGCAGATAGATTGCCTGATACTGTTCCAAATCAGAACAAACCAAGAGAGTATCAGGAAGAGGCAATAGAGGGAATTGTCAATTCTTTTTTGAACCAAAGTAATAGAGCCTTGGCAGTTATGGCGACTGGCTTAGGTAAAACTTTTGTCGCAGCTGAAAGCGTGAAACGTATTTCAAGCATAGTTTCAAACATGAGAGTCCTTGTTCTAGCTCACACCAACCCCCTTGTCTATCAATTGGAACGATCTTTCTGGAAATTTATGAAAAAAGATCAAACAAGCATTGTTTGGAACGGATACGAAGAGCCAGGTATTTCTGATATTGAAAAGGCAGATTATGTGTTTGCTTGTATTAATACAGTTTCGGATTATATAAAGAGAAACGAATCATTTCCATTTTTTGACGTAATTGTGGTTGATGAGTGTCATCACGCAGGCTCGTCAATGTATAAGAATTTACTTGATTTTACTTTAGCCGGCAAAAAAAACGGACCTTTTTTGTTGGGTTTAACAGCGACACCGTGGAGACCCGATGAAACAGATTTAAATGAAATTTTCGGTGAAACAGTGGTTTGCATAGATATGGTTGACGGCTTAAAAAAAGGCTTTTTGTCGAATGTTGATTACAGAATGTACACAGATAATATTAATTGGGATTCACTTAAGAATCTTAATGGCCAAACATTTACTCCCAAGCAGATAAATAGAACTCTTTTTATTGAACAATGGGATGACTCCGTTGTGTATGAATTAAAAAAAGCATGGAGTGAACAGCCTAATCCTAGAGCGATTGTTTTTTGTGGGACTGTAGATCATGCGAATATCATGTGTTCAAAGCTTAATGCTTTAGGATTTTGTAATGCAGCTGCTATTTTTTCTAGCTCAGGTTCTGGATATTCTCTAAACCAATACGAAAAGAACAGAATTCTTACTGATTTTGCAGATGGGATTATCAATGTTGTATGCACAGTTGATATTTTTAATGAAGGGATAGATGTTCCTGATGTTAATATACTTGTTTTCCAAAGAGTAACTCATTCGCGCAGGATTTTTATTCAGCAATTAGGCAGAGGATTAAGGATATCAGATAATAAAGATAAAGTCATTGTGTTGGACTTTGTTTCCGATATCAGAAGATTTGCTGCTGGTTTGGAATTGAAAGATGGGCTAAATAAAGGAACGCCTAAAACAACACGCATTACTTTGCCAAACAAGGTAACATTTAAAAAAATCACAGGTGATGATCCAGAGACGGAGAAATTTTTACGTATATGGCTTGATGATATAGCGGAAATTGAAGCATCTGGAGAGAATTCGAGCGTATTAAAATTTCCTCCTGTTCTACCTGAGTCAAAAATGTAAGGGGTAAAAATGATAGATAATCGAGAGAATGTTTCAACAGTATTAAATGCGCTTTTACTGAACGAAATAGAATCAAAAGGCTATTATTCGGGCTCGCTGCAGAGAATAGCCACTTGGTCAAATCCTTATATAGACTATGGATATTTAAATGTAGATAATAATAAAACCATTGCCATTATTTTTTATAATTCTCAAGTTTCGAATGAAGCAATTAAAGAACATATTGTTAAATCTCTTAATAAGTTTGATTCTGTTCTGTTATGCTTTGAATCGACGGAACTAAACAATGCGGACATTTTAAATGATGAAATAAGGAGCGCTGACCTTTATACTCTTCCAATCGGAATAGCAATATATGATAAAAAAGGAAATGTATCTGTTTTACATAAAATAAATATTTCTACTAATACTTCTGTTAAACGAACGGAAAAGGAACAGAAATCTTATTGGTGTTGGTGGAGAGACGCAAGCCATTATGAAGTTGCCAAATTATTAGAATTATCTGAGCAATATGATGATAGGCTCGGAGATATATATTCAAAATATGTTTATCCGGAATTCTATGATTTGATGATAAGTGGGAAAACGTATAAATGGGATGGCACCCCAAGAAAGAAAAAGTATTCATCTTCGTCGTATAAATCTGAAAAACAAAACTACAAAATTCCTCTTTGCCAACTTGGCCTGTGGGATCCTGAAGAGGGCAGAATAACAAGAAAAGGGCGTCGACTTTTGAGCATCATAAATAGATATGGTGTAGAAAGCAAAGAATACTTTAATAGTCTTGCAAAAGCAATATTAATTGATGGGAAACATCTTGATTTAATTAAAGATTTAGAGGACTATCAGAGCGAGAATCATGGTCTTATTCCTGAAACCAGTTCGGAATTCTTTGCTTTATTCGATGAATATATGATTAATAAAAACTCCATCGGAACCAGAAAGCCAACGGCAGTTACCACTGGAGCTAAAAAAACATACGTAAGAGACGAGCCGAAACTTTGGAATAAGCTTGGATTGATAAGAATGGTTAATGAAAATAGATATTACCAACCGTTTGTTGGTATAGTATTTAATTGGGATAGAATTAATGATGTTATCTTGTTTAATTCATCCGGAGGTATTAACGAGAATGTATAATATCGTAGACTTATTTAGTGGAGTTGGAGGCTTTCAGATAGGCTTTGAAAAAGTTGGCTTTAATGTTTTGCTCTCAACCGATATAGATGACCATTGCGAACTTGCTCACAAAAAAAATAGACCGAATGTCCCTTTTTTAAAAATTGATATCCATGATCTCGATGAAGATTTGATAAGGCAGTATGTACCGGAAAATATCAATATTGATGTTTTGGTTGGAGGACCTCCTTGTCAGGGCTTTTCAACAATAGGAAAAAGGATTTCTTCTGATCCAAAAAAAAGAAACGAGAAAGATCCACGAAATACCTTGTTTAAAGAATATATAAGAGTATTAAAATATTTAAAACCCAAGGTATTTCTAATGGAAAATGTTCAGGGCTTGCTCACTAGAGAAAAAGGAAAGATTTTCAAAGAGATTAAAAAAACATTTGCTGAAACTGGATATGATTTTAATTATGTAGTTCTAAATGCGGCCGATTATGGTGTTCCACAAATAAGAAACAGAGTTTTCTTCTATGGTAATAGGATTGGCATCAAATTAGAACCGCCTGTCCCAATTTGCGGTGAAGGCATAGGAGTTCCTTATAAAACAGTTGGGGAGGCTATAGGAGATTTAGCTGAATTAAGCGATGATGAGTCTATTAACCACGTCGCCCTTAATCATGGGGAAATAAACATTAGGAGGTATGCATTAATACCCGAAGGTGGAAGATTGCCTGAAGATAACCTCCCTCCAGAACTATATAGAAAAAATTTTGGAAATACATTTAAAAGGCTTCATAGAGATAAGCCTTCTTTGACTATGGTCCCTGGGCACAACGCTTTTCCAATACATCCATGGCTAAATAGGAGCTTAACTGTAAGAGAAGCTGCGAGAATACAGACTTTCCCGGATGACTATATATTTGTTGGCCCTCGTCAAAAACAGTGTATGCAAGTTGGAAATGCTGTTCCTCCGCTTTTGGCGGAAGCATGGGCGCGTGTTTTCAAGGAAAAACTGGATGAATACTATGAAAAAATATAGTTTTATCGATTTGTTCAGCGGCGCAGGCGGTTTGTTGAGAGGGTTTATGGATGCGGGATTTACACCTACATTTTCTGTTGAGATGTGGGAACCAGCAATAAAAACACATGAAGGGAATTACCCAGATGTTCCTTTGATAAAAAAGGATATCAGAACAATCACAAATTCCGAAATCAAACAGTTTAATGGAGCTGTTGATGTTGTTATTGGCGGACCTCCTTGTCAAGGTTTTTCAACAATAGGAAAAAGGCTTGTAAAAGATCCAAGAAATGAGTTGGTTTTTGAGTTTATTAGGTTTGTCGAAGTGATAAAACCAAAAGTATTCTTAATGGAAAACGTCAAAGGTTTATTATCTTCTGATGGCGGAAAAATAAAGCGAGCTATTGAAAACGAGTTTAATAATATAGGTTACAACGTAATATCTAGCGTTTTGTGTGCGGCGGATTACGGTGTTCCTCAGCTTAGAAATAGAGTTTTTTTTCTCGGAGTTAGAAATGATCTTAATATTGATCCGACATTCCCCATGCCAATTGTCAAAAAAGACGAATATAAAACTGTTGGAGATGCTATTAATGATTTGGTAGGGATGGAAAACTCTATACCTAATCACGTTCCTATGAAACACAATAAAACTGTAACAGCAAGGATTTCTTGTATCAAAGAAGGGGAGGGAATACCTAAGGATGGACTCCCAGAAGAACTAGCTCACGGGTCAAGGAGCGATTATAAGGATAACAAGATTAAAAATTTTAGTCATGTATATAAACGTCTTCACAGAAATAAGCCTTCAACGACTATGGTCCCTGGACACAATGCTTTTCCTTTACACCCAACTGAAAACCGCAGTTTAACTGTCAGAGAAGCTGCGAGAATACAAACTTTCCCGGATGATGTTGTTTTTTATGGCACAAGACAGGATCAATGCATCCAGGTTGGAAATGCTGTACCAGTAAAACTAGCATATGAACTCGCTAAACATATAATGAAGATTCTTGAGGAGGCATAAACCATGGGAGAATTGCATGACGCTAGCGCCACTTTTTATGGAGATATTATTTTATCTAAAATTAGAGAATCTGACGTACATTTTAAACAAGTTTTTTCATCTTCTGTAATTCGAACTGCTAATTCCGCTTCAACGGTTT
>Ga0256405_10011002_pt1 | contig 11705 bp, 9 predicted proteins | sample RumenRJG_02DNA_FD_189096 | JGI IMG/M metagenome (GOLD analysis project Ga0256405, IMG submission 189096) | Bovine rumen microbial communities from Lethbridge, Alberta, Canada - RJG_02 | ecosystem: Host-associated > Mammals > Digestive system > Stomach > Rumen | place: Canada: Alberta | collected...
ACGACACCCCCACGAAGAACTGGAACTACCGTGCCCGCATCACCTATAGCGAGCCCATCTTCCGTCAGGTGTATCTCCAGTTCAGTTATCAATACCGTTACGACTATACGAAGAGCGACCGCAGCACATTCGACTTCAGCCAGGAACCCCTGAGCCCTACCTGGAATCCCGAATACCGCTCCTGGGACACCTACCTGGCTCCCTATCAGCCTATCGAGCGTTATCGTGACGACGACCTGAGCCGATACTCCGAATATAAGAACTATACGCATAATATTGAACTGATGCTGCGCGTGGTACGTAAGGCATACAACCTGAACGTCGGTGTACGTCTCGTTCCCCAGAAGTCACACTATGTGCAGGACTATCAGGGCCTGCATGCCGACACCACCCGCACCGTCACCAACATTACGCCGACCCTCGACTTCCGCTGGAAGCGCTCAGAAGTGAGCCAGTTGCGTGTGAACTACAATGCCAACATCAACCAGCCCCAGATGAGCGACCTGCTCGACATCGTCGATGATAGCGACCCCTTGAACATCAAGCGGGGTAACCCGGGTCTGAAGCCCTCGTTCACGCAGAACCTCCGTATCTTCTACAACAACTACGTGCAGGCTCATCAGCGTTCCATCGCCACCTGGGCAGGACTCTCCACCACGAGCAACGCCATCAGCAACAAGGTGACGCTCGACGCAACGACCGGTGCCCGTCTCACGCGCCCTGAGAATATCGATGGCAACTGGAACGCCTATGCAGGACTGGTGTTCAACGCCGCCCTCGACAGTGCCGCCTATTTCAACATCAACTCCTTCACCAATACTGGTTACAACCACTATGTGGGCTATGCCAGCGTCAACAGTCTGACGGAGTCACAGAAGAGTGTCACGAAGTCTGTTAATCTCAATCAGCGTCTGGCCTTCAGTTATCGTAACGAGTGGCTCGAGGTCGAACTGAGTGGAGGCGTAGGCTACAACCACTCACGCAACGACCTGCAGACGAGTGCCGACCTCGATACATGGCAGTTCTCTTATGGCGGAATGGTCGGCATCACGGCACCTTGGGGCACCGCCCTCACCACCAACCTCAATATGCAGAGCCGTCGCGGATACAGTGATACGTCGATGAACACCAACGAGCTCATCTGGAATGCGCAGCTCTCACAGGGATTCCTCAAGGGTAAGCCCCTCACCATCTCCCTGCAGCTCTACGACATCCTGCACCAGCAGTCCACCTTCAGCCGTGCCATCTCTGCGATGGGGCGCACCGATACCGAATACAACTCCATCACCAGCTATGGCATGTTGCATGTCATCTACCGTCTGAACCTGTTTGGCGGCGGCAAGAATCCCTTCGGCTTCGGCAGAGGTCCTGGCGGTGGTGGCGGCAGGCCCGGAGCACGCCCAGGCGGACGTCCTGGCGGCTTCGGAGGCGGTGGCCGCAGATTCTAAAAAACAATAATCCCTGTCGAACGGCAGGGATTCAAAGAGTAAAAAGAATCCTCGGCCTCTCTATGATGGTCGAGGATTCCTTTGTCTAGTACCCCATACAAGAGGTAGCTCCCAGTGCAGTCAGTATCGCCGATGCGATCGATGCAATCAACTGCACAATAAACTTAGTAGTTTCTTTCTTACTCATAACAATTCAGATTTTAGTGTTTACTGTTTAATTTAGAACTGGGGGCAGCCCTAGGCTGAACTGCCCCCAAGTTGAAATCAATCGCCGGGCTGATCGTCTTCAGGATCGGTTGGAGTCGGGATGATACCGCTGCCACTGTGTACCTCGGTACCTGAATCACCACCTGAGCCGTTTTCGGTAGAACCGTTGTTACCAGAATCAGTTGATCCATTCTCGTTGTCTTCAATATCGCCCGAGTCGCCACTGGTCACACGCTTCAGCACGTTGCCCTCCTCATCGAGGCAGGTGATCTGGATAGAGGTGTTCTTCAGCTCGTCCTTCACATCGACATTCGGGGTGAAGATGATACGACGCACGCTAATCAGGTTAGCCTTTACATCCTCCAGCTTCTCGACCGCCTTCGAGCGCACGCCGAAGCGCATGGTGCCAAGACCAGGCAGGGGGATAGAGTGACCTTCGGTCGCCCAGGTGCGGATCACCTCGCCAGCAGCATCCCAAGCCGCCTTGATCACACCAGATGAGATACCTGAGTGGGTGGCAGCCTCCTGGAACACCTTCTTCTCGGCGATGGGCACGTAGAGGTCAGGACGCATCACGAACTTCTTACCCGGGTTCTTACCAATTTTAACTTCACGCAGTTGTGCAATAACTTTAATAGCCATAATTTAATCTAGTTTAGTTTTTGTGTTAAAAAAATTGTTAGTTCTCTCGTTGTCGCCTGATTGAGCCGTTTTCGACCACCATTAAAGGAAAATCTTGCTACCATTAATGCGCGCAATTTCTAGACTTAATCCTCGCAATTTTTATCCTTAATAGCCGCCTCTGCAACCTCTTTCATTTGACATTGCAAAGGTACAAAAATTTCAGCAGTCTTGCAATAGTTTCCCCCAATTATTTTTGAGAAATATTAAATCCGTCGATCGATACATTCCACGCAGTGACACAGTGACACAGGATCACAGTGTCATTTGTGTTTTCTAGTCTTCAGTAATCTCTTGCTAATATAATTATAATATTATATATATTATAATATATATAATATTATATAATAAATATATAAAATTCTTCTTCTCCCTGTCACTGCGCAAATCCCTAATGGTCCTGTGATCCTGTGTCACTGTGATCCTGCGTTTTTCATGCTAAAATTTTGTTTATTCTCAGAAAAGTTGTATCTTTGCAGGTAAATTATACTAGTAAAATGGCAAGTAACCTGAATCAAAACTCATCGACTATCACTGGCGATATCAAAAGCCGTATAGATAAAATATGGGATACGCTGTGGGCTGGAGGCATCACAGTGCCTGTTACCATCTTGGAGCAGCTAACATATCTGTTCTTCATCAAACTGCTGGATGACAAACAGCGGCATGAGGAGAGTAATGCAGTAGAGTTTGGCTATGAGCTTGAAAACCCTCTGTTTAAGAAGGGTGAGAAGTGGCTGAACCCTGAAACTAATCAGGAGGTCCCCTATGAGGATCTCCGCTGGTCGGTATTCAAGGGATTCTCAGCCCAGAATATGCTCCACCATGTGCGTAATAATGTATTTGTGTTTATCAAGGGCATTGGCAAGGAGTCAGGTTCTGCTTATAGCCGATATATGCAGGATGCCGTTTTTAGCATTCCAAAGGCTGACGTGCTGCAGAGTGTTATTGATGATATCGACCTGCTGGATATGGAGGATGCCGATACGATGGGCGATGTCTATGAGTATATGCTGGCCCGCATGTCGGAGAAGGGACAGAACGGCCAGTTCCGCACGCCTCGCCATATCATCCGTATGATTATCTCGATGGCAGAGCCTAAGATTGATGATGTGATCTGCGACCCTGCGATGGGTAGCGCAGGATTCATCATGGAGGCAGCTCGTCAGATTTACGATCAGAATCGTGCTACCATTCAGACTAATGATGATGTGCGTAAGCGCTATTACTCTACGATGTTTAATGGCTTTGATACTGACCAGACAATGCTTCGTATCGGGGCGATGAACATGCTGTTGCATGGCATCCCTACGCCTAATATCAAGTATCAGGACTCGCTTTCTGAGGATAATACCGACCAGAGCCGTTATACTCTCTGCGTGGCCAATCCGCCCTTCTCAGGCAAGGTGTTGAAGAGCACGATTAGCAAGAGTTTGCTTTCAATTGCCAATACCAATGCCACTGAACTGTTGTTCCTGGCGCTGTTTGTGCGCTCGCTGAAGGTGGGTGGCCGTTGCTTCTCAGTGGTGCCCGATGGCGTGCTGTTTGGTAATGATAATGCTCACATGGCTATTCGTAAGGAGCTTGTTGATAAGCAATGTCTGCGTGCTGTGATCTCTATGCCGGCTGGTGTATTCCAACCTTATAGTGGTGTAAGTACTGCCATTTTGGTATTCACCAAGACGGATGCAGGTGGAACGGATAACGTGTGGTTCTATGAGATGCGTGCTGATGGTTTTACGCTGAATGCCAAGCGCACACCTACGAATGATGATGATATACCTGATTTGTTGCAGCGTTGGCAGAACTTGGATGCTGAGGCTGATCGTACACGCAAGGATCAGAGTTTCTTTGTGCCAGTTGATGAAATCCGCCAGAACGATTACGACCTGACCTTTAACAAGTATAAGGAGGTGGTGCGCGAGAAGGTTGTTTACGACGATCCTAAGGATGTGTTTGCTCGTATCGAAGCGTTAGAAGAACAGTTCGCTGCCAAGCAGCAGGAGTTTAAAACCAAGTATTTATAATGGCTATGGAAGAAAAGAATAACTCAATAGTGTCGCAGGGAGCAACGCAATCTTTATTTCAAGATGCTTGCATTATTATCGATCAGGCACAAGCCGTAGCGTATCGTCAGGTTAACGAAACGCTGATTAAGCGTAACTGGCTGTTGGGCATGCGTATTCAGCATGAGGTTTTGAAAGACAAGCGTGCTGAGTATGGAGAGCAAGTAGTAAAGACGTTGGCTATAGAGTTGATAGAAAAGTATGGTAAAGGCTTTTCACGTAACAACTTGTATAGGTTTGTGGCATTCTTCAAGTCGTTTCCTGACTTTTTCTCTGCATTGAGTGAACAATCAGAAATTGTCCCATCACTGACGGGACAATCTGAGAAAGTCCCATCACTGACGGGATTATTGGAGATTTCAGATATATATGGAAAGCTGAAGCCTATACGTCCGCTGAGGTTGTCATGGACCCATTATAGTATTATTTTGCAAGACACGAGTTTAGATGCTCGATATTGGTATGAGCAGGAAGCAGCACGCGAAATGTGGAGCACTCGTACTCTTCAGCGTAATGTTAGTAGTCAGTATTATCATCGTCTGTTACAGTCACAGAAGAAAGAGGCTGTGCGTGATGAAATGAAGAAGTTGACAGCTCCATTGCAAGATAAACTGGAGTATCTGAAAAATCCTGTAGTCGCAGAGTTCTTAGGCTTTAAGAATAATACCGATTATACGGAGAGTGACTTAGAGCAAAGTATCATCGATCATCTGATCCCGTTCCTGATGGAGATGGGAAAAGGCTTTGCGCTGGTAGATCGTCAGAAACACATACACACAGAAAAGGAAGACTATTATATCGCCCTTGTATTCTATAACTACAACCTGCACTGCTTTGTGCTTGTCGATCTAAAAACTACGAAGTTGCGCCATCAGGATGTAGGACAGATGGATATGTATGTCCGTATGTACGACGAGATGATGTGTCCGCAAGGACATAACCCCACTATAGGTCTATTGCTTTGTGCAGATACTGATGAGGATGTGGCTCACTACTCTGTATTGAACAGTAGTGACCAGCTCTATGCTGCCAAATATCTTACCTATATGCCTACACAGGAAGAATTGCGCCGTGAGATTGAGCAACAGAAAGAGTTCTTTAGACTTCAAAACGAGAAATAAGGAGGATAAGGAATGAAAGATAATTTAGATTCTTTGGTTGAAACCATCAGCCAGCTGAATGCTATGCAGGATGCAGACAACGACCAGCGTGCCGTTGAACTCTATCGTGCTATTTTTCGTAATGACGTTGATATAAATAAGTTAGATTTCAATTATGCTGACCATATCTTGGGATATGTGGAGTTTGGTGTCGAAAAGGCTGAAGTTGACTATAGAAATTATCTGAGATATTTAAAAATGATAAGCCCAGAGGCATATCTATCACATCTTGATATGTTTAATGAGGCTATTCGAAGTAGAGATGATGAGAATATTGAGGAGGACGAGGAGTAATGGATAAGAGTAAGTGGGAATATAAACCGTTTGAGGATTGTATTGAGAAATCCAAGAAAACGAAGCAACTGATGACTTCAGATTATCAGCCAGAAGGGGCATATCCCATAATCTCGCAGGAAGCGAGTCTTATATCTGGCTATACAGATGACTCTGATTACGTCAATCATTTCGAGCGTCCTGTCGTCATCTTTGGTGACCATACTAGAGTCCTTAAATATGTAGACTTTGATTTTGCAGTAGGGGCTGATGGCGTAAAAATTCTCATTCCTCACACAAACCTCGATGCAAAGTTCCTGCTTAGTTTCTTAACCTGGTATAAGATTCCTAATTTAGGCTATTCTCGCCATTATAAACTGCTTAAAGAGATATCTGTTCCTGTCCCACCAATATCAGACCAGCAGCGGATTGTGGCGGAGTTGGATTGCTTGAACGAAATGATTGCTTTAAAGCAAGAGCAACTGAAGGAGTTCGATAAACTCGCCCAGTCTATCTTCTATGATATGTTTGGGGATCCTATGGATAATATCCATGTATGGGAAATCTCGGTTCTTCAAGATGTAGTTTCTGAAAACTGTTCTATTTCTTATGGTATAGTGCAGCCGGGTGATGATGTAGAGAATGGTGTCCCTGTTGTTAGACCTGTAGATTTGGTTAATCAAGTCGTATATAAGGATGGACTTAAAATTGTAGATAAGGCGATATCTGATTCTTATAAGAGAACCATCCTTAGGGGAGATGAATTGCTGTTTTGTGTTCGTGGTACTACGGGTATAATCAGTTTTGCATCTGAGGAATTAGAGGGTTGTAATGTTACAAGGGGTATAACACCTTTGGAGTTTGGAGATAGAATAGACAGGTATTATGCGTATTATTTGCTTAACACTCCATATCTGCAAAGTATAATTGCGGAAAAGACAAACGGAATTGCCTTAAAGCAGATAAATATGCGTGATGTACGTTTACTACCAATAATGTGTCCCCCTCTCGCTCTGCAGCAGCAATTCGCTGAAAAGATTCAAGCGATTGAGGCGCAGAAGGAACTGGTGAAACAAAGCATTGCTGAAACTCAGCATTTGCTTGATAGTAGAATGGATTATTATTTTGATTAAAATATAACCAACAATGATATGAAGAACTTCGACTACCTAAAAGAACTGCCGCTATTTACGACACTGTACACACAGTGTGATAGAGCGGAGAGTTGTTGCAAGTCTGATCCAGACAAATCGGCAATGGCTTGCAGACGTTCATTAGAGTGGACTGTAGATTTGATCTACAGGGTTCAGCACTGGGAGGTATCGCCCCGTGCAACGCTCTTTGAGAAGGTAAAGGATTCGAAGTTTACAGAGTTTATTAACTCGCGCGACTTGATGCAGAAACTCCATTTTGTGCGTAGTGTGGGCAATCGTGCTGCACACGCAGGCGGTGTGTCGAAGAAAGACAGCGAGTATGCTGTATTGGATATCTACTATTTTGTGGGCGACGTGCTAATGCTGTTGGGCTACATAGATCGTTATCCAAAGTTTGATAAGTCGCTTCTGCCTGGTAAGGGTACGCCAGTGATGGTGGTATCTACCAGCGAAGAGGCAGCACAGCAACAGGAAGAGGCTGCTAAGGAGGCCAAGCCTGTAACTACTCCTGCATCGCAGGTGGTTGTGGCGCATAATCCTGAGAACCTTTCAGAGGCGGAAACACGCAAGATCTATATCGATGAGATGCTGCGCGAGGCAGGGTGGGAGATTTCAGAGACTGACAATGCTATCGTAAGCGGAAAAGCCTGCATTGAGATTGAGGTACATGGTATGCCAACCCCATCGGGCATCGGCTATGCAGACTATGTGCTGTTTGACACGGATGGTATGCCGCTTGCTGTGGTTGAGGCCAAGAAGACATCGGTTGATCCTGTGGTGGGTAAGGCGCAGGCTGAACTCTATGCCAAATGCTTGGAGGCGAAATATGGCGTCATGCCAGTGGTTTATTATACCAACGGATTCGAGACTCATATCATCGACGGACTGGGCTATCCTGCCAGAGCAATCTACGGATTCCACACCCGTCTGGACTTGCAGAAGCTGATACAGAAACGTGGGCGCCAAGATATCATCGATATGCTGGCAAAGGAGGAGATTGTGAATCGCCCTTATCAGACCAGAGCCGTGAAGAGTATCTGCGAGCACTTCAACCTGAAACATCGCAGGGGATTACTGGTGATGGCTACTGGTACTGGTAAAACGCGTGTGTCGATAGCACTGGTTGAGGTGCTGCTGCGTAACAATTGGGTAAAGAACGTGCTCTTTCTGGCTGATCGAACGGCCTTGGTGGAGCAGGCCTTTGGTAAGTTCAATACTTATCTGCCTGATGAGACGAAATGTAACCTCTGCGATCCTCGACAAGCCAGGAATATTGATGCCCGACTGCTATTCTCTACTTATCAGACGATGATCAACTTCATCGACATTGAGGAGAAGACTTTCAGCGTGGGGCGTTTCGACCTGATCATCATCGACGAGGCTCACCGTTCTGTGTTTGGTAAGTATGGTGCTATCTTCGATTACTTCGACTCGCTGCTGGTTGGTCTGACGGCCACACCTCGTGAGGAGATTGATCGTAGCACCTACAGGCTGCTGGAACTGGAGGATGGTGTGCCCAACGACTATTATGAATATGCTGAGGCCGTAAGAGATGGACATCTGGTGGACTTCGAGGCTTATCGCTACGACTCGGATATTCTGAAGCATGGTATCAAATACAACGATCGTTCTGAAGATGAGAAGAAACAGTTGGATACCATCTTTGAAAGTGAGGGCGTGACGGAACGCGATATTGAGAATAACGAGATATTCCGCTACGTCTATAATACTGACACGATTGACAAGGTGCTGCAGGAACTGATGGAGAAGGGCCTGCGCGTGGATAGTGGAGAGAATATTGGTAAGACCATCATCTTTGCGTACAACCATAAGCATGCTGTTAAGATAGCCGAGCGATTTGCAGTGCTATATCCTCAACTTGGGCCAGACTATTGCGAGGTGATAGACTATCAGGAGACTCAGAAGAAACATCTGCTCGACGAGTTTGAGAAGGTAGATCACGAGCCACGTATTGCTGTGAGTGTGGATATGCTTGATACTGGTATCGACGTGCCGGAGATCCTGAACTTGGTATTCTTCAAGCCAGTTCACTCTAAGATAAAGTTCGAGCAGATGAAAGGTCGTGGTACCCGTTTGTGCAAGAATCTGCTGGGTGTAGGCAAGGATAAGGAGAAGTTTATCATCTTTGATTTCTGCAACAACTTCGACTATTTCGATGAGAACCCTCAAGGTGTTGTGGCATCAAAATCCAAGTCGCTAACAGAGCGTGTGTTTGGTCAGAAATCAGACTTGGCGTTGCTGTTACAGAGGGAGGCAAAGACTGATTTTGAACGCCAGTTGCATGGTGAACTGAAAACGGAGTTATGGCAACAGGTGGACGGGCTCGGCTTTGAGCGTATCCTGGTGCGTAAAAACAGTGCCGACATCGATCCCTTCCGTGCAGCGCAGCATTGGGATGATCTGAAGGAGGCTGATATCGCTATATTGAAGAATACCATTGCCCCTTTGCTGGTGGCATCAGGCGATGAGATGGCGATGATGCTTGATGTGCTGATCTATGCCTGCGAGATAGCCCTTCTAAAGAAAACATCATTTCCTGTGGCTGTGACTGACAAGATCAGGCAGCTGTGTTATTTCCTGAAAGCCAAGAAGAGTAATATCCCACAGGTTCTCCAGCAAATGGAGACCATCGAGGAGGTGATGAATGATGGGTTCTGGCTGAGTGCATCGCTTGAGGATTTGGAAAGAGTGCGCAAGGTGCTGAGAGACTTGGTGCGCTTTGCTATCGATGTGAACGATACAGGCACCTTTGATGTGGATATCGAGGATGTGATTGATGCACCACGTATAGAAACGCCCAGACCACAGAATGTGACATACGCTCAGCGCGTGTTTGACTATCTGGCTGAACATCGCAACGATGAGGTGTTCCAGAAGATCTATCATATGGAACAGTTGACTATTGTAGATGTTCATGAGCTGGAGCGTATTATGTGGGAAGAACTGGGAACGAAAGAACAATACGAAGAATACTGCCAAAGGGAGCGTAAGATTTATGGTGGCAATGTGGCTGCAATGATCCGTTCGCTATGTAAGATTGATCGTGCAAAGGCTCACCAGAAGTTCTATGAGTTTATACGTTCTGAGCAACTGACATCGCTACAGGAGGAATATCTCAATAGTATCATCAATTATGTTTGTGCCAATGGAGATATGGAGCGCAGAACGTTAGGGCAGGATCCGTATCGTGGGTTCAACTGGCAACTGGCTTTTGGTGATAATCGCGCAAAGGTGGGTAATTACATAGATCACCTGCATCATCTGATTGAAGGCGTTCAGCCCTTCACCAGACATGAAGAAGAAAGTGCAGATTATTCTCAAGCAGCAGAAGAGTAGCTCCACTTCAGAAGGTTGATTGATGAAAAGGGGTGGGAATAAAAATGGGGCTCCGAAGAGCCCCTCCAAACTAAATATTGAACTTATCTAATTATTAATTTGCCTGTCATCACGACGGTATTATTTCTAAAAAACCAAAAAACCGCGAGCATCACTGCTGGCATTTTTTGCTCAAATCTATTATCGAGGTACAAAGGTAATACCAGATGGTCAGGCGTATTCTAACGTGGATTCTGTGTTTCAGGATTTCCGTGTAACCTGGAATTTCATCTATACAGGTACACCCATCGCGCTGAAGAAGATGGTGAACGAGAAGAACTTCGGATCTGGACTTGCCACGCGTCTCTCCTGTATTCCGCTGCCATCTACCAACTTCAAGATGATGAGTCGTGAGTCAACCGTTGATTACGAGAGCGATAACCGACTTAAGGCCTGGGCAGAGAAACTGGACCGTGTGAAGGGTGAACTCTCCATACAGAAACTCGTGGATGAGACCTACGACTGGACAGCGCGACGCATGGCCGATGCTGAGGAGTTTACCACTGATGATGTGATGCGCTGCTTCATGTTGAAGAGCAACGATGCGGCCCGCACCAGAGTGAGCCGTCTGCAGAAAGACGGTCTGGTAGAAAAGGTGGATGAGTTTGTTGAGAACGGCACCACCAAGGCGAGGTATAAAAAGACAGGGGCAGTGATGGTTTAACGCAGTGACGCAGTGACACAGTGACGCAGTTTCATTTACGAATTTGATAATTATGAATTTACCACGAGGAATTAGAAACAATAATCCACTGAATATCCGCAGAGGTAAGGATCAGTGGAAGGGCTTACGAGCCAAGCAGACTGACGCATCGTTTTGTCAGTTTGAAACATTGGAGTATGGTTGGCGGGCTGCTTTCCTGCTGCTCACACGTACCTATTATCACAAGTACAGGCTCTATACCATCAGGATGATTATCAGCAAGTGGGCACCGCCCCGGGAGAATCTCACTGAGACGTATATCCAGAACGTGAGCCGCCTGACGGGGATTCCGCCCGATGAACCCATCGGCATCCCATCGGATCAGCCCGCCCATTGGATAGCAGTCGCCCTGGCGATGGCGATCCAGGAGTGCGGCACGGAATCGTTGGATTTCTTCGCGATGCTGCGGGGGTGGTCGCTCGTCAGAGCGTAGATGATAGATGAAAATAATAATCCCCAGCCGAGCGGTTGGGGATTATGTGTTTATTTACGATCGTCGATGTTGTCGCCGTCGGTGGGGGACATCTCTTCCTTGAAGTCGGTGATGCCTGCTTCCACGAGGATGTTGTACCAGGTGATGAGCTTCTTGATGTCGCTGTTGTGGACACGCTCCTGAT
>Ga0256405_10011003_pt1 | contig 11705 bp, 7 predicted proteins | sample RumenRJG_02DNA_FD_189096 | JGI IMG/M metagenome (GOLD analysis project Ga0256405, IMG submission 189096) | Bovine rumen microbial communities from Lethbridge, Alberta, Canada - RJG_02 | ecosystem: Host-associated > Mammals > Digestive system > Stomach > Rumen | place: Canada: Alberta | collected...
CGAAGGAACTGTTAGAAAGATAAAATTTATCAGAGCTCTAGGATTTGGCTACCCTGATGATGATTATTTCTTTCTAAAGATTATCGATGGGACTCGAAAGAACCCACGAAAAAATCCTTAGACCCGAAATTTTAGGGCTAGAAATTAAATGCAATATAAAACTAGATTTGTGCTGTTATTGGGGATCGGCTTTATAGTCGTTGTCAGTTTTTTCCTCAGCTACAGCAAATACTTTTTTTATCCAAGTTTATTTTCTAATCAAGTAGAATCACTTACCAATACATCTAAAATTATCAGTTTAAACATTGATAAGGCACTTAAGAGCAGTACTAACAGCGAACCGATAAAAATAAGTACACTTTTTGCAGATATCAAAAGCTCCGCCATTGACAAATATCTTGCTTTAAATGAAGATAATGCCCCATTAGATTATGTTGCATTTTACTATTATTCAAAATCAAGTAATGTAGAACAGCTCTTTGAAACTTCCATTTATAATGAAGATGTTAAACCAGACTATAAAGGGGAAGACTGTTACAAGGTTTTGAAGGTTCCTGATAATAAAAAAGAGGAAGTAAGTGCATATTTTAAAAAATTCAACTTAACTCTTGAAAAGTTTGTCTGCCGCATTGAGGATCAAAAATCCTTTGTAGGATATGTTATTGATAAAAATGCGATCAAAAAATATCTTTATTTCAGAAATCTTAAGGATAGCGATCTCTATAATGCCCCTAATTACTCTAATATAGTATCCCATCTTAACATTGAGAACATTTTAAAGGATGATAACAATTATCAACTGCTGATTCTCGACAATCGCAAAAATATTATTCTTTCCAATGCCTATGGTGAAAACATTCCCAATATTGAAGACAATTTTTTTATAAAAGCACAGAATGAAGGTTCGGTTATTATTGATTCACCACACAAAAGTAATAATATCATGAATTTATCCTATCTTAAGGATTACGATTTGTATGTGTGTACCGCACTTGACAAGAATTCGGCAGTTAGTTCAGTAATTACTTTCAATATAGTTACCATTTTATTTTGCCTAGTCCTTTTTGTAATTGGAATTTATCTGACCATAGTCTTTTTCAATATATTCGACAAAGATAGAAAATATATCGAAAATACCTTAGATATTCTATCGGCAAATATTTTTAAAAATCAGATAAAGGCTGATCTCAATATTGAAAAACTTAGAGTAAACAATATTCGGTGTAATCTGCTGCATCCGGTGGTCGAGAGCATAATAAAACTGTGCCAAAACATCACAGAGAATATCAGCAATAAATTTAATACTGCACAAGAAGAGCACAAGCAGGAACTAGTACAAATTGTCAAGAAAACAAAAGATCTGCTTATTTCTTCCATGCATGCGAATTTAATGCCTATAAATTCTGACATGCCACACTCAAACTATCTTGATATTGCCTCTTTTATTCAGCCATCTGGTGAAAATCCATCTGATTTTTATGATATTTTTAGAGTCGACAAAGACAACATAGGCGTGATTTTTGGGACATGTGAACCAGGTGGTGAAGTTGCTATTCCATATATTAGTCTTAGTATCAACTACCTTAAAAGTGCCATCATTCACGAAAATAAACTGCCAGGCTATGCCCTTACCTGTCTTAACAAGATGATGATGCTAAAAGAGCGCAGCACTTTTAAAATGGAGCTGTTTGTGATTATTCTAAGTGAAAATACTGGAAACTTTATCTATTCATCTGGAGGCAATCTTTCTCCTATCCATATTCAGAACAAAAATAAATATGAAATCTTAAACAAGGATCATTTACAACCTCTGTTATGTACCAATAAAGATCATACCTATACTGATGCCAAGGGAAAATTTCAGGTAAATGATAATCTTCTCTTTGCCAATCATGGTATCGATAAAGTAAAAAACAAAGCCGGCAAAGAGTTTGGATTAACACGAATTATCGAAATTGCTCAACAATCTTCTGATAAAAGCGCCTCAGATCAACTTATAAATCTTTACAGATCTTCAAAGGAATACTCTAACGAAACTGAAAATTCAAGAGATATCTGTGGTATTCTTATCAAACGGAATGAGCCTAAAACCAATGCTGAAGAGGCTAATGCTTAAAGAAAAGCAAAAAAATAAGCAATACGGTATTTGTTATAGGAGTAGATGGAAAAGTTAGTGAGGACATAAGCTGTTGTTTATTTTTTTAAATTTAAAAATTAGCAATTTATTTTAGTTAAAATTCTTATGACTTGATTTGTTTGGCACAGAATTAATATTTATTGTCTTTTCCTGCTTCATCCTCATGATTTGCTTTTATCCCCTTAGTCACTCAATAAGTTAAGAGAGCGAATTTTCTAATTGATTTGAAAAAAAAGAAAATACCCTTGAGGATATACCCTCTTATTTCAACTAATAATTTATTAACTCTAACCAAAAAAAACGCCACTCCTTATCAAGGAAATGACGTTATAAACTAACTAGGGTTTGAACGAAACATACCCTTTAATTATTTTTAGATCAGTCTAGGTTCGTTAACTGATTTATTTCTTCTCATTTTTAAGTAAATCTCTAATTTCACGCAACAACTGAACATCCTGTGGATCTTCTGGTGGAGTCTCTGTTTTCTCCTCTGCCTCATCCTTTAACAGACGGTTCTTAAGATTGATTATAATCTTAATAAAAAGGAAAATAGCAAAAGCAATGATGGCAAAATCCAGAACATTCTGTAAAAATACACCATACGTCATCACCACTGCAGGATTGGTATCTGTTTTGTCAATTAGTGTCACTGACAGATCTTTAAGATCAATATTGCCAACAATAACACCAACTATTGGCATGATAATATCTGCCACCAGTGATGACACAATCTTGCCAAACGCAGTACCAATAACCACACCGATTGCCATATCCATGACATTACCTTTTACTGCAAAATCACGGAATTCTTTTAAAAAGGATTTGCCAGTATTTACAATATGACTCATTTTTTTCTCCTCAATTTAGTCAATATACATTACGAAGTCAGTTTATAGCGAGTTTTAGCATCGCGTTCAATAATATTCACCTCAAACACTGTATCAGTATCAAGATAGGTATCCAAAAGCATGGAGCGAACTTCTTCAGCATCTTTTAGGCTGGTAAAAACACGTGACCAGGATTTATCTACCCCGGCATCAAAACGAAAGTCTTTTTGCTTAAGATTATCTTTAAACTTATAGGTATTACCTTTTACAACTACTTTATATGTTGGTGTTCTTGCAGAGACAATAAGGTTTGCAAAGGCCTTAGGATAAATATACATAAGCCACAATAAAGCAAGGCAATCAACATAGGCACGATGAGCCTCATAAAAATAGCCACTCATAATATTAAGGAATTCTAATTTTCCACTGCCAAAACCATAATCCTTCCACATTATTTCCTTTAGGGAACAACACCAGGACAAAGACCTTAAATTACTGAAACGCTCTTCAAAAAAAGGTCTGTCAAAGGCGGCGTTATGAGCTACCACCAAAGGTCTGCCACTTAAAAAGCGTGCCACCATTTCATCATCAAAGCAATGATCTTTAACCATTTCATCGGTGATACCGGTTAATTTAGAAATCTCCTCAGGAATTGGCGTTTTGGGATCTTCAAACTCATCATAATATCGGTCAACAGATATGAGCAGTTTTCTGTCAAGAGAAAAAGTAGCCTTCACCATTCCAAGTTCAATGATACGATTACGTCTTGCATCCATACCCGTGGTTTCTGTATCCAAAAACACAACAGAGTAGGTCTTTTCACCTTCTAATGGAGGATTAAGTATAATCGGAAAGTGAGTATCAACACCTTCAATTGTTAAAGGAATTTTCTCTAATAAGCGGTAGTTTTCAGGATGTAACTTTATATTTTCAAGTAAATGCAGAGGAAAACTGTCATTCTTAGTATTCATACTTTATTAGCAAATAAAAATTCAATTGGTTAAAAAACGTATGTATTATACAAAATAATTTTAAACAAAGTTATTTTTAAGGAATTTAAAGTAAAAATTACTATTTCCATACAAGCACCATGATATTTCATTAAATTTTAGTAATTATCGCCTTACATCTGTAAATCAAATAGTTCAATAACACCAGTAGATTTCACACCAAGACAAGATCAGGCCAAGATACTTTGTGCATTTTTGGTGCAAACATTAATCCCATCAAAAATAATTTATGGCATCAAAGCAAATTTTGTGATTCCATATATTACGAACCAGGTTCAAACCACTAAATTAAATTTTGATTTTTTTGAAGGAAATAGAATATGAAGATATATAAAAATGCTCTTGAACTGATTGGAAAAACTCCACTTGTGGAATTATCAAAAATTACGGAAATATTTTCACTCAAAGCAAATATTTATGGAAAATTTGAGGCCATGAATCCATCGGGTTCAGTTAAGGATCGTGCCGCCTATGGCATGCTCAAAAAAGCATTGGATGAAGGCATTATTAATGAAAATACTAAAATTATTGAACCTACGTCTGGCAATACAGGAATCGGACTTGCACTGATTGGTGCCGTTCTTGGTCTTAAAGTCACACTTGTTCTTCCTGAAACTATGTCCGTGGAAAGACGCAATATTTTAAAAGCCTACGGGGCAGATCTTGTGCTAACCGAAGGTGCCAAGGGGATGAAAGGTGCTATTGCCAAGGCAGAGGAATTGATTGCGCAGAATAAGAATGCTTTTATGCCACATCAATTTGATAATGCAGCCAATGCGACAGCTCATTATAATACTACCGGTCCTGAAATCTATGAGGATACTGACGGCAGTGTGGATTATGTTATTTCTGCAGTCGGAAGCGCCGGTACCATTTCCGGAGTAGGAAAATACCTTAAGGGAAAAAATCCTAAGATAAAGATTATCGCTGTAGAAGCTGCATCCTCAAGTGTACTGTCAGGAAATAAACCTGGCGCCCATAAAATACAGGGTATTTCGGCAGGTTTTATTCCAACTATCTATGATAGTAGTGTAGTTGATGAGATTATTCAGGTTTCTGACGATGATGCTTTTAGTAACGGCAGACTGTTAGCACAAAAAGAGGGACTGTTTGTGGGAATATCTTCAGGTGCGGCACTTACCGGTGCTATAAAGATTGCACAGCGTGAGGAAAGTAATGGCAAAAACATTGTGGTAATTCTTCCTGATAGTGGAGATCGCTACCTGTCTACCCCATTATACCATCAGGATTAAATTTTAAATTTTTATTACTTAGGACATAACATGACTTTTAACAGAGTAAAAGAGGCTTCCGATTCAGCAATCGCCTCTATTGATTCTAAAAGCAGACTCAGAACTGCCATTTTCTACACCGGGGCGCTTATTCTCGGTGCACTTGTAGGTTTTATGGGTAATGATGATGTGAGCACCATCTATAACTTCATCGCCAGTGTATTTACCAGATTGTTTTCCTTTATAGCAGTACCAGTTATTGCCATCTCTCTGATTTCGACACTGTCAAAATTGTCTGCTGAATCCAAAGGTGGCACAATCTTTTTGCATACCATATTCTATACGCTTTTAACAACCATTTTAGCCGCTGTTTTAGGCGCTATCATGTTCAGTATCGTAAGCCCAGCCAATGTACCGACAGCTTTGGCCGAAGAAGGAGCGACGGCTGTTGGAAAATTCAAGGAATTATCGTATCTTGAACATTTTCTCTCCATAATTCCCAATAATCTTTTGCAGCCATTTGTGGTTGGAAATGTGCTCTCAATTCTTATGGTTGCAGCCGCCTTCGGTCTTGCTATTTCAACCATGCCTAATTCCAAGCACAAGGATGCCCTCCTAAATTTAATTGCAGGTTTTCAGGAATTACTATTTATTCTTATTCACTGGCTCATAAAAATTCTGCCATTAGGTATATTTGCCTTTACTGCACAATTAGTGGAACAGTTGGAAGCCGGAGTTATTCTTGGGGGAATCGTTGCTTACTTTGGAGTAGTGATAAGTTCAAATCTCATTCAGATGTTTATTATTCTCCCTGCCATTTTATTACTGCGCAAGTTAAATCCTCTCAAAATTGCCAGAGGGATGCTGCCAGCACTGGCAGTGGCATTATTCTCAAAATCATCCGCCGGAACTTTGCCTGTAACAATTGCTTCTGCCGAAGATAACCTAGGAGTGGACAAAAGAGTTTCACGTTTTGTGCTGCCAATCTGCACCACTATCAACATGAACGGCTGTGCAGCCTTTATTCTTGTGACTTCAGTTTATTTACTGCAGAATGCCGGAATTGAAATCGGCTTTTCAACCCTGATTACATGGATCTTCATTGCCACCTTTGCCGCTGTAGGAAACGCAGGCGTACCAATGGGATGCTATTTTCTGACACTATCTTTGGTATCATCCATGAATGTGCCAGTTACTTTAATGGGTATTATTCTGCCGGTATATGCAGTTATTGATATGATTGAAACCGCGCTGAACGTTTGGTCTGATTCTTGTGTAACCAATATTGTCAACGAAGAACTTAAGGATAAATTACCAAAAGAGCTTCCAGCATAAAATACCCTTCTACAAAGCAGGCGCATTATTTATATCTGCGCCTTTTTTTTACTATTCCTAGCCTTAGATTCTGCACTATCATCATTGACATTTATGTTACCAGGCTCACTATTAAGAGGAGTAGGAGGCGAGGGAGGCGGCAATGTGTTTTTTTTGTTTAAAAAAGGAAAATATTTTTCCAGAGGATTGGCCAAAGACAGTTTATCAATACTTATAAATACGCGTGAATCTACCTCATCAGGTGCCACCAAACCTTTTGAAATATAGAACATTAATCCATCTGGCAGTAACATATAGTTACGAGGTTGTACCTCATACATGGCAGTTAATTTATACAGATTCATCGAACCATACTTTTTAAAAGTATCATAAATGATATTAGAACAGATTGTGGCGGCATACTGTGGCTTTTCAAAGAGATCATTAAAATCAACAATATGAAAGTTTTCAGAATTGGAATTAAAAACTTGAGTAAATGATACCGTTTCGCCATGAAAATTCTGGGTTACAGAAGCATATGTTGAGAAAATTTTAATGGGTTTGATATTCGCAAAATTAAGATAGATTTCCTGTGTAGCATCAGATGAAAAATAAATTTCAACATTCTCATCATTCACATCCAACTTATCAGTAATATACTCAGTAAAACGATTATCAAAATCACTTGAATAATAATTTGTATAAAAACTGCAGAGGTGATTAAATGCCTTTTCTTTACACTTATAGGGAAGATGAAAGATACTTTTGGTATAGGTATGGTCTACAACCACTTCATAGGTTTTCTGACGCTTAAGAAAATCATCAACATCGGGTGCGGAATAGGAGACTATTGGGAATAAAAGAAGTATCGACAGGGAGTTAAATTTCAACATAAAAACGCCTTTACTTACTGTTACTATTTTCAACTGTCAATTTTTTTACATCAACAATTCTAGAAGTGGTTTCACAACCAGAAAATCTTGTTATCATGAGAGTATTTTCCGCAAGCCTGCTTTCATCCATAATCTGTCCGTTTTCATCGAAAGTTATGGTATAACCGCGTTTTAGAATATTAAGAGGATTTAGCCCCTCAAGTTTTGAAATAAGAACCAGACTCTTAGTATATAAAGCTTTATGTTTTTCATTAAAATCGAGTTTTTCAAGGCGTAACACCAGATTTCTTAAGCGTTGCATATAGACAGTTTGTAATGAAATTATCAGTGAATCTAAATAGCCTAAGCGTGCGCTGAAATTAAGTCTCAAAAGACTTTTATTAAAGATGCCATCTATGGCGGAATTAAGTTTTAATACTTTATCCCGTAACCTTACATCATAATGGACTATCATCTGCAAAGGCTCAGAAGATAAAAGTCTGGTCTTCATATCATTTAGATCAATAGTATAACGATAAAGATATCCCTCAACCGCCTTATAGGAACGCATCATAAGAAAAGACAGCCGCTCACTATGCTTATCTACAAATAAAGAGGGATCATGAGCCTTAAAAGATTTTAACACTTTATCAAAATGAAAACACAGGAGATCATAGTGCTGCAAAATAGCATCAGTTAATTCCTCGCGTTTTTTTTCAAGTAAGGCATAAATTTCATTCTTTGTCACCGCAGTTACAAATTCAGCGGCTCTTGTAGGCGTGGCGGCTCTTACATCCGCTGCATAATCAGTTAGCATCTGATCAGTTTCATGTCCCACGGCGCTGATGATTGGAATACTGCTTAAGGCTACTGCCTTAACCACTTCTTCATCAGAAAAAGCCATAAGATCTTCTACAGAACCTCCGCCTCGCCCAATAATAAGCACATCACAGTAAGCATGTTCATTGGCAAAACTAATGGCATCAACCAGAGATTTTCTAGCATTCTCCCCCTGTACCAACGCATTGTAAATGACAATATGAACACCGTTGTTACGGTGATTAATTGTGGTGACAATATCACGTATAGCCTTGCCTTCAAGAGAGGTAATAACTCCAACGGTATTGACAAAAGACGGGATTTTTCTTTTTTCACGACTAAAAAAGCCCTGTTCTTCAAGTTTATTTTTTAAAAACTGCAGTTTTTCAAGAATGGTGCCAAGTCCTAAACGACGCATACGAATAATATTGAACTTAAAAGCCCCATTTTTAGTATAAAGAGAAAGACGCCCGACAACTTCTACTCTATCTCCGATTTTAGGTCGAAAATACAGTCTCCTTGCTCCACTTTCCCACATTACACAGTCGACCGTAGAGCCATCATGTTCATCCTTTAATTTAAAATAAAGATGCGCATGCTCCTTGAGTTCAGAAATTTCACCATAAACCGTAAAAGGAGCAATACTTTTGAAATGGTTGGAAGTAGCACATAAAAACTGTGAAACACTCCACGCCTCAGGAGTCGGAAGATTAGAAGTACTTTCAGTGACAGTAATTTTTGATGAAAAATTCTCATTTTCATCAACATAACCTATAGGCTCAACACTATCTGCAGTCATATCCAGTTCCTAAATCCGCAATTGGGATAAAGCCGTAAAACAATATAACCATTATACAATATGGCATATACGACTGAAATATGAATAGCTCATAAAGCCATTAAGCATGTTATGACTTTTGAACTTAAATCTTTATCCTGAAAATAAATCGCAGTTTTGCCGCTAAAGACACTACCACTCCGCATTTTTTAATTATTCTATTGGTCAAATAAATAATTCATTCACAGCCCTTTTAAAAATTAGGAGATTTATCCTCAAACTTAAAGGATATTTTCAAAAAGTATTTTTTTTAATGTGCTAAAGCCTCTCAAGATTGCCTAAACTTCTTATGACACATTCCTTGCAGATAAAGCCAATACCGATGTCAAATACGCGGCTGTAGCCATCTTCAATATAGTTTTGGGCATATTGTTTTTTTGTTAATCTGCTCTAGGGGCACACTAATTTAATTCAAAAAACTGTGAAAAATAACAATAATTAATAATTAAAAATAAAATATTATTGACAAAAGTTTTTTTATCTTTATAATTGCTGAGGTCGGATGCGGGAATAGCTCAGTTGGTAGAGCATAACCTTGCCATGGTTAGGGTCGCGAGTTCGAACCTCGTTTCCCGCTCCACTGCGGCGCGTTAGTAAAGCGGTTATACAGCGGATTGCAAATCCGGGGAGTTCAGTTCGACTCTGAAACGCGCCTCCACTGATAAAAAAGAATGCCCAGGTGGTGAAATTGGTAGACACAAGGGACTTAAAATCCCTCGGACCTTATCCGTCCGTGTCGGTTCGACTCCGACCCCGGGCACCATTCTAAACAACTCTGAATTTTCTAGTTCTCAACCCAACCCAAGTTTTTCAAAAATTGTGTACTAGTTTTTGTGCATTCGTAATTTAGCTTTCACAAATTTTGCATTTAATGTGGCTTACGTGCATGTTTAATCATGTTTGGAACAGCAATATCCTTCCTATACTGTGATACAGGCTCAGGTACGTGAAACAGCTTTAAAGTTTCCTTCTGTGTCTTGGATATTATCTTTACTGCGCTATACCCGTCACCGAACTCGACTGTTTTTATTCCCTGTAAATCCCTTAGAATTGTCCGTACAGAATGATGAGGAAGCTTAACTCCATTTTCTTTCATCTTTCTTAGCAGGTATTCAATTCTCATATGAAGGCTAAGTGCAATAAACTCAACAAAGCACTTTCCTGGCAGACTTTCTTCAGATGAAGTATTGAATCTGTCACAGCTCATCTTTACCTTCAAATCATTAAAGCAGTCTTCAACAGTCCTTCTGTCCTTATAACCGTAAAACGCCTGTTTGCCTTCACCAATACAGTCAGATACGCAGACAAAGATTCCGGCTTTGGAGTTTGCTTCCTGAAAGGCCTCATTATTGATTCTGATTAAGCCGTCTTCTTCCTGTATTAAATACTTTTTTGCAAAGCTCTGATTGTTTCCATCCAGTGCCATATGCTCTTTGATCATTTTCATAACTTCAACGCGACGTTTCTGAATATGCTTGGTAACAGCTCCGGCCCTCTCCTGATCATAGAATACATGAACAAATAAATCCTTTTTAAGCTTTTTGCCTTTGTTCTTATATTCGTAGATGATTTTCTTTGTGAATACATTCTCATCAATAGCTGATTCGTATTTATCTCCACATATAAAGGCCTGAGCAGCCTCAAGCAGGACATCTTTAAATGTATCAACCTTATCTAAGGGTACGCAGATCAGAAAGTGATAACCACAGGATAAAATTTCATTTAAATTGTCGTTACTGTAGTAACCTCTGTCCATAACCGCAACAAAAGAACGTGCTCCTATGTGCAGCAGATTATCAAAGGTAAAGCTTACCGTGGAGATATCTGGGATAGAACCATTGAATCTGCTGTAGTAAAGAGGTCTGCCTGTTTTTTGATCTGTCAGCAGGACAATGTTGATTTGAGGAATGTTCTCTTCCTGTTTATTGTGACCGAACTTTGCATCAAGATATTTTGAGTAGGTACTGATAGAGGTAGAGTCTAAGGCCCAGAACCTGCGTCTTGAAGTGCCGTTGGCTTTGTAGAGAGCCTCAAAATAATGTGAAAAAAAGTTGAGTTCATCCGCTTCGGTAACACTTTGAAACAGACGTGTGATTGCAGTAGGCGTTAAAGGTGCCCGGTATGGCAGTTTGTGCTCTTTTGCATAAAGAGCATAACGGTTGCTCTTGAAGTCACATTCATCAAGACAATAATATGCAAGAGAAAGTAACTGTTTATAGGTGCCAGGAAATACACTCTTAAGTGATTCAAGCAGAGTATCTTTTTCAATAAGCTTTGTGAAGAGAAGATAGGTTCCAACAGAAATAACATCAGTTACTTCATGCTTGGAGTTCTCCTTAAGACTGGTAATAATCTCACTTAAATGATCCTCCTCAATCCTTAACTCCCACTTCTTTTGTTCCTCATCATAATATCGGACTATAGCAATATCCATGTATTCAGGATGTGATTTTAAGAAGCCTTCCTCAAATAAAATCAACCCTGCGCCGTTACCACTGTTGATTTTGCCTATGGTTTTAGTATTGGTCTTAATTGCATATTTTTTTTCAGGGATCCATTTATTCTCATCAAATGATTTTACGTATGTCACATCCCTGCTGGATATAGTCTGGTAGTAGATATTTGGGAGTTTCTTAATTAAACTTTTCATTTTTTT
>Ga0256405_10011004_pt1 | contig 11704 bp, 13 predicted proteins | sample RumenRJG_02DNA_FD_189096 | JGI IMG/M metagenome (GOLD analysis project Ga0256405, IMG submission 189096) | Bovine rumen microbial communities from Lethbridge, Alberta, Canada - RJG_02 | ecosystem: Host-associated > Mammals > Digestive system > Stomach > Rumen | place: Canada: Alberta...
TTTGGAAAATTATGAACAAGTTACCGTTGCTCAAGACTTAATAGGAAGTGGAATAAAATATTTAAAAGAAAATATGAATGTATCAGTATTAACACATGATGGCATGGTTATAGGTGTAGATTTACCAGCACATGTTGAGTTAGAAGTTGTTGATACACCACCATCAGAAAAGGGTAACACATCACAAGGTGGTACAAAACCTGCAAAAACTGAAACAGGTGCAGTAGTTAATGTTCCATTTTTTGTAACAAATGGTGATAAAATAAGAATTGATACAAGAACAAACGAATATCTTGACAGATGTTAGGTTTATAATTCTTTTGAAAGGATTTAAAAATGGCAAAATTTGACTTAAAGTATCTTGAAAAACTTGCAAAACTTATGAGCGATTCTGATTTAACGGAAATGCAGCTTGAGGATCAAGAGCAAACAGTTGTTTTGAAACGAGATAAGCAGGGAATTATAACACAAACAATGCCTGTACCTGTTTCAATGCCAACTGTTGATAATATGCCTGTAAAAACTGAAGATGAAAAAACTAAACCTGAAGCAGAAAAAGATACAGCTAAAACGGCAAAAGCGATTAAATCTCCAATGGTAGGCACATTCTATAAAGCTGCATCACCTGATGCACCTGCCTTTGTAGAAGTTGGCTCATTAGTTGCTCAAGGTGAAGTTGTTTGTATTATTGAAGCAATGAAACTTATGAATGAAATAGAGTCAGATTATTCAGGAAAAGTTGTTGAAATTTGCGTTGATGACGGACAACCTGTAGAATACGGACAAATCTTAATGTATATTGAATAATAAAAAGGTACACATAAATGTTTAGAAAAGTTCTAATAGCAAACAGAGGAGAAATTTCAGTTAGAATTATTAGGGCATGTCGTGAATTGGGAATACCGACAGTTGCTGTATATTCTGAAGCTGATGCAAATTCTTTACATGTTCGTCTTGCAACCGATTCATACTGTATAGGACCGGCAGATAGTGCAAAAAGTTATCTGAGCATACCTGCAATAATGTCAGTTGCTGAATTGACAGGAGCAGATGCTATACATCCGGGTTATGGTTTTTTGTCTGAAAGAGCAGATTTTGCAGAAATTTGTGAACAACACGGTATAAAATTTATTGGGCCTTCATCTGAATCTATGCGTAAAATGGGCGATAAAGCAAATGCCAGAAAAACAATGATAGATAATGATGTTCCTGTTATTCCGGGAACACCGATTGTTCATACTGTTGGTGAAATTAAAAAATTTGCAAAAAAAGCCGGCTATCCTATTATATTAAAAGCAACTGCAGGCGGTGGCGGCAAAGGTATGAGAATTGTCAGAAATGATGATGAAATAGATACAAATTTCACCCTATGCCGTACAGAGGCAGGTAAAGCTTTTGGTAATCCTGACGTATATTGTGAAAAATATTTAGAAAATCCAAGACATATAGAAGTACAAATAATAGGTGATAAATTTGGAAATTATATCTATTTAGGAGAAAGAGATTGTTCTGTTCAACGCAGACACCAAAAATTGTTGGAAGAAGCTCCATCTCCTGCTATAGATGAAAAAACAAGACGCAAAATGGGTGAAGCTGCCATAAGAGCTGCTAAAGCCGTAAAATATGAAGGTGTTGGCACTTGTGAATTTTTACTTGACTCAGATGGAAAATGGTATTTTATGGAAATGAATACTCGTATTCAAGTTGAGCATTGTGTTACAGAAATGATTTCACAAGTTGATATTGCAAGACAGCAAATCCTTGTTGCTTCAGGTGAAAGATTACAATACAAACAAAGAGATATTCAACTTAAAGGTCATGCGATTGAGTGTCGTATAAATGCTGAAAATCCAAGTAAAGATTTTATGCCATGTCCGGGTGTAATTGATGGCTATTTACCACCGGGAGGTTTTGGAGTAAGAGTAGATTCTCATGTTTACGCCGGTTATTCTATTCCGCCATACTATGATTCTATGATTGGGAAATTGATTTGCTGGGGTGAAAATAGAAATCAAGCTCGACGTAGAATGTATCAGGCATTGAAAGAGTATGTTATTGTTGGTATAGAAACTACTATACCTTTCCACCAAGCTGTTATCGAAGATGAAGTATTTAAAAGCGGTAACTTTAATACAAGTTTTTTAGAAGATTTTTATAAAAGACAAAATGATAGTAAAAAATGATTTTAGATTAATTAAATAATATGACTGAAGATCAAGATTTACAAGAGATAGAAGAATTACAGCAAGTTTTACGTGAAGATTCATCAAATTTTCAGGCAAGAAGACGGCTTGCTGTCTTGTTACTTGATAAGGGATTTAACGATGAAGCATACAAACAATTTCAATTTCTGATTACAATTTACCCGAGTGATGCAAGCTTATATTACAATTTGGGAATTGTATATGAAAAAATGAGAGATAAAGAAAATGCTCAAGCCGCATATATTAAAGCAATTGAATTAGACCCTGAACAGACTGATTTTAAATATAATTTAGGTTTAGTATATATTGATATGCAAAAGTATAGCGAAGCAATTCCATATTTTGAAGAAGTTCTTGAAACAGATACAGATGATTCTAATTGCTATTTTAATATTGGATTATGCTATGTAAAATTGAATGAACCGGAAAGGGCAAAATTATTTTTTGAAAATGCAATAAAATTAAATGACAGCGATGTTTTTGCTCATTTTCATTTGGGCTATATTTATAAAAATGAGGGAAATATTGATGAAGCAATTAATGAATATAATAAAATAATTGCATTATCTCCAAATTACAGTTGGGCTTACTTTAATATTGCCTCCATTGCTTATGAACAAGGAGATGATGATAGGGCTTTAGAATATTTATCAAAAACTTTGGAATACAATCCTAAAGATATTGAAGCTTATAAAATTGTTGCACAAATACTTTCTAAAAAAGGTAATTATGATGAAGCAATCGAAACTATGAATACATCATTAAAAGAAATTCCAGAACAGGGAAACTCTTACTATGAACTTGCTCAAATATACAAAAAGCAAAAAATGTGGAAAGAATATAAAGAAAATATGATTACCGCAATGAAACTATATGAAACACTTTCAATGACTCCAAAACAACTGCAGGAAGAACTTGATAGATGCTTGCCTTCTGATTTTACAGAATAAATTATAATAATTTTGATATATAGACAAGCAGAGTATGTTGATTTTTTAAATTTGTTATGCTAAAATTGTTTTGCTAAAAATGAAAAATGTAAGGTGGTGAAAAGAATGCCAGAAATCAGAGTTGGAGAAAATGAATCTATTGAAAGCGCTTTAAGACGTTTTAAAAAGAAGATTCAAAAAGCCGGCGTTTTATCTGAAGTTAAAAAACGTGAACGCTATGAAAAGCCAAGCGTTAAGAGAAAACGTAAATCTGAAGCTGCTCGCAAGAGAAAAGTTTAATAGATTAAAATTCTATATAAAAAATAGGATGTTGTTTAAAACATCCTATTTTTTTGCCTTTATTTTTTTAACTAATTTTCAGATTTTTTTAGATTTTTAAAGTAATTAACAAATTTATTTGACTTCTTTTTGCTTGCACATTCAGAATTTGAAGCATCGCTATCTTTCACAACACTGCATTTTTTCTCAGCATTCTTTTTACAAGCTGATTTATTGCATTTTTGTTCTATGCTTTTTGTACAATTACATTTTTCGCATTTACAGTTTTTAGCACATTCACATTTTTTTATACATTTACAATTTTCACAATTGCACTTATTTTCTGCGTTTTTATTGCATTTTGATTTACATTTACAATTTTCACAACTACATTTTTCGCTTTCATTTTTTGAACAATTACATTTTCCACAATTACATTTAACGCAATTACAAGTTTTACCGCTTTTACATCCGCAGTCCTTTTTACACTTGCATGTACAATTGCATTTTGATGTATCATCTGTAGGTACATTTTCACCAGCAAACGCAATTCCTGTCAAACAAAACATTGTACATAATAAAGTTAAACATAGAACTAATTTTTTCATAGAATACCTCCATTCATATATACTTTTTGGGTAAATTTGTATATATATTATCAATTTGCATTTAGTTTTGTCAAGTTTTGTTTTTTAATTATCAATTTTGATGTATAATAAAGACATTATGGTAGCAAGTGATGAACCAATAAAAATAAATATTGCAACGGAATTGGTATACCGTCTTTTTCGTTTCCTAGAGTTGTCTTTTTCTATTACCAATATAAATTATCCTCAACAGGAAAATAAAGTTATATTTGCAATGTGGCATGCTCAACAGTGCTGCCTGCATGGTATTCCAAAGGAAAAAAGAAAAAACGTTAATATATTAATAAGTCGTTCAGGCGATGGTGAAATAATTGCACGAGTAACTCAACGTTGGGGATTTAGTAATATAAGAGGTTCTCAAGACAAAGGCACACGCAAAAAAGGCGGTGTTCAAGCAACTATGGGTATGATTGATGCCTTAAATAAAGGACAAAATGTTGCAATAATGGTAGACGGTCCTGTAGGACCTTATCATGAAGTTAAAAACGGAGTTATTAGAGTTGCAAAACATACAGGAGCAATGATTATTCCAATGATTTGGTATACTCCGCAAAAAACTATGCTTAAACTTCCTACTTGGGATAAATTTGAAATACCTGCTCCTTTTTGTTTTACAAAAGCTATAAATCTTTATGGTGAACCAATTTATGTAGAAAATAACCCTGATAGCAGTTATGATAAGCAAAAACGTTTAGAATTAAAACAGGCATTGCTTGATTTGGAAAAAATTGCTCCTGAAAAATATAAAGAGGTTTATTGTAAAAAATGAAAAAAATAAATGTTACCGCAATTCAAATGTCATCCGCATTGGGAGATAAAGAAAAAAATATTCAAACTGTAGCAAGATTATTCAATCAATTTATAAAACCTGAAACAGATATAATATTTTTACCTGAAGTTTGGACTGTCGGCTGGGCATGTGAGTATTTTGTAAATTCTGCTGAAAGCTTAGACAATAGTCAAGTTATAAATTTTTTATCAGAACAAGCAAAGAATTATAATGTAAACATTATAGGCGGAAGTTTTATAACAAAAAAGGGAGATAAATACTACAACACTTGTCCTGTAATAAATCGGAAAGGTGAATTAATTACCTGTTATAATAAATGCCATTTATTCTCTTATTATGGAGATACTGAAGGTACGTATATAACCGAAGGAAATAATCCGGTAATGGTCAATATAGAAGGTATAAAAATTGGATTAAGTATCTGTTATGATATAAGATTTCCTGAAATATACAGGGCTTACGCATTAAAAGGTGCTGATATGCTTGTTAATATGGCAGCATGGCCGTTAAGCAGAGAAATTCACTGGACATCTTTAACACATGCAAGAGCTGTTGAAAATCAATCTTATTTTATTGCACTTACACAATCCGGAACGCTTAAGGATGGTAGTATGAATCTTGGTAAATCAACCATAATTGATTATAAAGGTGAAAATCTTGATGAAACTACAGATTTAGAGGGTGCAATCAATGCGGAATTAAATTTTGATGATGAATACGATTTTAGACATAAATGTACAGTCTTAAAAGACATTCATAATGATTATAATGTAGAGGTAGTATAAAATGAAAAAAGTTTTAATTTCATTGTTTGTTTTTGTGTTAATGATACAAGGAGCATTGGCTAGTAACTTTAACAAAAGTATTAAAAGATTTGATATACCTAAAAATTCGATTTCAATTTCATTTAAGGAACTGAATACAGGTAAATTAAAAAGTGAGTTAAATTCTAAAATGCCTGTATCACCTGCATCAACACAGAAATTACTAACATATTTTCCATCATTGAATATTTTAGGAGAGGATTATAATTTTTCAACAAAGCTTTATGTAACTCAGAATAAAGATTACTACATAGTTTTAGGAGCTGATCCATACTTAACAACAGATGAATTAAATTTATTAGTGTCAAAGATAAAGATTGAAAAATGGGGAGAATTAAAGAATTTATATATAGATGATACGGTTTTAGATAACAAAACTTGGGGAGAGGGTTGGCAATGGGATGATGATTTAAACCCTTATATGCCAAAATTTGGAGCATATAATCTTGATAAAAACCTTTATACTCTTATAGTCAGACCAACTAAGCTGTCCGCTCCTGCTGAAATATTTTCTGATATTTTTTATCCTGCAACATACATAAACCAAACTGAAACATCATTAGATAAAACTGATTTACAATTTTTAAGAGAATACTACATAACACCGGATTCTATAACCGTAAAAGGAAATGTATCACATGAAGTTAAAACGTTAATTCCTGTTAGTTATTTAAGAAAATATTTTATATTAAGATTAGATGAAGCATTTAGAAATGCAAAAATAAGTTATTATGGAAAATATCCAAAAGCAAAATTGCCTGCTAATGCAACTCTTGTTTATGAAATAAAACACCCTATTGCACAAGCTACAAAAGATGTTTTGAAAAATAGTAATAATATGATAGCTGAAACTGTATTTAAGCTTGCAGGAGGAAAATACACAAATAATACCGGTACCGAATCATCTGCGATGGCAATGTTTAATAACTATTGTCAAAAAAACAAAATTGACTATACCAAAATACATATAACTGACGGAAGTGGTGTGTCTAAAAATAATCTTATTAATGCAGATTTTATGACTGATTATATAATTTCTATAAATAAAATATATGGTACTGAAAAATTACAAAAAATGCTTCCAACAGCAGGAGAAGGAACACTTGAACATAGAATGTTTTATCTAAAAGATAAATTATGGGCGAAAACAGGTACATTATCAAATATAAGCGGTATAACAGGTATATTACAAACAAAAAACGGTCATTACTACGCATTTGCAATATATGAAACGGATGGTAATTCAAAAGAAACTGATAAAAAAATGTTAGAAGAATTTATCATAAGAGAGGCATATAACAAATATTAAAATTATGAAAAATTTTATTCAACCTGATAAAGCTAAACTAAAAACAGTTCCTGTAAGCGAATTTGCAGATTTTATTAAAAATGATTATCAAGGTGCTAAAACAGAGTATTTGATTGTAAATATAGAAAAAAAAATTAGAGATAGTTATGACAAAACTATTTTCAAAAATAATATTATGCCATCAAAGCATCTTATGGCTGACTTGTTTGATGTAAGTATAGGAACTATGCAAAATGTATACAGAATACTTGAAGATAAAGGTATTTTGTACTCAAAGCAAGGTATAGGAACTCTTATAGCAGATATAGATAATCCTAATATAATGATAAGAAAATCTTCTTCAAAACGTGATTATACAATAAATTTAATTAAAGAATTTATATTAAAAAATAAATTTGAACCACAATCTATATTACCTTCATCAAGAACAATTGCAAAATATATTAATATCCCTGTAAATACGACAAGAAGTGCAATGGAATATTTAACAATTGAGGGAATACTTAAAAAATCAGACGATAAAGGAAAATCCTGGATTTTATTAAATACCGATTTTAAAGAGGAATATAAAAAAAATACATCTCTTGTAAATATGATTAGTAATGATTTAAAGAAATATATAAAAGAAAATTTAAAAATAGGAGATAAAATGCCCACACATAGTGTTTTATCTAAAGAATTTAAAGTCAGCATAAGAACTATACACAATTCTTTTGAAATGTTGATAAAAGAAGGTATTTTACTCTCAAAAAGAGGAAGATACGGAACATTTGTCTTAAAAATGCCTGACAAAACAGGTTTACAACCTCAAATAGAATCTGCAATATTTGCTAAATCTCAAATTACTGCAAAATATCACTATGAAAGAATAAAAGATATGATAAAACAAATTATCATAGAAAAATATTCACTACATTCAAAACTTCCATCAATACTTGATATGGCAAATTTATTGGATGTAAGTCCTAATACTATAAGAAAAGCATATTTTACCTTATCTCAAGAGGGTTATTTAACATTTGAAAGAGGCAGATATGGCGGTACTTTTGTAAAAGAAATGCCTAAACAAATTTCTGATAGTGCATTTGAATGGGTTTCAATAAGCTCGAATTATGTATTATAAATTGATATAAAAAAGAGGATATTATAATTATCCTCTTAAATTTTTAATTTATCCTGTTCTCTCTTACTTATATATATGTTATTTATCAGAATCTTCCGATAAATATTTGTAGTCTAATAAACTTTCATCGTTATCTGATGCGGCTGTTTCATAAAATGTTGACATTTGTTTTAACATACTGTTTCTGTCAGATTTTTTCTGTGTTTCGACTGATGAATCAACTCCGTATGCCTGAATTTCCGCATTAGTAACTTTACCGTCTTTGTTTTTATCAATCTCATTGAAATGAGAAATAACAGTATCTAAAAGTGATGAGGACATGCCTGAAGATGTTCCTAATTGATATAATTGCTGTAATGTCATACCATTTCTGGTTAAGTTTGTAGTCAAATCTTGTACTTCATCAGCAGTCAACTTACCATCTTTATTTTTATCAACCGATGAAAAATTTGTTTGCAAATAAGACTTAAAATTAACACCAAGTCCGTTTGATGTTAATGCAGATGTGGCATTAGCATTTGATAAATTTTTAAGTGTTACACCATCTTTAAATGTTGATGATAGTATTGCAAAAGTATTTGTTAAACCCGAATTCATTCCTGTAAATAATGATGTTCCATCCAAATGTTTTGACATACATGCCTCCAATCTTTTATATAAATATTTTAATGATGATTTTTAATTAATCAACCATTCAAATATATTATTTTTTGCATGTATAAAATTAATTTAAATAAGATTAAGAGTTTTTAAAATTAATGATACATCATTAAACAGAGTTTTGTCTGAATTTAATTGATTTCTTATATTATCAGATGAATACATAACTGTTTGATGTCGTTTATTTAAATATTTTCCAATGTTTTCATAACTCATAGCAAGTTTTTCTCTTGCTATATAACATACAACAGCTCTGGCTCTGGATATAGTTTTTATTCTTCCTGTACCGATTATATCATCCATAGAAACTCCATAATATTGAGCTGTTGTTTTCAAAACAGTGTTTATATCCGGTTTTTCAGATGTTAGTTCGCATTTCAAAACTTGTTTTGCAAATTCTAAAGTCATTGGCTCTCCTTGAATATCAGAGTAAGCACTTAATTTTGTAAATGCACCCTCCAATTCTCTAACATTATCTTTATAGTATTTTGCAATATATTCAAAAACTTCATACGGCACATTTTGATAACCTTTTTCTTTTGAAAAATTTTCCAATATCTTAACTCTTGTTTCAAATTTTGGAGGTAATATTTCAACAATTAAACCCTGTTCAAATCTGGTTCTTAACCTTTTAGGAATTTCAGGCATATCCTTTGGCAGTCTGTCTGATGTTAGAACAATTTGTTTATTTGAATTGTATAGAGTATCTAATGTATTAAATAGCTCGTCAATACACTTTTTTTTATTTTCAATAAACTGTATATCATCAATTAATAAAATATCTACATTTCTATATTTATTTCTAAATTTATTCATAGGAACAGCAGTGCTTCTATTAGGTACAAATCCGCTGCTTGAAACATAATCTATAACAAAATCCTCTGTTTTTACACATCTTACTTTTAAACCGTCTTTCATCATTGTTTCTCTGCCTATTGCTTGCATAAGATGTGTCTTTCCAAGTCCTGAACCACCAAAAATATATAACGGATTATACAATGCTGTAGGGTTTTCTGCAACTTTTTTAGATGCAGCATAGGCAATTTTATTATTATCATCAACAACAAAGTTTTCGAACTTATATCGTAAATTTAAATTCATAGACTCAACATAAGTTTGGTTTATTATCGCTTTTTTGTGCTCTGCTTCTTTTTCAATTTCTTTCTGACGTTGTTTTTCAACTTTTTGTTTTTGTTTTTTTATTGTTTCCGATAAATCTTTATCAAATTTTATATCAACAATAATCTCTCTACCTAAACGTACTTTAAATGCATCCAAAATATTTTTATAATGATTACGCTTTAAAAATTCTACACCGAATGCTTCGCCTGAAAGTAAAGTGAATTGGTCATCTTCAAAAGAAATTGGCTCTAATGGCATTACCCATGGCTCAAATGTAGGAGCAGGAATAACTTTTTTCAATTCTACTTTTACATCTTCCCAAATTTTTTTTATTTCAGCTGTATTCATATACTAATTTTATAACAAAAAACTTAAATTCATAATAACATTTTCAAATTTAAGGATAAAAAAAATTGCCTTGAAATATTAATACAAAGAGTGTGTAAAAATATCAGAAAATTTTTTAATCTGTTTTTATGAAATTTAACAAGCCGCAATATAAAAAAATGGATATTGAGCAACTTGTAATCTTATCACAGGAAAATGATTACAAAGCCATTGAAGAACTTGTTAAAAGAGAACAAAAAAATATATTTGCAACATTTTCATATTTACATTTAAAAACAGATAATGTTTATGATTTAACTCAAGAAGCATTATTACATATGACAAAGGGTATACATAATTTAAAAAATCCCAAAACATTTAAAAGCTGGCTTAATCAAATTATAATGCACCTTTTTTATGATGATTTAAGGAAAATTGCAAGAAAGCCAACTGTTATATCTCTTGATAATGACTCTGATAATGAAGAAAATCATGTTACAAATCCTCAAAATTATATCCCTGATAAAAAATGTAAGCCAATGGAAAAATGTCTTTCCAATGAACTTGATAAGATGATAAAAACTGAAATGAGAGCTTTACCTGAGCATTTTAGAGTGGCTATTGTATTAAGGGAATTACAAGGACTTACTTATGATGAAATTGCACATATAACAAATACAAATGTAGGTACTGTAAAGTCAAGAATTTCACGTGCAAGGAACAGACTTCAAGATAAGTTAAAAAACTACATATAAAAAGGAGATACAATGTCAAACGAAGAAAGATTTGTCTGTGAGCAAATTGAAATACTTTTATCATATTATATTCATGGAGATATTAATGATAGAATACGTTATTTTATCGAAACACATTTACAAAAATGCAGTACCTGCCGTATAAGATATGAATTTTTAAAAAATACAATAAAAGATATGCATTTGGCTAAAGCAAAAATAGATGCTTTAAAATCTAAAAAAATTATACCAATTTCATTATATAATGATAATTTCAAAGAAAAGATGTCGGCTTATATTGATAATGAACTTTCCAATGAAGAAAGCTTAAAATTTAAGAAATATGCCATTGCCAATCCGCCTGTAAAAACCGAACTTGAAAATATGTATAAAATAAAAAATGTATTAAATCTTTCTTATGAAAAGACTAAAAATAATTTTAAAGAGGATTTTTCAAGAGAAATAATGCGAAAAAGCGGATACAAAACTGATTTATCAGCATTATTTTTTAAAATTGCCTCTATATTTATATTTATCAGCGTATTTTTATCAATTAGTTTTATTGTTTTAAATTAATAATTATTTTTTAATTATTACAAAAGAATTGAAAAACTTACGCTTAAATGAGTTAATGTACGTATATAAAACCATACAAAATCTTAAACGGTTAAGGAAATAAAAATCGCATTATAATTGATAAATAAATTTTAATACTATATATACAAAAACATAAATAACAATGCAGAACTTACTATA
>Ga0256405_10011005_pt1 | contig 11703 bp, 12 predicted proteins | sample RumenRJG_02DNA_FD_189096 | JGI IMG/M metagenome (GOLD analysis project Ga0256405, IMG submission 189096) | Bovine rumen microbial communities from Lethbridge, Alberta, Canada - RJG_02 | ecosystem: Host-associated > Mammals > Digestive system > Stomach > Rumen | place: Canada: Alberta...
AAGAGCGTAAGCCGCGAATTCCGTTTCGACCAGACGATCAACTTCGTACCGAATGAACTGAAGATTCCGCAGGGTTTCTGTGCACCGTTCAAATCCATCTTCGTCCTCGACGAGAAGGAAAACTACGTTGACATGAGCCAGTTCAAGTGGAAGGTTCAGATTAACGGTAAATGGTATAAGTTGAACCCGAACTCTTCGTATATGGTTACGCCAGAGTCTAAGATTACCGTTTCTAACAACGATGACTATGCTACGACGTATCGTATCGTTGTGTATGATAGACCGATGGAGTTCAATAAGCACATTGATGCTCAGAACTACGTTAAGCGCAATATCAACCAAGACGGTATCATCAAATCCGGTAAGCCAGACCCGAGCCGTATCCGTATCTTCAAACGCGGTCTGCTCCTGTCGGCCGATGTATACGACTTGAAGTTTCCGAAACATATCACCGAGCCGTTCGGTATCGACCTCACGTTCGATAAGTACATCAATAACTATCAGGTTGATTATATCCCTGAAGGTTACGTCAAGGTGTACCATCAGGACGTTATCGACCCGAAGGGTATCGTGAACCTTAACGGTAAGCTCAAGCGTCCGTTCTCTAACAAATACTATGACGTTTACGTCAATGGTCGCAAACTCATTCCTCGTCAGGTAGAAAAGGTTGCTAACTTCGGTATCGTACTGAAGGAACTGGAAGTTCTGCGTAACCTTGATATCTATGAGAAGGATATGTATGGCGACTACTACGCGTTCGATGCGGCTGGCGCAAACTTCATCTCCGATATTCTGCTGAAAGATGACCCCATTTACCATGAGGCTCTTCAGAAGACTCTCGAAACGATGGTTGATGATAAATCCATCCCGACGGCTGATAGTATGTTCGATGCTATCGAAAACTTCGTTATGGATATTATCGAGCGTCATTTGCAGTACAACGTCATCAATGCAATGGATGATGTTGATGAGGAAACTTGGAAGCGTTACAAAGATGCTTTCGACCCGACCTCCCCTGTAATGGTACTCGATGGAAACAGAGATTATCTCTCTTCCAATGGTGGTGACGATGATGTGTTCTTCTTGGCACCTCAGCAGTCCTACGAAAACATCAACATCAACGACCCGTTCTACATCAACGAGTTCAAGAAACTTATCTCTTCTCTCGCTGGTCACTATGTCGACGGTATGCTTGTCGAGCACGAGTTGCATGAAGGCTACCCGACTGTGGAAAGAACCGATGGTCAGGATATTCTTATCGACGGTAACGACGACCTCGACCGTTTCGCAAGCGATAACGTACTCATGGATGCAAACTTCATGGATGCGAATGCTGGAGACGACGACGTCCCCGAAGATAAGTAAATTATTTTGTAAGGTGCTACAGCGTAGCACCTTACTTTTAACGCCTTTTTATACATCTCATTAATCGTATGAAAGGTGGTATATTCAAATGAGTGTATTTGAATCTAAATGGATGGATTCTGCCAGACGGCAGATTAAGATGGTCAGACCTGACCTTAGCGATAAAGAAGTTAACAAGTATTTGGAAAAAGTTTTAGAAAAGAGAAAAGTTGTGCCAGAATGCGTTCTGGATAACAATTATAGACATAAGAGAATTAACACCAATCTGGAAGCGATAGTTGACTGGGTCGACGCAACCAAACCCGTTTGTGGTGGTTACGGTGTGTTCTATAAGAACCAACACCAGTCAGTGAACGTAGTAGCAAGAACTATCAGAAAGTTCCTTGATACTCGTTCATCATTGAAGAATACGATGAAGTCTTATTCTGACCCTGAATGTTATGATTACAAGCACTACGATATGCTCCAGAAGGGCGAGAAAGTTTGTGCTAACGCAATCTATGGTGCTGGTGGTGCAAAGGTTTCTATCTTCTACAACCTTTATACTGCGGCATCTACTACTGGTACGGCACAGTCCCTTATCAGTACAACTTGTGCGGCATTTGAAGCGTTCATGGAAAACAGTTGTCGTTTCTATGACACTGATGAATGTCTGAGATTTATCATGAATATCCTCAGCGAGAAATGGCGTATGCCGATGGATGGCATTCGTTATCGTACTCGTGAGGAAGTTTATGAACGACTCATCGCAACTCATATGCATCCGAAGAGGGCTAACAAGGAAGTTGTCTGGAATGCATTGCAAGACCTCACCAGCGAACAGTTGACTCGTGTATACTACAAGAACAACCTGTATGAATTCACGATGAACTGTCAGGAGGTTATCTATCGTCTCAGAAAGATTATGCTCGAGACGAAAACGTTCCGTGCACCCACGGAGAAGTGTATGAAACCAAATCCAGGTCTGAAAGAAGACTTGGATATCATTTGGGCATACTATAGTGAATTCGTTCATTATAATCACCCAATCTATAACCGAATCTATCGTCTGAAAACGTCCAAGCGTCGTTCGGTACTCGTAATCGATACAGACTCTAACATGGTATCCATCTACAACTGGATTAACATGATTATGGACTGTTTTGTAGATGAAAGGAATACGCAGGATAGAGAAGAGTGTATGTACACTGCGGCATCTACAATCTGCGTATTCATTACGAATATGATTCGTGATACTCTCGCTGAGTATTGCCGAATCTCCAACGTGGTTAAAGAGTCTTGGCCAGATGTAAACATGAAGAACGAGTTCTTCTTCGACTGGCTTGTGACTACCAACGTAAAGAAAAACTACCTGTCTTCGGTGCTTCTGCGTGAAGGTAACCCGATGTTTGGTAAGATGGATATTAAAGGTCTTTCCTTTATCAAGTCCGTCATGTCCGAGAACGTCTCTGCATATCTCAAGAACATCGTTAAGGAAGATATCCTTGGTGCTCGAATTGAGTATGCTAACATCATCCGTAAACTCGATGGATTGTGCTCGGCTATTAAAGATTCACTTCATGCAGGCCACATCGTATTCGGTAAGCCGATGGCTGTCAAAGAACCGGATAAGTATAAAGACCCGCTGGCTAATATGGGTGTCCGTGCAGTAATGGCATGGAACACAGCATATCCTGATAATCAGATTGACTTGCCAGAAAACGTATCTGTAATCAAGGTACGTATGGATAGGCTCAAGGATATCGAAGACCTCAAGGATATGGAACCTGAAATCTATAACCGTCTCAAGAGTGAAATCTTTGAGAACCCGAATAAGCGTATTGCCACTGCCGGTATCAACGCTATAGCAATTCCTCAGTCGGTAGAGACAATGCCTAAATGGATTATTCCTTTCATCGACGTTGATACTATCGTGGAAGATAACACGAAGTCATTCTTCCCAGTATTGAAGTCTCTGTCTCTGGAGATTATCAATACCAAGAGTGACCGTAAGAGTTACTCCAACATCATCCGTGTATAAAACGGAAAAAAAAGAAAAAAAAATGAGTGTAGCGAAAGCTACACTCATTCTCCGCTTTTTAGCGGAGGAAAGCATCAACCATCTTAAAGATGGTGACGCCAAATACAGCAGCGTATACAGTGCCGCTGATAATTCTGTGATTTTCAGTGAACCGTTCCACCTTAGCGCACGCGTCATCAAAGAGCACGGCAACCAGCGCGAGCACAAAGCGTGTTACGAAATACACGATGTATTCGAGCATGTATAATGGGCTCACATAGCTTTTACCGTTAACGCTAACGCTCTGATTGAAGATAGAATTTTTCATTATAATTCCTCCAGTGATATATAGATTAAGATTTTGTGTATAGCGTAATTATTATCACTATACACGAAAATAATATATAACCATATACCCTAGTTTTTACGCTTCTATTTCTTGCGCCAAAACAATCATATAAAATATCTTAAGAAAGGACTGACCTTTGTTATGAGTGAATCTACTAAACGCTTTGGCGTAGGTCTGCTTGATGCAAAACGCAAGCAAATTTCGCGCCCTGGCGAAGCTTGCTCTAACCGCGAAATCGGTCTCTTTGGTACGATTAGCGAACAGAAGGGTGGAGAGGGCGACCGTCGCTTCATCTCGTATGATTATATGACGCGTTTCAAATCCTCCCTCGAGAACTTCAAAACGAAGCTGCTCACCGCTGGTCACCTTGGTAAAGTCGTCAAGATTGACGTGAGCGAAGAGCCGGCAACGGTTCTTGAAAACGGTAAGCCCTTGGCTACTCCGGAATTGCTCGTGACCGCCTCCACGAAAATGATTAAATCCATCCGTGTATTTGCTGATGTTGATATCATTGATACTCGTAGTGGCGTTCCCATCAAGCAGGAGGCCACGGTAACCGTACAGTATACGTTGGCTCATGACGCTGACCGTGCTACTGCTCTGACTTATCGTCAGACGGAAGCTCTGTCCGTTATCAATGATACCACGTTCACCCCAGATTATACCGGTTATGAGACGCTTAGCGACTCTGTTGACCACAAGTTCACGTTCGACGCCATCACGGTGACTATTCCTCCCGAAGTTGACGCAAAGGATATGACTATCGTGCTCAACAACCTGATGATGTGCTACATTGAGGCTGAAGATGCGCCGGCACCTGCTCCAGAGCCGACTCCGACTCCGTCTGATGAGCCGAAGAAAGAGGAGCCTAAGCAGGACGTTCCCGCGGAACAGCCGAAACAGGAAGAGCCGAAGCAGGAAGATAAACCTGCCGAGGAGCAGCCGAAGGCTGATGAACCAAAGCAGGAAGAGCCCAAACAGGAGGACAAACCTGCTGATCAGCCAACCACTGGGGAAGGAGGTAACGCTTAATGGCTAGAGTTACAGAAATCATTGACCTGAAAGCGGATATCCTGCAACAGAAAGTTCTGGACGCTTCTCAGCTCATGAACCTGATGCTGTTCGGTGGCTCCCTCAAGGAAACCCCGACTCAGTATGACCCCAAACGTGTATACAAGAAGAATGATAAGATTCTGATTGTTAAAGATGATGGTTCGATGAAAGTGCTTAGTTCTAAGCACAGCGGTACCACTGGCGTGTTCGACCCCAACAAATGGGAAACGTTCAACCTCTTTGCCGGCTCCGGTGTCGGCGGTGGTAGCAGCGCCGCTTCAGGTGCCGCATCCAATAATTTCTCGGTAGTGTCTACACTGCTGAGTGTATGATAGGGAGGACACTAATATGATTTCAATGAATATGTGCCAGATGTATCTTGGCAAATTGAAGACGAATGAGCTGACTGTTGGCTACACTGTGCCGAGCACGAACGCTCAGACGGTCATCAAAGACCTTGCCATTTACAACGAGGGCACTGAAGACGTAACCGTTGAGGTTTTCATCAACGACGTTACGTTCGTAAAGCAGACGATCGGCGCCGAAGATTCTCTGTTCGCAGAGCGTGAATGGACGATGGTTCTGAATCCGGGCGATACGATTTCGTTCCGCGCTTCCAAGCAGGACGTTATCAACATCATCATGTCCGGTGCTGAAACCGTTGTGGTTGAAGACTGATCGTCACACTTTGAGACGTATCTCGCAAAGAGATACGTCTCTTTTGACGACAATTTCTTAATCATGTTGAAAGGATGTGTTAGATTGAAAACCGTTGAAGAATTAATCGACAAGTTAGGCTTCACCTTCAATATCCCACATGCTGAATTAGAGTATGATGAGGAGAATGATGATAACACATATATTGCCGACATTGTAGGCCAAGTTGTTCTTACGTTCCTTGCGGCAAAGATACGTGAACTCGGTGCGAGAGCTTCCACAACTAATGTGGCATCTCAAGTATCAGCTTACAAAGAGGCGGCCAATAACTACTCGGACATCTTTTTGTCTCTGGAGTTGATGGTTAAACCAGATGTCGACATGAGCATGGCGTCAGTAAATTTCTTCAAAGTTCCAGACGAATCAGGGCTTTCTCTTGCGAGCTCTATTGCCACACGTCTGAACCGAGAAGAACTGTTTGCCCGTGTTAACATGAGTGAAGCAGAAAATCCAATTACGGTAGAGGATAACCAAATTCCCGGTGTAGTCATAAAAATGCTCATCGGTAATGAGGCACTCTGCCAGTTCAATGAAGACCGCGATGCGTTCATTTTGCGTGTGGCAGATGGTATCTGTTACGGCATACTGGATGGATATGTCGAGTTCGGTGAAAGGATTGATTAAAGATGTTCGAGAAACTCACTTTCCATTCATTCAGAAACCTGTTCCCGATTCTCCTATTCACGATTGTCATAGGACTTGGTGTGAACATCTTATGCTTTAGAATGGAATACACCCAGTTGGTCCAGAATCTTGAAGAGTCGGACCAGAAATACTCTGAATTAAAGTGGGAATTCATCAAGGCAGTCGCGCAAGAAGACTACCTTGCCGCTGGTGCGGATGCGAAGATTATGGCAACAAATATTGACCATGAACTGAAACTTAGATACCCTGATGAGATGGTTCTTGTGAAACAGATGGATTCAGGCGACCCAAAGGCCGACTATATCCGTGTGTTCAAAGAAAACATCCGTGGTCATTATTTCAATGGAATTAAGAATGACCATAATGACGCATTTGTCGCCGACCGCGATAGTGTGTTGTTAGACATGTCTCTCAACTTCCAGCCGACAAGGATGCCGGTCAAGTGGAGCGACCACTGGCAACTACACTATAATAAAGAGCTTGCCGCAAATACTATTAACCTCATAATCGCTAAGGATAACAGCATGCTCTTCTGGGAATATCTCCCTAGTGATAACCCTGACCATTATATGGTCACGAAACCAGATATTGATGAACTCCGTGAATTATATATGCGAGAAGGTTTAGAGGGTCTCAAGAATATTGAGTTCTTTGCACCGGCTTACATTACGGAGAACGGTGATATATTTGGCGTTGAAGATTTCGATAATAGTGGCAACCACGTAGAGAATCACAAGATTATTGTAGTTCAAGGATTCAACTTGTATGACCAGTTAATGGACAGACATTCCGCTGACCTTGCACGATACGATGCTGTGGCTGAAAGTTACCATAATACTATTGCTAATACGATGACTATGCGTACTATCAGTATTATTCTCTCGACGTTCATTATTCTCGTCGTGGTGGTCGTTCTGATGGTGTTTAACAACAAAGTGTTCCACGAAGATGGGTTCTGCCCGTTCAACAGGGAGGAAGACATTAGTGACACTAAATAACGTTCCGAAAGCAGGTGAATAAAAATGGATTTACTGTACGCCAGGGTCTTGGGTTGGCTCTCGATAACCCTTGACGGTGCAGCGTATTTCATCATTGCTATGGTTGGAGCGTTCGTAAAAGACATTTACGACACATACTCGGGAACTAGACCTCGAATCGAAATTTATCGAATTTTCGTATCTACGACTCTGAGCACGTTCCTTACCTTTGCCGCAAGGGACTATGTGGGTGAAAACTCGCTACCGGCTGTAAACTTTGTACTTGGAGTAATCGGATGGGAGCTCTTCTCTAGGGTTTCCACCATCGATGGTCTCGTAAAGACTATTAAAGATGCGCGACAGTTAATGCTAACACTATTTGTAGGTAACGGTAAAGTTCCACCGAGTGGTGTCACTCAGACAGGTCAAACGACTGGCGGAGTACCTCCTCAACAGAAACCGATAGGCGCTCCTCAAACCCCAACGGGTGGTCAGGAGAAACCAGCGGTGACTAAGCCAGTCCAGCCAACAGGTGGACCTGTTGGACAACCAACTAGCCAGGTTGCCCATTTATCTCCAGCAGGAGTTCCTACGACTATGAAGACCATAATCGTTCGGGACTTAGATGGAGATGGAAAATAAGGTTGGTTACGAATAGCAAGTAATACTAAGCAATCCGGTTACAACGAAAAAAAAATAGGCGAAGCTTTGTGCTTCGCCTATTTTTTGCGCCTTTTACCATTTCTGGATATCGGACTTTGATTTCTTAGGAACTTTATACTTGTACTGATTACAAGCATTCCGTATAAACACTTCATGCGCATTGATACGCTTTTCTTTGTCTTTGCGTTTATTAAACTCGAAATCACCATTACCATTCATGGTGTAACTATTATAAGTATCCACCGCGAATACTTTGAGAATGTTCATCAATTTCTTCTTGCATGTTACACTCTTTACAGGCGTCATTAACTCGACGCGCTTATCGAGATTTCGAGTCATCAAATCTGCACTAGCGATATACATCTCGGGCTTCCCGTCGTTATGGAAGTAGTAGATGCGAGAGTGCTCCAGAAATCGCCCTACAATCGATTTCACCTGTATATTTTTGGTTGGAACAATACTGCAAATACCGCGGACTATGAGTTTGAATTTCACGCCTTTCTTGGCGGCAGCATAAATATGCTTTATGGTCTTATAATCACATAAGCCATTGACCTTCAAAATCACATAGCCTTCTTTACCATTGGCGACGTTCTTTACCTCACGATCGATTAGGTTAAGAACCGCTTTACGGATGCCATACGGAGAGAAGTATATATTCTCAGCTTTTTCATTCGGGTTAGAGAATCCCGAAATCATGTTGAAGACACTATTAAGCTCTCTGCCTATCTTCTGAGAAGAAGTCAGATAGCTAATATCGGTATATATCTTCGCCGTTTTGTCGTTGTAGTTGCCAGTCCCGACGTGAGAATATATCCTCAACCCCTTAGAGGTCATTTTGGTTACCAGTAGCATCTTACAGTGAACTTTCAATTTACTCATGCCACAGATAACCGTACAACCCGCGTCCCTCAATTTGTCAACTAAGAACAAGTTCTGACGCTCATCAAACCGAGCCTTAACTTCCAAGAGAACCACGACTTTCTTACCCCGGCGCGACGCATCACACAATGCGTTAATGATTGGGCTATCTTCAGACGAGACACGATACAACGTCTGCTTGATAGAAATCACATCTCTATCACGAGATGCTCCTTTAATAAAGTCGACGACTAAGTCGAACGATTCATATGGATGTTGAATCAGGATGTCCTCCATATCGAGGTGCTTGATGACTCCCTCGTCACCCACAAAATCTGCGGACGTTTGAGGCTTGAATGGTTTGTATTCCAACTCTGGGTCGGAATAGAAAGTGGAACACAAGCAACTTAACCCTACCGGCTTGTCTGTAATATAGACATGCTGTTTAGGAACATCAAGTAACTTGTATAAAACCTTCACAAAGTCATCCGATTTCTTCCCGTTGCTTCTGATGTCAAGCGCGACATTATGGTTTGTATAGTCTCGCTTTTCAAGATATGAACGCATACGGTCTGTTACAAATTCACTACCGTCGGTATCAAAGTCACCGTCGCTAATGTATTTGTAAGTCTTAAACTCGATAATATCCTCAATCTTTTTCTCAAGGAAAAGTTTGTGGATATTACTTTTCACGATTTCTTCAATAAGCACATAGCGCTTATCAGAAACCTGAACTAACCGTGGTAACCTACCAGGAATGGTTACAAAGCACAAGACGTTCTTGCGCTTCCTATCAGACAGTCGTACAAACATGTGCACTTCCTTATCTGACAGCAACGGTATATCAGCATCCGTGTCATACGTCGTAGGGTAGAGCGTCGGTAAGATGTATTCATCAAAGTAATCTCGACAGAATTTCTTATCAGAACCTGTCATATCGCGGACTGCGTCGATTACCGTAACTCCAACCTTTCTGAGCTCTTTCATCAAGGAGCCGTACGTTTCGTAGGCTTGATTCTTGAACTTATCAAGAGCCGGAAGCAACTTTCGGTACTTTCGGTTGAAATCACTATCCCTAAGGTCATCCTCGACTTCTGCTGGATTTAACATTCCGTCAATGACACTTGAGAATCTCACCGCAGTGAATTCATTCAAGTTGTTAAACCCTATCCCGAGGAACTTAATCCTCTCGAGCAGTGGCACACTCTTGCGAGTTGCCTGGTGTATAACGCGGTAATTAAAATCGAGCCAAGATAGCTCGCGGTCAATACATTTCATAGTATAAAACCTCCATAGAATATTTCGTTTATGTATTTATCAACGCGGGTATAATATATAAACCATCCGTAAATCAAAAAAGAAAGCCTAAAGGCTTTCTCTTTTCACGTTTACATTCGACAATCGTAAATCTCATCCTTTGGTATCTTACGGAAATCGCTAAACCAATCGAGATTGAACCAGCAGGTTGATGTGAAGTCCCAGCTAGAGAAAAGGTCGTCGACTGCATAGGAACTATTCTCCTTATTGAAGTATACACCATCATATCCAGCGTCAATCACCTTCTCCCAATTAATGGTTGGGATATATTTCCTCTCGAAGAAGAAATCATCTATATCTCTAATCCTTTCGACATAGAGAACCCTCACATCCTCCTTGGGCGTAAACTCATAGCAATGGTCTAGCCGATACCGATAATTCGCAGGCAAATCATTCCACACAAATCGTTGCCAACACGAGGTATACTTCCCATCCATCTTCTCAATGTCACACGTCCACAATCCACCGAATGGTTTATAAGCTTTTCTATCGTCATTTCTCGGTTTATCGAAGCAATCTATATTGAACGGCATTGCTGAAAACATTATTTGTTTCTTCATATTTCGACTCCTTATCCAAAAAGAAAGCCTGACGGCTTTCTTTTCAGGATCATAGATTATTTATCTCCATGCATAAGCACATGCTTAAAGATGGAGAACGGCAACCCAATGATGGTGATGAAGATACCAAACAGAGTCACTACGAACGTGAGTGGTAGCGTCAAGAGGAAGAAGGCAATCTTATCATCGATCGCTTTGCAGGAATGCCACTCGTCGACAATCATCTGCCAACATCCTTTACCATCATCTTTCCGCTTAGCAATCTTTTCACGTTCCTCCATGTTCTTGGCAGTCAAGTACGGCATGTTCTTTTTGATGAACTCGTTATCCGTCTTGATGAGAGCCTCTTTAGCCATGGTGGAATTCTTGTAGTGATACTTGGCGCTCTTGCCTACCACACGACCCTTCTTTACCGGCTTATTCTTCATTGTGTTCATCAATGCTTCTTCCTGTTCTTTCGTAGGTGCTTTAATATCCATTGTAAATTCCTCCTAAGAATTAAATATATTGATTATACTGCGCGATAATATATACTTAAAAACGCGGTAAATGAACACGAACTAATTTCAGTTCGTGTTCTTATTTCATTCCTTTTTCAGTTCCAGATATTCTGTTCCTTCTGCCGCGACGACTTTAACCTGTTTACCGTTGGTTCTGAAAGTCACCTGACCATCCTCAGTCTCAAAATAGACTTTACCATCGATACGGCTAAGCGCATTATCATCGTTGATACTAAAGAAAACATTACCATTCTTGTCAGTTACGGTCAACGACTCGTATTTTTTACCAGCGATTTCCATGTTATTATCTCCTTTTTATGTGAATGTGTTTCAGAGCGTAAAAAACTCCCACCTTTCGGTGGGAGTCAAGTCATATGTCAGAAATCAGTTCTGGGGAACTTCTTCCTTCTTTTCCTCTACAGGCTGCTGTTCAGCAGGTTTCTCTTCATGCTTTACATCTTCCTGTTTCGGCTGCTCTGCCGGAGCCTCTTCTTTCTTTTCCTCTACATGCTGTTCAGCGGGAACGTCCTGCTTCGGTTCCTCAGTCTTCGGCTGGTCCTGTTTCGGCTGTTCCTGAGCTGGTTTGTCCTCTTGCTTTACTTCACCCTGAGCCGGAGTTTCCTGCTTGGGCTCATCAGCTTTCGGCTGGTCCTGAGCCGGAGTATCCTGAGCTGGTTTGTCCTCTTGCTTCGGCTGT
>Ga0256405_10011006_pt1 | contig 11703 bp, 8 predicted proteins | sample RumenRJG_02DNA_FD_189096 | JGI IMG/M metagenome (GOLD analysis project Ga0256405, IMG submission 189096) | Bovine rumen microbial communities from Lethbridge, Alberta, Canada - RJG_02 | ecosystem: Host-associated > Mammals > Digestive system > Stomach > Rumen | place: Canada: Alberta | collected...
TGGAGAATCTCGTCGTCAGGTCGAACATCGCGCGTGTGGCCGAGGGTGTACGCGGGAAGGGCATTGTGGAATTCTTTAGCACGAACTATGCCACGGGCGGACGGCTCTCGTCCTGTCCGGGCGACAATGGGAAATACGACTTCAACGACACGCCCGAGCTGCAGCACGATCCGGGGTACGGCTCGATGCAGGTGCATGACGCGGCGCGGGGCGAGACGGTTTTCGCCTACAACAATTTCAACGGCGGCATTCCCGATGTCGGAATCGGTCCTAATCTGGAGGGCGAGCATCCCGACTGGACATTCATGGGCAATGCCGACATCTACAAGAGCCGCCGCCTGACTGTGCTGGTGAAGTGAACTGTCGAAGAAAGGAGCGAGAATGAGAAAACTGATGGTGGCCGCGGTGATCGCGGCCGTGTGCGTGGCCGAGGCCGCGCCGATGATGACGCCGTGGGGCGAGAAGGTGACGAGCGAGAACGCGTGGCGCGGCTATCCGCGTCCGCAGATGGAGCGCGCGGACTGGACATGCCTCAACGGCGACTGGGACTACGCGATAACCGCTGTCACGAACACACCCGGACGCCCCGTGAAATGGGACGGACGGATCCGCGTGCCGTTCGCGCTGGAAGCGCCGCTTTCCGGATGCGGCGGACGGCTGCTGGAACCTGACGAATACCTCTGGTACACGCGCATGATCGACCTCGATCCAAAGCCGGGCGAACGCATCCTCCTCCATTTCGGAGCGGTCGACTTCCGCGCCATCGTCTATCTCGGCCACGACGAGGTGGCGCTTCACGAGGGCGGGCAGCTGCCGTTCACGGCCGACCTGACGCCATTCGCGAAGAAGGGAGCGAATACGCTGACGGTGCTGGTGTGGGATCCGACGGAGGATTTCATCCAGTCGCGCGGCAAACAGGCGTTCAAGACGCACGCGTGCTTCTATACGCGCTCGAGCGGCATTACGCAGACTGTCTGGCTGGAGACGGTTCCCGAGACGTACATCGCCGACTATGACGTGACGACCGACATCGACAAGGGCGAGGTGACGCTGAAATTCAAGATTGAAGGGCCGGAAGGGAAAGAAAGGACGGAAGGGACGGTTGAAATCGAAAATCCTGTCAATCCTGTCCAAAACAACTCTGCGCCTTTGCGTCTCTGCGTTAAAGAATCATTCATCCCAAATGAGTCGATTACGATTAAATTGCCCGCGCCCGTCGCGCTTTGGTCGCCGGAGGAGCCGAATCTCTATCACTTCACGGCGCGCTACGGCAGGGACGAGATCAAGGGCTACTTTGCGATGCGCAAGTTCGAGAAGCGCAGGGACGCGAAGGGCGTGCTGAGGTTCTACCTCAACAACAGACCGTATTACGTCATGGGCACGCTCGACCAGGGCTGGTGGCCGGACGGCCTCCTCACGCCGCCCTCGGAAGAGGCGATGGCGTTCGACATCCAGACGCTGAAGGACTGCGGGTTCAACACGATGCGCAAGCACATCAAGGTCGAGCCGCTCAGGTACTACGCGCTCTGCGACAGGATGGGACTGCTCGTCCTTCAGGACATGCCGTGCCACGACACTGACCCGAACGGGCCGTTCAAGGCCTCGACCGTGAAGGGCTATGCGCTCTACCGCGCGGAGCTGAAGGGCATGATCGATCTGCTGCGCAAGGTCCCGTCCATCGTCATGTGGGTCCCGTACAACGAGGGATGGGGCCAGCACGATGGAAATCTTACGCATACTACGCTGGACTTTGTGAAGCGCTACGACGCGACCAGGCTAGTTAACGGTCCGTCCGGCTGGGACGACTGGGAAGGCGGAGAACTTCACCGCCACAAAATGCCGATTGCAGTCACGCCGCACAAGCCCGATGGAGAGTGCGAGGCGGCGGATGTGGTGGACTACCATCGCTATCGCGGCCCCGCGATGCCGTCCGTGAACGACCGGCGCGTCTCATTCCTCGGCGAGTTCGGCGGCCTCGGCCATCCCGTCGAGGGGCATGTCTGGCGCGCGTTCGACCAGGGCCGGGCCGCGCTCGGCGAGCAGAGCGACGGCGACTGGGGCTACGGCGGCATCGAGGATACGAAGACGCGCGAGGGGCTGGAGAAGACGTATCTCGCTCTCATGGAGAAACTTGGCGACTTTGCGGAGCAGGGCCTCGCGGGCTCCATCTACACCCAGACGACCGACGTGGAGATCGAGATCAACGGCCTTCTCACCTACGACCGCAAGGTGCTGAAGTTCGATCCGGCCATTCTCAAAGCCGCGCACGAATCCGTTATTCGGCGCGCCACAAAATAAAGGAGACAAATCAATGAAGACAGCATCGATTGCAGCATTCACCCTGTTCGCGACTCTCGCCGCACGGGCGGAACTTCCGCTTGTCGAGACGTTCGAGAGCGAGGCGGAAGGTGTCACGCCGTCCGGCTGGTCTGGCGGAACTGTCGTGTCCGGCGGCTTGACTGCCGCGCCCGCTAACGGCTACGCGGTCACGGATGCGGCGCACGGCAGGGTCCTGTCGGTCCTCGGCACTGCGGACAGATCGGTCGACTCGGCTTCCGGGCAGTACCAGTCGGCGGACATCCTCGTGAAGGTGGCGCTGCCTGACGAAACGCCCACGGCGGCGGATGTCGCGGACGGCGCACGTTTCGCCGTCGCGTTCGACACCGACGGCAGGCTGCTGGGCTGGTTCGGCGGTGATGCTTTCGTGTCCCTCGGCTCCACAGTCTACAGCGCCGACACATGGCTGCGCTTGACCGTGCTCTTCGATCATGGCGACAAAAAGGTCTGGATTGCCGTAAACGGAACGGTTCAGAACGAGGACGGAACTGCGTATGCTGGAAGTGGCAGCTGCCTTGTAGGAATGTCCGTTGCCGGCGTCTCGTGCATCGATGACGTGGTGGTGAGGAATGAGTCGAGCACGGTCTACGACAAGTATGCGGCGGTGAAGACAAGCGGCGAGGCGGCAGTCGTGGCGGCGGAAGGCGGCATTGTCGTTCCGGTCAACTATTTGTCGAAACAGAATGTGGCGCAAACGGCCGCTGGTGCCAATTCCAAGGCGGACGGCGGCGTCCTGACGTATGCCGAGGCCTATCAGGCGGGCGTCGAGCCGACGGAGGCGTTTGCGATCACCGCCGCCGAGCCGACGGCGGCCGGCATCGTGCTGACGTTCCCCGGCTCGTGGCCGGCGGACTCGTATGAGGTCAAGTATGGCAGCACGGCGGCTTGTTCCGATGGAACTGTCGGTGCGGAGAGTTTCGTCAAGGCGGACGGCGTGAACAGGGCGACGATTCCGCTTCCCGAAAGCGGCGTTCGCTACTACAAGGTCGGGCGCTGACCACCTTTGCGCGGCGCGTTGACGCGCGCGGCGGCGCTGGTAGGGCGGCTTGTCCTCAAGCCGCCGCACCGCAACGGCAGATTGAAAGGAGAATAAATGGAAATGAAGATTGCATTGACAGGGCTTGTCTCGCTGGCGACGGCGGTGATGCTGGCGGCGCGCGGCGATGTGACGCTTCTGTCGCCGGCGGACGGCGCGGCGTTTCAGACGCTGACCGACGGACAGATGAGGGTTTTCGCGGGCGAGACGCGTTTGGCGCGCTTTGACCTGCTGAAAGACGTCGACAGACAGGCGACGCGCAAGGAGTGGCGGCGGCAGCGTCCGCTCGTCCTAAAATGGCGTTCGACGGGCCGCGACAAATACCCATGGCGCATATGTCTAGCGACCAAGCCAGACATGAGCGATACGCGAGACTTCTGGCTTGAGAAGGAGGACGTCACGCGTGAGGAGAGCGTCGATGGTCAGGAATCGACATGGGAATACAAGGTGCCGCTCGCAAACCTCGAACTCGGGAGAACCTACTACTGGCAGGTGTGGGGCCGCGTGAAGTGCCCGACGTTCTCCTGCGGCTTCACGTATCCGGAGACGTGCGCGTGCGGCAAGACGAAACACGGCTCGGTTTCGCCCGTCGCCTCGTTCACGACGGCGTGCGAGCCGCCTCGCTGGATCGAGCTGGAAGGGCGCGTCAAGAACGTGCGCGACATCGGCGGATGGACCGCCGAGGGCGGGCGCAAGGTCAGAACGGGGCTTGCATACCGCGGGCAGGCCTTCAACGACGACTCTCTCGCAGGAGTCGGCGCCGGGCGCAACAGACTAATGGTGGAGGATGTAAAATATCTCACGGAGACGCTCGGCATCAAGACCGATCTCGATCTGCGCAATGACCGCGAAGTGGCGGATATGACGGACTCTCCGCTCGGCCCCGCCGTGCGTTTCATCCATCACTCGTCACCCCAGTACGGCGAGATCTTCACGGAAGCGGGCGGAAAGACGATGGCGGCGAACTTCCGCGTCTTCTGCGACCGGACGAACTATCCCGTCTATTTCCACTGCATCGCGGGTGCGGACCGGACGGGTACGCTCGCGTATGTCCTCAACGGCATCCTGGGTGTCGCGAAGGAGGATCTGGAGCGCGACTGGGAATCGACATTCTATCCCGAACTGCCGGGCGTGGAAGATCCGTTCGGCTGGCGCTCGCTCGCGCATCTCGACAAGGGCTTTGCGCGCTACGGCGACGCGGACGACACGCTGCAGCGGCGCATCGAGCTCTATTTGATCGACATCGGCATCACGCCGGCGGAAATCGCCGCGTTCAAGGAAATCATGCTCGACTGATGAAACGGTTGGGGCGCGTCACCGGCGGGGACGGCCGCGCGCGCTTCCCCTGAAAGTAACTTGCAGAAGGTGTCTGCCTGACGGTAGCAGAAACGAATGAGAAAGGAGGATAAAAACATGACAACAAGACTTGCCGCGTGTGCGGCGATTGTGATTGGCGCGGCCCTGACGCTTCGGGCGGCGGAGGTGACGGAGGCCGTGGCGAAGGAGGCTGTCGCCGGATGGGCGTCGCTTCAGGAGGCGCTGACCGCGAAGGAGCGCTTCGCGGGCGCAACTGTCGCAAAGGTCGAGACATTCAGCGGAATGGATGGACTCGGCGTCTTCCACGTCGTCTCGTTCGAGGGCGGAGGCTTCGCCGTCACGTCGGGCGATACGGAGATGACGCCGATCCTCGCCTATTCGGAGGACGGTGAGTTCGTCGCAAACGACGAGAATCCGCTCTGGGTCATGCTGACGCGCGACGTCGCGGGCCGCGCGAAGCGGCTGGGTGAGGATGTTTCAGCCGCAAAGAACGCAAAGGGCGCACAGGCGGACGAGGAGGATGTTGAATACGGCGCGGAGGAGGATGAGACGGCGGCTGCGTCTCAGGCGTCCCAGGCGTCACAGCCCAGCCCCAACGCCTCGGCGTGGGCGCGGCTGCGCGCGGCGGCTGCGCCGCGCAAGCCGCTTCTCAAGGTGGCGGCTCCCTCGCACGTCGATTCGATCACGAAGCCGGTCTACGGACCCTTGTGCGAGACGAAGTGGTTTCAGGGCAACGCAAACGGCGGGCGCTGCTTCAACTACTATACGCCGTCCAACTACGTCTGTGGATGCGTCGCGACGGCGATGGCCCAGGTCATGCGCACGTTCAGGTATCCCGATTACGAAGTCGTGCCCGTCAGGATATATACCGGTTCTGTCTCCACCCAGCAGAAGTACGCGGACGGAACGCACATGAAGAATGCTGACGGGAGCGACTATGTCATTACTGAGAAATGGACGACCGCCGGCATGAACCCTCCCTTCGGCGGAAGCTACGACTGGGAGAACATGCCCGCCGATCCCGCGAACACGACGCTCTCCGACGTCCAGCGCCAGGCGATCGGCAGACTCCTGCGCGACTGCGGCATGTCGGTCGCGATGCACTACGCCGACTACGGAAGCGGATCGAGCACGTCGCGCGTCGGCGCGCAGCTGACGGGGCAGTTCGGCTACAGGAACGCCGCGAGGCGCGTGAACGGAGTCTCCTTCTCCGAGCAGCTTGACGCCTATATCCCGTCCTTCGCGCTCGGCTCGCCGTGCCAGGTCGGCATTCCGGGACACTCCATCGTCGCGGACGGCTATGGAGTGGACTCCGACGGCAGGCAGTACGTCCACTACAACCCCGGCTGGGGCTGGTCCGCGTGGTATACGCCGCCGCGCGAGGACGAGTCCGCCAACGACTACCCGACCGTCAACACGATCGTCTACAACATCTGGACGCCCGCCACCGGCCTTGAACCCGGAACGTGCATCGTCTGCGGCGTCGTCCTGAACGAAGACCGCGAGACGCCTGTCGCCTCGGCCGTGGTGACTGCGAAGGACGGCGACTCCGGCGAGGGGGTTTCGTGCACGACGGGCGAAGACGGCGCGTTTACGCTCTATCTGCCACCCGGCTACGACTACACGCTCGCCGCCGCGACAAACGGCATAGCCGCGGCGGGAAAGTACCTCGGAATCGTACGATGCTCGGACGAGCGGGTCGGCAACAAATGGAATGTCCGGCTCGTCCTCGGAATCGCCGCCGAAGACATCCCGCTCGAGCTTCTCCACCGCTGGAGCTTCAACGGCACGACCGACGCGGAACGCCTCGCCGACACGGGAGGGTCCTCTGCGACCGCAGCGACAGTCTGCGGAAGCAATGCCACCGACTGCGTCACGTTCGCGGACGGCCGGGTGTCGCTTGCCGGACACGGAAACGGCTCCGCCTATCTCTCGCTCGGCGAGAATGTGATTCCCGACACGGCGACGCTGGAGATATGGGCGAGAGAGGATGCTGTCAGAAACTGGTCGCGCGTCTTCGACTACGGCATCGACACGGCGCATTATGTCACGCTCGCGTGGACCGCCGGAACGGACCAGCGCATAGACCGCTTCACGGCGACGAGCGCACAGGCGTCTGGCAACCTCGACGGCTCGATGGCACCCTATACGCCCGGCACTGTATACCACATCGCCGTCACCTTCGAGAAGGACGCGATCGACGGCTCCACTCTCGTGCGCATCATGCGCCGCGACGCGAAGACGGGCGAGCTCCAGCGCATGGGCTCGCTCACCGTCGCGAACTTCGCGGTGTCGTCCATACAGGACGCCGTTCTCTATCTCGGCCATTCGCAGTACGTTGACGATCTGGACGCGAACGCGACATACGACGAGGTGCGCGTGTGGCGCGGCGTTCTCTCCGACGCGCAGCTCGCGGCGAACGCCGTCGCGGGTCCGGACGTCGCCGATCTCGACGAGGCGGCGCGCATCGCGGATACGGGAGTGCCCGCCGCGACCGTCGTCGGCGGCCATACCGCGACGCGGCGCGGACGCATCGCCTACGGAAAGGTGCGCAACTACCCCGCAGGCATGGACGCCACGGATGTTGACTGGCCGAAAATTCCGCTTTCTGACTATACGGACGACGGCGTTCACGATGTCGCGGAGCTGAACCGCGCCGCCGGTTCGGGCAACGCTCCGTCCGATCTCGCATGGTCGCAGCTGCGCTACGACGGATGGGTCGAGGTGACGGCGGATCAGGCGGGATGGTGGACCTTCAACCAGAAGTTCGACGACTACTTCCTCTTCGCCATCGACGGAGACTTCGCCGTGTTCAACCACACGTATTCGAGCGCCGCCACGTCACGTGTCCGCGTCACGGAAGGCTGGCACCGCTTCACGGTCATCTGCGGCGACACCTTCGGCGGATACGGCGCGCTGTATGAATTTGGCGACAAGCTTGTTCCGTTCACGATTTCGATTAACGGCGGCGACGAGATGACGTTCACGTCCGACAACTTCACGTTCGGGTCCGATGGCGGCGTCGTGACGCTCGACAGGGACACGGACTGGCGGGAGTTGGGCGCGGTGACGCTCTCGCCCGGCGCGGTCATCGACCTGAACGGACACGCGCTCAAGGTCGCGGACATCTCCTCGGACGGAATCGGCGCGGTCGTCACGAACACGGCGGATCGCGCGGGACGGCTGATCCTTCCCGAAGGCGTGACTGTTTCGGGCGTGGCGGTCGCGGAGAGCGGCGTCAAGGTGTGGAACGGCGGCGCTCTCAAATGGGTGCAGGAAACCGCCGAAACGACCGGGCTGACGGGCGAATGGAGCCCGTCCGTCGCCTACGACGGCGCGACCGGCAGGGCGGAGCTTTCGGGCGACAGCGTGTTCGAGCCGTTCTCCGCATCCGGCGGGAACGTCGTGACGATGAACGTGACGGCGTCGTTCGCCGCCGTTCCCGAAGAAGAGACGACACCCGAAGAGGGCGTGCAGGGCGCGGTGTGGCTCGGCACGAACGGATGCTTCCAGGTGTGGTCGAAGACGGGCTGGGTTGACGTAGAGGCCGAGGGCGTGACGCCGCAGACGGGCGTCGAATATACGTTCAGGGTCAAGTTCGACTACCGCTACGGCACCTACTCCGCCTCGGTCCTGCACAACGGCACCTACCTCCCCCTCGTCCAATCCGTCAATCCGTCAATCCGCCAATCTGTCAATCGCACTCATTTCCCGCTCGCGGCACCCGCGAAGTCTCTTTCCGCCGTGGAGTTCCTTGGCGAAGGCGCTTTCACCTCTCTCCTCGGCGAATGGGCGCAGAAGGCGAACGGCACGCGAATCCAGCTCCGCTGATCGCTTTGGAGCCGATGGTGGTAAAAAGGGGTCATTGATACAGGTACGCCAAGCGAAGCTCGGCAGAACTAATAGCGGAAGGTGCTACATCGTAAAGAAATCGACGTACGATTAGGACATACCCGCCGAACGCAGTGAGGGCCGAGCGAAGCGAGGGGATAGCCCGAAGGGCCGAGCAAGCCGATCACCGACTGGAAGCTTCGACATTCCGACATCATGCGCGGCGGAGAGCTTGTCTTTGAAATGACGAACGCATCAGAACACTTCGGGGATTGAAATACACGATGACCCGGATAAAGACATGCACCGCGAAGCGGCTGTTTCCGGGCGGGTTGTGAAACGGGCGTGGCAAATGACGAGAGGGAAAGAGAACGGCAAGGCATGAAAGAGATTACGCGAAAGCAATTCATGGGCGGCGTGGCTCGTCCGGGAGGTAGCAAGGTATCTCGCAGCGGAAAACAACATCCAGCCGGACGACGTGATGGCGTGGCTTATCGAGAACGATGGCATCGACTTCCTGACGAAGGGCGCTGAGTCTATGGGCAAGCAGCGTCTCCTGGGCAGGAAGGCAATCCCAATGGCCGCCCGCGCCGTTTCATTCTACTGCAGCCCCGATACCGCCGCAATGTTCAAAGGCCAAAAACCTTCACATTGACGAGAAACGGAGGGGTGTGGTAAAATATACACCGTTCTACGCAAAATCGAAATAATGCGGAGGTGTGTGACGTGGTAATGAACTACTCTGTATGCTGTGAAAAATTCGGCGGACGGTATCGGACAGACCAGCTGATCCGCGAGGGCAAGCTTTTCAAGGTTGCCACTGGTCTGTACAGCGATACGCCCGATTGGTCTGATATCGAGGTTGTGCTGGCGAAATATCCAAATGCCGTGGTGACGTTGCAGAGTGCGTATTACTATTACGAGCTTTCGGATTCAATACCCGAAGTCTTCCATCTTGCGACGGACAGGGATGCTTCAAAGATATACGACGAGCGAATCGTTCAGCACTTTATGCCCAAGGGGACCATCGGTATCGGTGTCGTTGCGTCCAAGTTTATGAGCGACGAGGTCTCGCGCATATTCGACAAGGAGCGGCTGCTCATCGAGACGGCCAGAAACAAGACAAAGCTTCCATACGATCTGTACAAGGAAGTAATCGAATCATTCCGAAGGATAAAGGAAACGCTATATCCTTCCAAACTGACAGACTATCTTGAATCGTTCCCGAAGAGGGACTCCATATTGCGCACAATTGAAAGCGAGGTGTTTTGATGAATTTCAAGGATATAGCGGCAACACTTAGGAAATCCGGGTATTCCCCAAAGAAGGCTGATGCAAAGATTGCCCACGACATAGTCCTCAAGGCCATAGAAGATGCCGGATTCCATGACAAGGTGACGATCAAGGGCGGTGTCGTTATGAGTGGCATAACAGATGCCGTGCGCAGAGCTACAATAGACATGGATGTGGATTTTCTTGGCTATTCGCTGGGTGATGCTTCCATACAGCGCTTCGTGCAGCGCCTGAGCCGGGTCGCGGATTGCGACATAAGGATTGATGGCCCGATTGTCGAATTGCGGCAGAAGGAGTATAAGGGCAAGCGGGTAGTTCTGAGTCTGACTGACGAGGCTGGGCGTTCGATAAGGACAAAGGTCGATATAGGCGTACACAGCAACAAGTCCATTCAGCAGGAGGATTTCCAGTTTAAGGTCATAACTGACAGTAATGGCGTAGTTCTTCTGGTGAATCCTAAAGAGCAGATATTCGTGGAGAAGCTGAAGAGTCTGCTTCGTCTCGGCCTCATCTCTACGCGATACAAGGATGTGTATGACTTGTTTTATCTTCGCCGCTACGTTGATGCCAAGGTGCTTTCTGAGTACCTGCGAATTTGCATCTTCGAGGATTCTTCAATGCTGGAGAACAATGTTGCGGACATTGAACATCGTCTTGCGCGGATATTTTCCAGCAAGGCCTTTCTAAAGAGAATGGCAAATCCCGACTATGCGTGGATTGACGAAACGGTAGACGCCGTCGTTGGGGGGCTGCTCGGATTCTTCAAAGGGCTATAGAATGGGATAAAGGCATGGTGTTCTTTACGTCAGATCAGCATTTCGGGCATTTCAACATCATCCGCCTCTGCAGCCGTCCGTTCGGGACGGTCGAGGAGATGGACGAGGCGTTGCTTTCCAAATGGAACGCAAAGGCCAAGGCGGACGACACCGTCTACATACTTGGCGACTTGTTCTTCCGGGCGGCGAAGGTCGAGCCGATCCTGAAGGCGCTCAACGGGCGCAAGCACCTCATAGTCGGAAACCACGACCACACATGGATGAAGAGGGTGGCGGCGTCCGACTATTTCGCAAGCGTACAGACTCTCAAGGAAGTGGAGATCGACGGAAGGGTTCTGACGCTCTGCCACTATCCGATGCTTTCCTATCCGCAGGCGCGGCGGGGCTACATGGTCTACGGACACATCCACAACAACGTGAGGGACGACTACTGGCCGCTGATTGCCCGCCGCTCCCGTATGCTCAACGCCGGAGTTGACGTCAACGACTTCGAGCCCGTGACGTTCAACGAGCTGATCGAGAACAACCGCGCGTTCATCGCGAGGCATGCCGAGGCTGCGAAGCAGAACCCCCTGACGATGTTCTGCCTTGAGGCGTAACGGATGATGCCGTAGTAGCGGGGAAGCGGGGCAACGCCCGTGGGTCGCTGAGGGACAGACCCCACGGAACGCGCGTTTTATAGGGCTTTCCGCAATGTCAACCCTCTGAATGACCTTGGAATCGGGTAGCAACCCCGCGAAGCGGCTGTTTCTGGATTGGCAATGAAAAGGCGCGTCGAAAATGCCGCTCTTGGCACGGGTTGGTATGAACGTCTGTCTTTTCTTTGAGGGCACTGGGCAGGGCGTCGCTGGGCGCATCACCAATGTGACGCGACGTTGGCCTGTGTCGGGCTTCAGCGGTCGGGAGGCATGGTTGCCCGCCTAAACGATAAAACCCGCCACGCGGCAACGTTGCGGGCACTGAGGCGAGGGTTCGCAGGGGGAGCGTCGGGTAGCGGCGAGGTAACTAACAATATTGGGTGGTTATTTTATCATAGCAACAGATAAAAATTTTTGCAGTCGGAAAGAAAGTGTCTTTTGGGGACCTGCTCCTTCCCGCGCCCTGCTATTTGAA
>Ga0256405_10011007_pt1 | contig 11703 bp, 8 predicted proteins | sample RumenRJG_02DNA_FD_189096 | JGI IMG/M metagenome (GOLD analysis project Ga0256405, IMG submission 189096) | Bovine rumen microbial communities from Lethbridge, Alberta, Canada - RJG_02 | ecosystem: Host-associated > Mammals > Digestive system > Stomach > Rumen | place: Canada: Alberta | collected...
CCCGAAATCCGCCATCGTGGATTACGTGACCACCTCCGGCACCCTGGGCGATCCGGTGACCTTCGGCTGTACCGAGAAAGACCTGCAGCGGCTGGCCTACAACGAAAAGAAGTCGTTCGCCTGTGCCGGCGTAAAGCCCGGGGACATCGTCCAGCTGATGACGACCCTGGACAAGCGGTTCATGGCGGGCCTGGCGTATTTTCTGGGTCTGCGCGAACTGGGTGCCAGCGTGATCCGGGTGGGCAACGGCATCCCGGAACTCCAGTGGGACACCATCCAGCGGCTGAAACCGGATACGATCATGTGCGTTCCTTCCTTTATCCTGCGGCTGATCCAATACGCCGAGGAACATGGGATTGATTATCAGAATTCCAGCGTCCGCCGGATCATCGGCATCGGCGAGGGCCTGCGGGACCAGGATTTCAACCTGAACCTGCTGGGCCGCCGGATCAAGGAGAAATGGGATGTCGAGCTCTTCGCGACCTATTCTTCCACCGAGATGGGCGCGACCTTCTCCGAATGCCCCCATGGATGCGGAGGGCATGTCCATCCGGAACTGATCATCGTCGAGATCATTGGGGATGACGACATGCCGGTTCCGGACGGCGAAGTCGGCGAAGTGGTGGTCACGACCCTCGGTGTCGAGGGCATGCCGCTGCTCCGGTTCCGGACCGGTGACATGGCGGCGAAGGTTACGGGACAGTGTGCCTGCGGCCGCTGGTCCTACCGCCTGACCCCGCTGGTGGGCCGCAAGAACAACATGATCAAGCTCAAGGGGACGACCCTGTATCCGCCGGCCGTCAATGACGTGCTGGACAATACGGACTATGTGGAGAATTATGTGGTGATCGTCCAGGACAGCGATGCCGGTACGGACGACGTGCTGATCCAGCTTGGCCTGAAATACCAGCCCGCCTTCGACGTCATCAAAGACCTCAAGGACAAGTTCCGCTCGCGGATCCGCGTGGCTCCGCGCATCGAAATCCTGCCGGTCGCGGCGGTCGCAGCGGTCAATTACCCTGCAAAATCCCGTAAACCTGTGAAATTCATTGACAAACGTGCCCATCATGTTTGACGATATCCGTCCGTTTACCGATGCCGAGATTCCCGCTGCGATGCAGCGGATGGCCGACCACCCCTTGTTCCCGAAGGTGTGCGGCTGGCTCTTCCCGGACCGCCCCGCAGAGCAGGTGGCAGCGGCCGTGCGCGGCTGCCGGACGGCGGAGGAGTTCCAGCTTCGCTTCATGCTGCCCGTGGTCGAGTCCATCGTGGAGAAGACTACGGACGGCGTGACCTGCACCGGATTGGAGAAACTGGATCCCGGGAGGCGGTACCTGTTCGTCTCCAACCACCGCGATATCGCGCTGGATGCCGCCATCTTCCAGGTCTTGCTGACCCGTGGCGGCCACCGGACCTCGGAGATTTCCTTCGGGGCGAACCTGATGGCGGGGGATTTCGTCATCGATTTCGGCAAGTCCAACAAGATGTACCGGGTCGAGCGGCCGGATACGGTGTCCTCGCCCCGGGCCTTCCTGGATGCTTCCCGCCGCCTGTCCGCCTATATCCGGGACACCGTGACCCGAAAAGGGGAATCCGTCTGGATCGCCCAGCGGAACGGCCGGACCAAGGATGGCCGGGATTTTACCGACCAGGGCATCATCAAGATGTTCGGGATGAGCGGGAAAGGCGACCAGGCCTCCAACCTGGCCGACCTGCATATCGTTCCGCTGTCGGTCTCTTATGAGTGGGAACCCTGCGAACTTGGCAAGGCGGTCGAGCGCTACTGCATCCGTCACCACGGCTCCTATGCCAAGCAGCCCGGCGAGGACCTGGCCAGCATCCTGGACGGCGTGATGCGACCCAAAGGCCGCGTGGCCTTCCATGTCGGCGCTCCCGTCACAAGGGAAGACCTGACTCCTTTCGCCGGTCTCCCGCACAACCGGTTCAACAAGAAGGTGTGCGATTTGCTGGACGGAAGGATCCGGCCTGCCTTCCGGCTGTATCCCAACAACTATGTTGCCGCCGACCTGATTTCCGGCCAGCCCCTTCATGCCGACCGATATGCGGAGGTGGATGTCCGGCGTTTCCAGGAACACCTGGATGAGATCCTCTCCGGCCTGCCGGCGTCGCTGCGCGATGAGCCCGGGGCTCCGGAAGAAATCCGTATGCTGCTGACAGATACTTATGCAGCACCTGTTTTGCAAACCCTTTAAGATTTGATATCATGACTGCAGATCGCAGAGTCGTCATCACCGGCATGGGCATCTGGTCCTGCCTCGGCACCACATTGGATGCGGTGCGGGATTCGCTGTATACAGGCAAGTCCGGCATCGTACTGGACCCGGTCCGCAAGCAGCTGGGCTTCCGGTCCGGCCTGACGGCTTCCCTCCCGATTCCTGAACTCAAAGCCGAACTCCCGCGTTCCCAGCGGGTCTATATGCCGGAGCCGGCCCAATATGCCTATTGCGCGACCCGGGATGCCTTGGCCCAGGCGGGAATCGACCGGGATTTCATTGACCGCCATGAGGTCGGACTGCTGTACGGCAATGACAGCACGGCGGATGCGGTCTACAAGTCCGTGGCGAAGATCGTTGAGAAAAAAGATACGATGCTCTGCGGCTCCGGCGCTATCTTCCAGTCCATGAATTCGACGGTGACGATGAACCTGGGCGTGATCTTCCACCTGCGCGGCATCAACCTGACTGTTTCCGGGGCCTGTGCCAGCGGTTCCCATGCGATCGGCCTGGGGGCGCTGCTGATCCAGAACGGCCTGCAGGACATCGTGGTCTGCGGCGGGGCGCAGGAAGTCAACCCGGCGGCGACCGGTTCCTTTGACGGAATCTCGGCCTTCTCCGTAAGGGAGGATGCCCCGGAGCGGGCCAGCCGGCCTTTCGACCGGGACCGGGACGGACTGGTCCCCGGCGGCGGTGCGGCTACGCTGGTCCTGGAGAGCTACGAAAGCGCCCGCCGGCGCGGGGCGACGATCCTCGCCGAGGTACTGGGTTATGGATTCTCCTCCAACGGCGAGCACATTTCTTCTCCCAACGTGGACGGCCCGGCCCGTTCGCTTGAGATGGCCATCCGCCGCTCCGGTGTGGATATCCGGGAGATTGGCTACATCAATGCCCATGCGACCTCGACCCTGGTCGGGGACGCCAACGAAGCCAAGGCCATCTACCGGGTCTTCGGCGACCAGCGGACCGAAGTGACCAGCACCAAGAGCCAGACCGGCCACGAGATGTGGATGGCCGGGGCGAGCGAGGTGATCTATTCGATCCTGATGATGAAGAATGGCTTCATCGGCGGAAACATCAATTTCGAACATCCGGATGAGGATTCCGCCAAGTTGCTGATTCCTTCGCAAACGATTGAAAAACATTTCGATACATTCCTTTCCAATTCCTTCGGTTTCGGAGGGACCAATTCGACGCTCGTGATCCGGAATGCCTGACGTACTCGTCATAGGGGCGGGCCTCGGCGGCCTGGAATGCGGCCATATCCTGGCACGCAACGGCTACCGTGTGACCGTCCTTGAAAAACAGGCGGGACCCGGCGGAGCCCTGCAAGGCTTCCATCGGGGGCGGTATTCCTTTGACACGGGCCTGCACTATGTCGGCGGCCTGGGGCCGGGAGAGTCGCTGGAGTGGCTGATGCGCTACCATGGCCTGCTGGACCTTCCCTGGCGGCGACTGGACTGCAGCGAAGAGGTCATCGTTGACGGGCGGAGCTGGACGGTTCCTTCCGGTTATGCGGCATTCGTCCCCGGGATGGCGGAACAGTTCCCTGGACAGGAGAAGGCCCTTTCGGCCTACCTGGCTGCCCTGCAGGAGGTTGCTTCCGGCATCCGGGACCTTGGTGCTGACCACGGGCCATTGCTGCGTCGTTCGGCGGCTGCTTTCCTGGAGGAGACGATTCCGGATCCGCTGCTCCGGAAGGTGCTGGGCGGCCGGACCCTGCGGATGGACATGGACCTGGAGACCCTCCCGTTCTATGTCTATGCGCAGATCAGCGCCTCCTTCCTCCAGAGCGCGTGGCGGCTGGAAGGGGAGAGCATGCAGATACCGGAGCGGCTGTGTGAACGGATCCAGGCCCTGGGCGGCCGCATCCTGACCGGGAAAGAAGCGGTCCGGATTGACTCCGGCCGGGTTACGACGCAGGATGGCGAGATTTTTGAAGCGGATCATATTATATCCGACCTCCCCCCGTCTGTGACGGCGGCCCTGGTCCCAGCGATTCGCCCGGTTTATGCACGGCGGCTGGCCCGGCTGCCGGAGAGCTACGGGGTTTTTTCGGTTCATATCGGCCTGAAACCGGAACGTTTGCGGTATGTGTGCCACAGTATTTCCTTCGAAGACGGGATGCTGGTCCATTTCCGTGTTCCGAAAGGCGACTGGGCGGAGACCGTGGAGTTGTTGCTGCCGGTGAGGGAATGGCCTTCCCGGCGGGGATCGGATTATACGGTTTGGAAAAAGGAATTGGCGCAGCAGTGCATCCTTCAGGCGGCCCGGCGGCTGCCCGCGCTTCCCGACGCCATCGAAGCGGTGTATACCAGTTCACCGCTGACCTGGCAGACTTATACGGGCTCGGCGTCGGCCTTCGGGATCCGGAAGGATTTCCACAGCCCGGAGCTGACTTTCCTCAGTCCGCGGACCCCGGTCCCGGGACTGTACCTGACCGGACAGAATGTGAACCTGCACGGCGTACTGGGAGTCAGCATGACGGCCCTGCACACCTGCGCCCAGATCCTGGGCTATGACAAGATAGAAGAAGACTTTGGTTTATGAGATATGCGTTGGTTACCGGCGGCAGCCGCGGCATCGGCCGGGCTATCAGCCTGAAACTGGGGGAGATGGGTTACCATGTCCTGGTCAATTATGTATCCAATGAGACGGCTGCCCTTCAGACGCTCTCCCTTTTGGAGGAGGCCGGCGGCAGCGGGGAACTCCTGCGCTTCGATGTCGGGGACAAGGAGGCGGTCGCGTCGGCCATCGGCAGTTGGCAGCAGGCCCATCCCGATGCGTATATCGAGGTGCTGGTCAACAATGCCGGCATCCGGCGGGACAACCTGATGATCTGGCTGGAAGAGTCGGAATGGGACACGGTCCTGCGGACCAACTTGGACAGCTTCTACCATGTGACCCGTGCGGTCCTGCAGCCCATGGTGCTGAAAAAATACGGCCGTATCGTCAATGTCGCTTCGCTGTCCGGACTGAAAGGACTTCCCGGCCAGGTCAATTACTCGGCGGCCAAGGGCGGCCTGATTGCCGCGACCAAGGCCCTGGCCCAGGAGGTGGCCCGCAAGAACATCACGGTCAATGCCGTGGCTCCGGGCTTCATTACCTCCGACATGACGGACGGCCTGGATGAAAAGGCCCTGAGCAAAGACATCCCGGCGGCGCGCTTCGGCCGTCCGGAAGAAGTGGCGGCCGTGGTCGGCTTCCTGGCTTCCAAAGAAGCCTCGTATGTGACGGGCGAATGTATATCCATCAACGGTGGTTTGTATTGCTGATAAAGGAATCCTGCGGTCCTTCCTGGTGACCGTGCTGGCCTTGGCCTGTTGCCTCGTATCGTGGGCGCAGACGACCAAGGTCCGGGGCACCGTGACCGATGCTTCAACCGGGGAGCCGGTCCCCTTTGTCGGGGTGTATTTCGACGGGACGACCATCGGCATCTCCACCGACATGGACGGCCGGTATTCCATCGAGACGCGGGATCCGTCGGCAACCGTCCTGACGGCCCATCTGCTGGGCTACCTCCCGCAGTCGATACCGGTCCAGGCCGGGGCTTTCACCCAGGTTGATTTCCGTCTGGAGCCGGACCGGGAAAGCCTGAATGCCGCCGTTGTCAAGCCGGACAACCGCCGGCTCAAACGTTTCCTGGCCGAACTGGATGCCCACCGGAGAATCCATGACCCTGAACGGTACGAGCGCTGGTCCTCCCGGCTCTATTCCAAGATCGAGCTGGATGCCACCCACGCGGAGGAGTTGGTTACCAAGACCTTCCTGAAGAAGACCTTTGAACCGGTACTGGACTATCGGGATACCTCCTCGGTGACCGGCGACTCCTATATCCCGATCATGATTTCCGAGACGGTCTCCCAGCGGCACCACAGCCTGGAGCCTGCCGTCGACCGGGAAGTGATCGTCGCCAACCGGATCTCCGGTATCGAGCCGGACAATTTCCTGTCGCAGTTTACCGGTGATTATCTGCTGAAATCCAATTTCTACAAGAGCACGGTTCCGCTGTTCAGCGTCGACGTGCCTTCTCCGGTCGCCGCCTACGGCCATGCTTTCTATAATTACTATCTGGTAGACAGCATGCTGGTTGACGGGCGGAAGACCTATTGCCTGCGCTTCCATCCCAAGAAACTGATTTCCTCGCCGGCTTTCGACGGGCAGATGGACATCGATGCGGAGGATTATGCGATCCGTTCGGTGCACGTACAGCTTTCCAAAGCCTCGAATATCAATTGGATCCGACACGTCAACATCGACCAGGAACACCATCGTCTCCCGTCCGGGAAATGGTTCCCAGAGGATGAGCGTCTCTTCATGGATTTTTCCATTGCCGTGAAGGACAGTTCCCAGGTGCTCTCTTTCCTGGGTAACCGGAGCCTGCATTACGGGGAGCCGGATTTCAATCCGGTGTTCCCGGAAGAGGTCCTAGCGGGCGGAGATGAAGTCCTGCAGCGGCAGGGCGGGCCGGTCGACTGGGCGGCGGAACGCCCTTACCCGCTGAGCCAGCGGGAAGAGGATATCTACACGATGGTGGACCGGATCCAGGAAAGCCGGTCCTACAAGTGGCTGTACGGCATCACGCGTTCCCTGATGGTCGGATTCATCGAGATCCCGGATTTCCCGGTCAGCTTCGGTCCGTGGGGAAGCTGGGTGACGCGCAATGAGACGGAAGGCGTCCATATCGGGACGGGTTTCCGGACCACCAAAGATTTCAGCGAAAAGGTCCGTTTGTCCGGCTCGCTGGGGTATGGTTTCAAGGACCGGATCCTGAAGTGGGGCGGTGGCGTGGAGTGGATGATCCGCCGGGACAAGACCCGCAAGCTGAGCGTTTCCGGCAAGCGGGATTATTCGCAGTTGGGCCAGGGGAGCGGTGTCATGTCCGGCAACAATATGTTCAATTCCCTGCTGGGGGGACATGGCACGGACCGGTCCAGCCTGCTCCGCACCTGGAAACTCAGTTATGAGCATGAGTTCTCGCCTTCCTTCTCCAGTACGTTCCTGTTGGAGTCCCGCCGAATCTTCGGGAACGGACAGGTCCCGATGGTCCTGCGGGACGGGACCCCGGTGGAGAGCGTGAGCACCAACCAGTGGCACTACAACGCCCGGCTTTCATGGGATGAACGGATCAACCGCGGCTTCTTCCACAAGACATATATCTATACGCGCTATCCCATCCTGTCGCTGGACCTGATCGGCGGTATCCGGGGCATTACGCCGGACGACTACGGCTTCTTCCGGGCCGAGGCAGCCCTGGATTGGCGCGTTCCCGGCGGGGCGTTCGGCTTCGGCCTCCTGCACCTGGATGCCGGTATGCTGAATGGAAGCGTCCCGTATCCGCTGCTGAAGCTGCATGAAGGCAACCAGGGTTACTTCCTGGACAAGGGGGTATTCTCCTGCATGGATTACTTTGAGTTCGCCTCCGACCGCTGGGCGGAGGTGTTCTATGAACACAATCTCAATGGATTGATCCTGGGGAAATTGCCGTTGCTGCGGGATTGGGACTGGCGGGAAGTCGTGACGTTCAAGGCCGCTTTCGGCCGCCTGTCGGACCGCAACGGGAAAGACAGTGTCATGCTTCCGATCGAGGGGCTTCAGTCCCTCGAAGGAGCCCCTTACCTGGAGGCCGGCGTCGGTCTGAGCAACATCCTGCGCATCTTCCGCGTCGATGCCAACTGGCGCCTGACGCACCGCGACCGTCGCCCCTTCTGCGTCACCCTGGGGCTTGACGTCCAGTTCTAACGCTCCAGCCGCCGGAGCAGATCGTCGCCGAGGGCGGTTTTCTTTTCGATGTGGTCGAGGACGGCCGTGACGAAGGGGTTGCTTTCGAAATCGCCGCGCACATGCTCGAAGTCCAGTTCCTTCTCCACCCGGGAACCGTCGGCGCCGAAGCCGGTCATGGACGCCAGGTTGAATTCTTTTTTGGCATCGTCATAGACCTGCCAGTCCAGACCGATGACCGCATCTTTCCACTGGTGGACGATGTCCGCTGCCTGCTCCGCCGTCATCTCGGCCGGATTGATGCCGAAAAACTCCTGGATCTTGTCATAGGCCCAGGTCCATTCCCAGGTATAATACATCCGGTGCATACGGGCGAATTCCGCATTCATCTGCTGCAGCTCGGTGATGGTACCGTCTTCGATTTTTCCGAGCAGGGCCTTGATCTCGCTCTTCGGAGCGATCAGGCCGCTGAGGTCGACCCAGTCGCCGTGGCCGATCTCGGTTGTCGGTTTGAGCAGGGCCCGGATCTGCTCGTCGGAGGCGCCGGCAGGCAGGTCTTCCAGCCGTTTGATCAGGGAGTTGCCCAAGAATTTCTTGATACCCGTCTCATAGAAGCCGATGCCTTTGACCAGGGCGCTGTTGGTGATCTTCGTGCTGTGGAAGGAGTAGACGTCGGAGAGTTCGCCGGAGGCGTATTTGAGGTTCATCAGGGTTTTGCGGCCCTTGAACATCTTCTGGATCGTATACGGGCTGAGCAGGTTGTAGTTGATCTGGTCCAGGCGGTCCGGATCCTTCCGGGCATCGCGTTTGGGCCATTTCTGGGCATCGCGGATGGTGCCGACGCTGCGCAGGTTGACACCGGGGGCCAGATAGGTCGTGTTGTTCTTCTCGATCAGGTAGGAGAAGGGGAGGCCGGAGGTGTCGGAATGGGTGACATGGCGGCCCATGACCAGGGAGAAGGCTCCCACGCGGGCCGGCCAGAGGATATAGGAGTCGGAGGCCGTTTTGGCGCCGCGCTCCAGGGTACCCTGGTGGATCGGGCCGAGCTTGTACATGTGGTTGCTCTGGTTGGATCCGGAACCGGCGTTCATGAACGAATACATGCCGGCGATCAGCAGGGTGGATTTGTGATGGGTTACGGTGAAGGGGCCGGCGAAAATGGCGCAGGCCTCTCCGTTCTCGCCCTGGCAGTTAGAGAAGAAGAGCGAATCGGAGGCGGAATAGCCGTGGCCGAGTTTGGTGGCCTGGCCGACGAAGCAGCGGTTGAGCATGACGCCGTCTTCCACGGAGGCACCGCTGCAGATGATAAAGTCCTCCGCCATGACGCCGCTGCCGATCAGGACGGGCGCATCGGCATTGCTGCAGATGCTGCCGTTGCGCAGCCGGCGGACGCCTTCCAGCTTGGCGAAATCACCGATGCGGACGTCCAGCAGGGTGCCGCAGTTGCGGATGGAGACGCCGTTTCCGATCGAACCCGTGCCGGAGGCCATACGGGCCGCATCGCGGCGGGCAATTTCGGCAAGTTTGTCGTGGAGCCCTTTCCGGTGGCGGTACAGGGCCATGATGTAGGCGGTCTGCGAACTCAACCGGTCGGTGATGACGACTTCGCGGCCGCCGGTCTCGTTGAGGACAGACACCTCGGTGCCGGCGCCGAAGGTGGTGCGGCCTTCCACGGCCATGATATCGATGTTGTCGATCAGGCAGTCGGAGCCGATCTGGTAATTGGCGATATATTCTCCAACCTTGCGGATCAGGCAGTTATCTCCGATGGTAACATTGTGCAGATGGGCATGGCGTACGCCGCAGATGCAAGGGACGCCGCCGGGCAGGATGAATTCCTTTTCGAAGATGCCGAGCCGGACATCGCCGGAAAACTTGGCATCACAGACATTTCCGATGGACTTGTCATTGGTCCAGTTGACTCGGACGCGGGTCCAGTCGGTGCTCCGGCATCCGTTTTCTTCCAGCTGCCGGATTTCTCCGGCAGTCAGTGCTCTGTATGTGTTCATTGGGGGGATTCTGTAGCTTCGTTTTCAGCCGTTACAGGATAGCGGCCGTCTGGAGGGCATTATAGAGTTTGTCGATGGTCGTGGCGAAAGCCTTGTCCGGGAAGGTCAGATTGACGGTTCCGGAGGTGGTCTGCAGGGTCATGCGGCTCACGCCTTTGGCCATGCGCTTGAGCTGCTCTGCATCCGGGTAGCAGGTGACGCGGCCGGCTTCCTGTCCTTTCTCCTGTTTGAGATGGAGGGTAGCGCCGGAGGTGGTCACGATGTCGACCGCTCCGTCCAGCGGGACTTCCTTGCCCGGGACCAGCAGGTTGAGTTCATAAGATTCATTGTTGCCGGAGGCATAGTAGACATAACCCAGGGATGCGGACAATTGGGCATTGACACTCAAGGTCTTGGTGTCGACCATGCGGTTGCCGCCCTGGTCGCTGACGGAGGCCAGCTGGCTGCCCAGTTCGGCCTTCGGGGCCGGTGCGGCCTCAAGGGCCTCAAACTGTTTGAAAACGGCTTTCCCGAATTCGTCGTTCTTGTAGGTGACCTTGATTACGCCGTCGGAAGACCAGCGGCGCTGGACGTCTACGCTGGCTACGCCGACACAGATTTTCTGGATATCCGCGAGTTCGAAATAGTATTCTCCGTAGTTCCACCAGGTCTTGCTGCCGTTTTCGGCACGGATGCCCTGCGGCGCAATGAGGTTGGGTGCATCGGTGTTGTTCTTGGAGATGACCGTCTTCCCGGCGGTCGTACGGATGGTCAGCGGGGCGTTTTTCGGGATCTTCCAGGCACTGGAGGACTCAAAATCGATGTGGAGGACATAGATTGCCGCCCCGTCGGGGAAGGCTACGCGGCTGAGTTTTAGCTGCATGGGGTTGGCGCCGCCGGAACCGGTGACACGGATTCTTTCGGTGCCGGTATAGACATAACCGTTTTTCTTGTAGTTGTAGCGCAGCAGGTCCTGCGCGGAGGCAGCCGTCCCGGCCAGCAGCAAGGCGGCCAATGCGGCGAGCAAAAACTTTTTCATCATATCGATCTCTATGCTTTTTCTGTGTGGAAGGCCTCCCTGACAGCCTCTGTCAGCGCGGCCGTTTCTTTCCCTCCAAAACCCTTGCCAGACCAGACATAAAGTCCGGCCGCCGCGGCGACGGCGGCGATGAATCCCAGGATATAGAGGAAGGAAGGGGCGGGGACGAAGAGTTTGCCCAGGCACCAGAAAGCGGCCAGGACCAGGAATCCGAGCAGTACATCGCACAGATAGTCGGGCTTGCTGCCGGCGCGCAGGCGGAGGCGGAACTGTCCGGAATCCGTCTCTTCGAGATTGACCACCAGATGGCGGGTACGAAGCGGCGCCGGGTAGTCCAGCCAGTATTCCCCATTGCCGCCGTCCCCCACATGGGAGGACCGGCCGCTGCAGATATCCCAGAGCTGCTTGTGGACCGATTCAAAGGGCTGGTCCGACGTGAAGTCGAGCGAACCGGCCTCTTTCAATTTGATCGTATTGTCGAATTCCATTGTCTTTTTTTTCTTGCAATGCGATTACAAAGATACGTTTTTTTCCCTATATTTACACGACTGCCGCTCCGGTTGCGGCGGATTGCATTTAACTCCTAACGATATGGCTCTCATGATTGTCCAGCTGCTTATTGTCTTGGCAGCCCTTTATGTTGGCTCGCGGTACGGCAGCCTCGCCCTCGGTGCTATTTCCGGCATCGGTCTCGCCATCCTTGTCTTTGGCTTCGGCTTGA
>Ga0256405_10011008_pt1 | contig 11702 bp, 17 predicted proteins | sample RumenRJG_02DNA_FD_189096 | JGI IMG/M metagenome (GOLD analysis project Ga0256405, IMG submission 189096) | Bovine rumen microbial communities from Lethbridge, Alberta, Canada - RJG_02 | ecosystem: Host-associated > Mammals > Digestive system > Stomach > Rumen | place: Canada: Alberta...
TTAAACTCATTTAAATCAGAAAAACTGATTTATTCAAAAACTAATTTTTAACTTAAATAAAAAAGAATAAAAATAAAAAAAATAATTTTACAGGAATGTCCATATTGTTGTCATCTTAATCGCATTTACAGGACAGATTGTCTCGCAGTTACGGCATGAAATGCAATCCTCCTGATTTACAACCACTTTGTCATCCACAATATCCAAAACATCCACAGGACAGTTTTTAGTACATACACCGCATAACTGACACTGGTCATGACGTATATTTATCTTTCCATTTCTCTGGCCCTTCAAGTCACGCTTGATATAGAAAATTTCATGATTTCTATTTGTGAAGAATTTCTCCTCGATATAAAATGCATCAAAGGCGCAAACTTCAGCGCAGAGACCGCAGTAGACACAGGAATTGTCAGTATCAACAACTACAGGATTCGGACCGTCCAGGCTTAAGGAACTGGTAGGACAAACATCTACACATAATCCACAGCTGACGCAGTTCTCGCTCCTTACTTCTATTGAAGTTATAGGAGGGAAGAACTCAACAACATCCTTGGTTTCAATGATGTTCAAATCCTTGTCAAAGTAGTAGGCAAGATAATCACTTAAGAGCTGTGTGATGTCGACTACGATTGACCGGCAGTTGGAACATCTGAAAAGCTCGACAGGACCGAATTCAGCTCCTTTTTCAACATCGGTAATGTACTTTGTATTTTCAAAGTCATAGTCCTCGAACTGATACTTCCTTGTCATTTCATCAAGAAGGTCGTTTAGAATATCATCCACATGGGTTATGTCTTCAGATAACTTGGACACATCCCTTTTCAAAATCTCATAAGCTATTTCAGCAGTCTTGATCTTGTTGAATGACTCGAAAGCCTCTTCACGTTCAACATACTCGATTGCATATGTAGGGCATGAATCAAGACATTCATTGCATCTTGCACAATAGGAAGGGTCTATGTATGGGAGCTTGTTGGTATGTCCGACATTGATGGCCCCCTTGGAGCGGCATACTCTTGTACATGTCATGCATCCAATGCAGAAGTCCTGGTCGATGCATAATGTCTTACCTTCCCTGATTGTCTTTGGGAGGATTTCTCCATATTTAATCGCATCTGTAGGACAGGCTCTGAAACAGTATCCGCAACGCACGCACTTGTCCTCGTCTATCTCGCTGTGCATGTCATCAGAACCGGTTGAGCGCAAGTGAATCGCTCCTGACTTGCATGCATTCACACAGGCTCCACAAGCTCTGCAAAGTTTTGTATTTATGTTTGGAACATTTTCACGAATAGGCTCTGACATGACCCTTTCAATATGGATAGCATCATAAGGACATGCATTTGAACATAAAACGCATCCTATGCAGTTTTCATCAAGACGAACAACATCATTTTCTAGATGAATGGAATCGATTGGACATGAGTCGAGACATGGTTTCAAGTCACATTCAAGACACTTTTCATTGTCTATGCTGTAATTAACTGAAATGTCTCTTAATGGTCTTGGAGTGTTTTTTATATTAAATAATTCATTTGAAGATTCCATCTTATCGCCTCCTTGTCCCAGCAAGCAGAGAAGCATTTACAGATTCCATCTTATCGCCTCCTTGCCTTTGCAAGCGGAGAAGTTTTAACTGAAATATGAATTACCTTCTCTCCACTTTTATCAACATCAAGATTGAATTTGGCCAGGAAATAGTTGATTGCTCCGAATGGACATGACTGATAGCATATGCTGCATCTGAGACACTTGTTGTCATCTCGAACAATTGTATCCTTTTCACTATCAAAGCTGATGGCACCTGTCGGACAGTCAGGAATGCATAACTGACATTTCTTGCAGTCATCGCTGTCCCATATTATGACACGGATGTTCAATCTGTTGATTGCATCCTCCAGCACTTCATAAACAACTTCCTCATCATTTAAAATAGTCAAGGCCTTGTCATAAATAGGCTTGAACTTGATTTCAGCCAGATAAAGCTTGTCGTCAGGCAGATTATCCAAGTCATCCTTCTTGGACTCAATGTATTTCTCAAGAGTGTCCACAGTCATTTTAATGATCTTCTTCTGCTCTTCGAGATTGTTTACATAAACGCCTTTCATCGCTCCTTTTACAGGACATGCATCAAGACATTTGCCGCAGCTGATACATTTAGCCTGGTTTACTACATTTCGCCCGTCGATTTCCTCAATCGCACCTACTTCGCAGGCATCGACGCATTTGTCACATTTTATGCATAAATAATCATCAATAATGTATTTTCTCTTGGATGGGATGATATTGAATTCTTCTTGAATGAAATGGTTCTCACCGCATTCCAATGTCTTTGGAGTTGAAGGACAGACTTCAGCACAGAATCCGCAGCGAATGCATGCTGCAGTGTCTATTACTGGATAAACAAGGCCTTCGGCTTCAGCAGTATCCTCGTCACGGACAAGACGGACTCCTCCAGGTGACGGACATGATGCAGTACAGCTTCCGCAGCCTATGCAGTTTTCCTTGATGACAACTGGAAAATCCCTGAACCTGTCAGGCTTGTCCAGAATCTCCTCCTTTGATTTCGCATCTAGAAAACCGTCAACCCATGCCTTTCTTGCAAAATCATAAAGATACCATATCAGTGAAGTCATCAGATCACCTCATAGAAGTCTTTAATTTCTCGTCTTCCAGTTGCTGCATCGGTGATTGAAACACGTTCAGTACAGGCGATGCATGGATCGCATGAAGCGTAAGTGGTAAGTGCGTCTGATACTGTTGCCACTCCATTTAGCATGTATCTCGCACATGTATCAATATTCATTATACTAGGAGTCCTTATGGAAATATGCTTGATTAAATTGCCGTTTGTCTCCATCATGTATGTGACCTCTCCACGAGGAGCTTCGTTTCTCCATTCTCCGAAGCCTGAACCTACTTCAACTGGAACCCTCACAGGACCGTCTGGAATATTTGCAATTGCCTGGCGGATTAAATCGATGGATTGTGGAACTTCATTGAGCCTGTTCATTGTACGGGCATAGTTGTCTCCTTCTTTTCTCCATATAGGCTTGAATTCAAATTCATCCCTGTATGTCGGATGATCCTGCCTGCAGTCATGCTTGATTCCTGAAGCTCTTCCTATAGGGCCGACCGCATGTCCTTTGACAGCCTCTTCATGAGTCATTATCCCAACGCCCTTGCATCTCAATCCTACAACAGGCGCCTCTTCAAACAATGCCTTATGCCTGTAAAAGCCCTCTTCAATCTTGTCAAGCTTTCTTAAAATAGCATCGAAATGCTTCTTCTCAGCATCCATTCTGACGCCACCGACAACATTCCAGCCCAGATTGACCCTGTTTCCAGTTAAGAGCTCCAATGCCTCCATGGCATATTCCCTAAGTGCAAGTGTGTTCATGAAAAGGGTTTCATGGTCCATTGATTTAAAAAAAGTGGAGTTTGCAAGCAGGTGGCTTTGAATCCTGTCCAGTTCATTAGTGATTACTCTCAAGTACTGGGCTCTCATAGGAGCTGTAACACCTGAAATTAATTCAATAACCTCGGCAAAGGTTTGAGTGTGCTCATATGAGCAGATTCCGCAAATCCTTTCAGAGAGGTATATGCCTTTCTGCCAAGTCTTGCCTTCCATAATCTTTTCAATACCTCTGTGAACATATCCGTAGTCTATTTCAGCTTTTACGACTTTTTCCCCTTCGGTTTGGAGTTTTAGTCTTAAAGGCTCCTTAAGATATGGATGAATCGGTCCAATTGGTAGTATCATTTTATTGACTCCTAATTTACTTAGTCATTTGATAAATTTGATAAGTTTAATATAATATTTTCAATTACTTAATATGAATAATTAATATTTTCAAGATTTTTTAGATAATTTACAGTTTAATCTTCGCCTTTGTCCTGGGCGCGTCCTTTAGCAGCAATAGCGCCTGGAACAACAGCAAGCACGGCTGCTAGAATCTCATCCGGCCTAGGAGGACATCCAGGAACCGCAGCATCAACAGGAATGAAGTCTGAAACAGGAGCATTGACTCTTCCGCCTTCCTGGCCGAAGACTCCTCCGGTTTGAGGACAAGTGCCAAGAGTAACCACTATCTTAGGCTCTGGAGCCTTTGCATAGATTCTCCTCAAGTTGTCAACCCATTGATCAGTAACAGGGCCTGTTACTAGAATAACATCTGCTTCACGAGGATTATTGTGGAAATATATACCGTACTGTTCCAGGTCGTATTTAGGGGACAATAAAGCTACGACTTCAATATCACAGCCATTGCAGCCTCCGCAATTTACCAGACAGACATGTATGGAACTTTTTCTTACAATATCCTTAAGAGAATTAAACATTTCAATTACCTTTTAGTTAATAATAAATTTTAGTTAATATGATTCTAATTTTCATAATTATAATAAATTTCAATTATCTCAATTTATAATATGCATTTAAACTTTAATCTGCGCATATATTCATTTAATAAGCTCTAAGATTTCTTCCCTACCTGTCTTTAGAGCTTCTTCATAGTCTTTTCCATTCCAAACGTCTTCTGCAGCCTTGATGCTTATAGCTTCGGCGTCTTCAGGAGACACAAGTTCCAGAACATCACAGAACCAGTGGAATCTCAAATCAATATAAATCCTTCTAAATAATCTGTCTTTTTCAGCTATTTCAAATGTAGCGTGGATATTCTCCAAATAGCTCATATCAAAGTGATTCATGAGGATTTCTTCAAATTCCTCATCTTCAATGCCGAATTCCTGAGCGAGTGGATGGACTATCTGCGCATTCCATTTAAAGCTTCGAAGCACTCTCAGTTTCATCATTTCCATTTGTTCGCTCTTATCCATGCAAATCACCTGATAGGTTTTTAATAATTAATTTTTTGACTATGAACTTCATTTAAAGTAATCTTAATTTCATTTTTAAAATAAAACGCCTGAAGTTGAAATCCAGACGATTGCCGCAATAGCTATTCCTATTGCAGTTTCACGGCGGCCGTATCCAGGCCTTCTTCCAATAACATATCCTATGAATAAGAAAGCTATTGCAAGACAAATCACAGGGCTTGCAAATCTAATCAAGCCGTGATTAAGTAAGAAGAACCAACCGACAATAGCAAGAATCAAGGAAGGAGTGTCGATTTCAGACATTATATATGGTTCCATATGCTTTTTATAGCTTAAGAGAAGACCTGCTATGAGACCTATGATGAATACCAAAATATAAATCATATAATATAATTCTTCCATAATTCCACCTTTTTAATTGATTCTGTACATTTTTATCCAGTTTTAATTTTATATACTTGATAAAATTTTTTTCTCTACTTGATAAGATTTTTTTGTCTACTTGACAATTTTTTCAAATGGTTCTAACACCCTTAAATCACTTCATAGGAGTGTAAATCCATATGAAAGCAATTATTATAATTGCAAGTGTGATAAAGAACATTGCCTTTTCTGCCAGCTCTGCAATATGAGCATATTTCTCTTTATCTTGAACAAGAATAAAAGGAATGAAAATCAATCCCACAACAGCCAAAGGCAGTGCAAGCATGCTATGGAAATAAGCGGTAATGGCTGAAACCACCAGGACGCCTAGAGCCACAAGTGAGTAAAGTATTCTAAAATCTTTTTCTTCATTCATTTTAATTCCTTCCAAATTTTTTGATTCGAATTCTCTAGAAAAATAATCCTAATCTAGTTAAATATATAAATGTGATTTTTAATAATGCAAAAGCATCAATACACTTCCTGCATAATCATGCAACAAGCATCAATACAGTTCCTGCAATGCAGACAATAGCTATGGTTATCTGACTCATTACAGAGTGGTTAGGATTCAGCATAGGAGTGATTGCATTTATGACTCCCGTAATTACTGTAATCACAATCATTCCAATCACATATCCCACAACAGATATAGGTCCGAAGAACAATGTCAGGAACAGCCATAAAAGAATATAAAATGCTATTGATTCTGAAAACATGATATATCCTCTTAAAACCCCATAGTGCTCGGTTTCAAATCCAGATACAATATCCTTACCCTTTGTGATTGCAAAAGGAGAATACGGGGACTTGGTTAGTATCAATGCAAAGAGCATTATCGCAGCCAAAGGAATGGACATTATCAAAGGACCATTAGCTGACTGGTATGCAATGACATCTGCAATATTCATTGAGCCTGTTTTTAAAAATACAAGACCTATTACTGCAAAGAGAGGCAGTTCACCAGCTGCTGAGAATACAGCCCTCACACAGCTGAGCTTTCCATAAGGAGAACCTGAAGATGAGCCTGAATTGTGCTCCACAATCTTGAATATTGCATAGATTCCAAATAAGATCATCAAAGAGCCTTTAGCAACAGGACCTACAATGACTCCTGTAACCCATATTCCAGCTAATATAACAGTAATGCCAATATAGAAAGGCATTGAAGCTGTTTTAGGGAAGCTTACCTCTTTAAAGAAAAATTTCAATGAATGCAATAAGTATTGGACAATAGGAGGTCCAGGTCTCAATTGGACTCTTGCCATGACTTTCCTATGCAAACCTAATAAAAGACTGCCAGCAAGGAAAGCGATTACCACATTGATTAAAATATCTGCCATCAAATTCATGTTATCACAAACTAAAATCAGCCATATGGATTAATAACCAATAAACGGCTCTTTAGTTCTTTCCTCCTCTTCATCTTTTTTAGGCTTGGACATGTTGAGCAAGCCGATTGAAAGCACGAAAAATGGAATTCCAACAATAGCTATTGTGTATACTATCCAATCTGCAGGGCTGAATGCCAAAGCATAAAGTATGGCAATTAATGATGCAATCAGGATAACAAAGCTTGCAATTCTCATCTTTTTCATTTTAACTACCTTCTATTTTAATAAATATCTCATCTTTTACTCCAAAATATGGAAATAAAACTTTAATTTTTACTCCCAGATGGGGGAATAAAAAGTTATATGAATTTTATTCCTAAATCACAGGAATAAGAATCAACAGGATTTCAACAAATCTTACAATAATAAATAATGAACTCAAGTGAATGATCAATATGAATGGAGAGCCCGGAGTTCTAAACATCTCTGCCTTGCTTGCATAGAAAGGAGCTATTCCGCTTTCACCAGCCACTCCAACAAGCATCATCAATGCTCCGAATACCACCATCGCATTTAATGGAAGTGTCTGAAGCTCGAAAAGGCTTAATGTTCCGGTTGCAGCAAGGATTATTGCAGCTCCTCCAAACAATGGAAGTCCGCACATCATGGCAATAAGACCATATTGATAAGCGGAATCGAGAACGCTGACCTGTTTTACAGCGGATACGATACCTATATTGACTATGCCTATTAAAGCCATGAACAAAGTGAAGTTGAAGAGATCTCCTGTAATCATAGCTCCTGCTGTTGCTATTCCACAGATAATCGCTAGGAAACGTCTCTGCTTGAACTCCTTTTTGCCGACTTTAACCTCGTTTTCCTCAAGGGAGCCAAACAATGCCTCAATCTGAGTTTCGGTTCGGCTGACAGCTATAAGGACTGTGAATAACAATATAGTTACGAACAGGAACAGATGGAGCGGATTCAAGTAGAGAACAATATCTCCAAGGGGAATTGTTCCGAATAAATCTCCTCCCAAGCTTTCAATAACCATTCATTAATCTCCTTAAGTATAAAGTAATAAACGTAATAATTTCATTTCATAAATCTAACAATCTTATCTTCAGCCGTATTTCACTTATCTACGGCCGTATTCCTCTCTCATGAGAATTCCAATGAGTCCCATCTTGGAAGCTACCTTCAAAAGCAAGCCGAATGCTGCGAGGAATAAAGACAGCAGCCAGTACTGAGGCATCATGAAGAACAACAGGAATCCGATGATCCACAAACACCATGAAATTCCGGAAATAGCTCCAACACCATCTATGACTACTACAGGCAGTCCTCTAATCTTTCTAGACAATGCAAAAAGCACAATTCCGCCTCCTGCTACCGCACCCCCTGTAAAACCGGATAGGAAAATACCATATCCTATCAAGACAAGTGATATGAAGTTTGGAGCGGTTGTCATGATTTCCATATCCATGCTGAGTGGCATAGGGGCAAAAGACCTTGCACCTTCAGCCTTTCTCATTTCACGAGCTATGAGAATCTCTGAAATAGCCAGTGTCTCTGCAAGCTCCACTACAAGACCCGGAAGAACAAGAGCTTCAGCCAGGTCTGTTCCAACAGCCGCTACAATGATGAGCATTGCAAGGCCTGCAAGATCCGTAAGTATGAGAATCTGAATATCCCTTTTTTCAATGGCTATGCCCATAAGGCCGATGAAGGCTACAATCAATCCCCCATATAGAACAGGGACATACATGGACTGGAAAAAGGCAGGCACGAACTGGGGAACGATATCAACTACCATCAGCGCTCCCTCCTTGCCTGACGATTTCTAGCCTTCCTATTGCTTTCTTCCACTGCATTTTCCACATTGCTTGACTGGGAAATCGCTAGTTTGACATCCTTCCTGATTTCCTCTTCATCGTTTTTTCTATCCATTGTGAAGTTGATGGCAAGCCATGATGCGATTATGAATGCCATCATGAGGATTGATGACTCGAGAATTGTGTCAAAACCTCTGGTATAGTAGAGGATCTCATCTATCAAACCACCTGGAGATGAATATATACTTGTTCCAAAGTAGGGTGATATTCCCTGAATCGCATCTGCAATTGGAGACATGTATGAATTTATCCATCCAAGTGAAGGGGAGTTTTCAGGATACTGGGCTTTAGTAATACCAGGAGCACTTAAAATCTCTCCTCCCCTGTCATAGGGAGCTATTGACAAGCCTGCATCCATCTGAGTCTGAGGAGTCGGACGAGGATACAACTGGTCCGGATTCAAGGCAGTAGGAATAAGGAATCCTGCAATGAGAAGCAAGCCTAGAACTAGAGCAAACAGTCTAGGTATGTTCTTTGGCTTTGCAAATTTATTCCAGAATTTTCCAAGGCTTGGCATCAGAGACCTCCTGATAATTTATGATTAATAAGCATTATACATCAGCTCCTATTTCCTCTAGGCGTGCTACAGCTCTCAAGAGAATCAATGTGATTACAACAGTGGTTGCAATGAGTGTGAGAAGAGCCAATGTGTGGTTGTATGACAAGAGAACCAGACAAACGCCAACGGAAGCCACTTCTGAATTTATGGTTCTTATGATGGGATCTCTGACCCCGGGGCCTATTACCATCGCCAGACTTCCGAAAATGGCGAGAGCCAGACCTGCATAAACCCATATTGCTAAATCAAGCATTATCTAGCCTCCTTGAATGGACGTTCATTTAATTCACCGTCGTTTTCCTTGATGATTTCAAGATTATCTATTGTGGAATAGTCTTCCATTTTTGATTTTCTAACATTGTATATCTTTGTCAAGGCGATTAAAAAGACTATGATTGACAATGGGTCGAGCATGGCGGTTAAAAAGGCCACATCAAGGTATTTGAATGTGGCAATGGCTAGAAACAGCCCGGCTTCCAGAACTGAAACCATGATGACCTTGTCCAATGGTTTTGTAAGAAGAACAACTCCAATAGCCCCTATAATCATTAAAGCTATTGATATTGTTGTCATGTTGATAAGTTCAAGCATTCAATCACTTCATTAGTCTTTTTAATTCTTTTTCAAGTCTTATTCCTTAATAAGGAATCTTTCAAATTTTATTTAATTATAATTCTATAAACATGATAATTAAGGCATTAATTTTCTTCCTGCTCTTCAACATCCTTGTCGTATATTATTTCATCATCCAGGCTGTCCAATGTGTATGCTATCGCATTTGAGCCTATTGTTGATGTTATAAAGAATGTTGCAGCCAATACAAGACCAAATGGTGTTTGAATGTACAATGCAACAAGCGCGGATATGCAGAAGCCTATTACATTTATGTAAAGGAGTTTTTCCGCTCTGTCTCGAGCTACTACAGCCCTTATGGCCATAAGAATTGTAATAACTCCAATTATTTCAATAAACATATTTTAACCTTGTATTTTTTTAAATTACCTTAATTTGATATTTAAACTATTTTTAAAGTTTTTATGATTAATTTATTCTAATTATTTTGATTTTTTAAACCTGTCCAATCTGGACCTATTCATAGTCGGTGTATCTGCCAAATGCCTTGGCAATTCTTCCAAGCAGCTTTGTGCTGGCCGGATGGTAGATTCCCTGAATTGTGAAAATGGCAATCACCATTCCGCATATGAACATCTCAGGACTTATTCCAACAAATGAAAATGCAAATACAATCGCTGTCATTGTCAATGATCCGACAACTCCGGCATAACCGTTATCAGCGCATAGCCTGTTTCCAATGAAAACAAGAAGGGCTGCTATGAGTCCCCCTTGAACTCCTAATATGTAAACTCCAATAGATGCAAGCAATGTTCCTGCCGAAGCATCCGGAGAACAGAGAATGTTTCCCTGGAAAAATCCGCCGGAGAGGTCTCCTCCTCTTTTTTTAATGGAATATCCAACATTTTCCGCACCCTTCACTCCAGGACTTTCAGGAAGTCCAAGATAGGTATCCACAATCACGAAATTGAGCCAGGATACGACTGTTGCGATAATAAGGCCAATAATCATGTTCATGACTCATCACCTCCGTCAATGGAATCATTTTCTGCCGGATTCGGGAAAATGTAATAAAAGAAGTATTTGACAAACAATGCGGATAATATTCCAATTATCACTGCAAGTGCCAATCCATCATAAATCCAATAGATATTAAAAGAAAAGAAGATCGCCAGGATTCCCATTGCAAAAATAGGAGTCGGATATATTGCGCTATTGGTCCATGAGTTTCTAACAGGTTTCTCAGGTACTAATGGAAGTTTCAAAGCTAACGCTACTACAATGCAGACAATAATAGAAACTATGTAATTAAGCAATAATTGAAAACCATTAGTGACCATGCTAATCATGTTAATACTTATGTTATTAAATTATATAAATATCTTTTTACTTGTCGACAAGCCAAAAAAATGTATTAAAATATTTGGCAATTTAAAAACAGTGATTTATTTGAAAAATTTAATAAAATAAAGAACTTAGAGTGAAATATTGCAAGATTAAAGATTTTTAGGTGCTCCTAAAAAATATGATTTTTTTAAAAAATTCCAAGTCAAAAGTAATAATAAAAAAATGCAGATTTAAAAATCATAAACAAAAGCATATGAAAAAATTCAGATTTAAAAAATCAGCTAAACAAAAGCAATAAGAAAAATAAAATTTTAAAATTCATGAAAAGAATCTAAAAACTAACAAAATTAAAATACTATTAAGATTAAAAATTATAATAATATTGATTAATAATAGACTGAATCAGATTTTATAATCATGAAAAATTAATTTTTAAAAAGAAGGACCGAAAATGAAGGATAAGAATGTCATAGTTACAGGAGGGCTTGGATTCATAGGATCACACATTGTCGATTCACTGCTTGAAGACAACAAGGTGACAATAATCGACAACATGTCTACAGGAAAACTTGAAAACCTTGAAAATCCAAACCATGAAAATCTAAGCATTATCGAAGAGGACCTGCTAGAAGCCGATTTAGATGAGATTTTAAAAGGCAAGGATTATGTCTTTCACCTGGCTGCACTTGCAAGCGTTCCAAAAAGCGTTGAAGAACCTTTGACATACCA